>Ga0209709_10001547_pt1 | contig 21094 bp, 9 predicted proteins | sample ArcticOcean_MG_C_2_FD_187435 | JGI IMG/M metagenome (GOLD analysis project Ga0209709, IMG submission 187435) | Marine microbial communities from western Arctic Ocean - ArcticOcean_MG_CB4_136 (SPAdes) (version 2) | ecosystem: Environmental > Aquatic > Marine > Oceanic | place: Arctic Ocean...
CAGGCTTACGAACGGTCGTTCCTTCGGACGCTCGAGGTACCCTCCACTGAACTTGTGTCCCTTGCTCTTGAGGTCTTCGCAAATGGATACGGCGAGTTGGTTCTGTAGTGGAATCTTCCCTTCTGAGTCTGCGAATATCTTCTTGCAGTCCTCGGTGATGTGTGCAGTGTGGGAATACTGCATCACCGCCTTTCCAAGCATGCTGAGACCCGCCGCGGTTGTTGGCTTTGTTGATAGAAGGTATTGTCTCGATACCTCGAGCGCCTGTTCAGTCGTGGCACCGAAAGCGGGAATGAACTTGTTGCTTTTGATAGTGTCAGACAGCTCCTTGAATGTTACGCCCATACGCCCAGTGTTGCTTCCATCGGTCGCCGCCTGATGCGCAAGGTTGGACCGCATGCGAGCGTGTTGAATCATTCGCTCCAGAACCTCCCTCTTGACGCTTTCGCGCGGGAAGTTACTGGGCAGCCCCGGCCGATCGTCTCGGTCGTCACCATCGTCGCCTCCAAAGGGAGCGTCCCTGTTCTTGCGCCGCTTCTCATCCCGCTGCTCCTCTGTGTACTTTCCATCCCTGCGTTTGCTGGGCTTCTTAGAGCCGCCAAAGTAGTGCATTCGACCATCCGGGCTCAGGAACATCGGACGGTTCATGTGCGCCGCGAGGTAGTGGCACACCTGTGTTTTCAGACGCTGGATCTGCATGCGGATGTTGTGCCCATTGGAAATCAACTGCGACGTTCCCACGTATGCCGCAAAGTTCCCAGAGCGCATGCGCGTGTTCTGGAGCATCAGCCCCGCCAGCTCGGCAAACCGGGTCGTCATCACCCAGTCGCCCCCCTCCACGAACTCCCACATGTGGATGTGCCGGTGGTAGCCATTGCACTGTCGCATTTCGCTCGTGATGTAGTCAAACGCCTTCTGTACTGCGGCGGAGGTGTCCGGCTTGAGGTGCAACATGAACGAGTTGCGAGGTTCCACCACTCGCTGATAGGAAGCTGGAGCCGAAGGAGCCATCCCGGCAGCGATCTGGTCGTGGTACTCTGCGCTCACGTTCTGAAGGTTGCGAACTATGTCGCTTATGGTCATGGGTTTTGAGGCACGCCCCATGATGTTGTTGAGCTCCACGGAAGCCTCAAAGAAGCCATGTCCAGCTTCACCGTCTGTGATCTGACGGATGCTGTCTTTGACGTCGGAAGAGAGCACCACCAATGCCCCGTCCTTACCGGGTTGGTCTCGAACATCCAGCTGCAGCTTGGACCCCTTGAGTGTAGAGCCCACGACCGATTCTACGAGCTTCGTTTGGAATCGCGAGACTCGCTCCACCAGGGCCTTTTGGCGAGTTACTGCCTCCTTGGAAAGAGTCTTCAAGTCCTCGTCTTCCCAGGACACCGCGGAGTCGGCTGCCTCGCCTATGGCGCCCGTGAGTGTCGTGACAAAACGGTAGAGACGGTCTCCGGAAATGGCAACTTCGCGCAAGGCGTCGGACCACACGGAAGCTCTGCGGTCGCGGGTGGCGTCCTCGATGGACTTCTGAAGTCCAAAGATTGCTTGCCTCTCCTTGCTTCCGTCCTTGTCCAGGCTGGAAATGTAGGACTCTTCGTGCTTGATTCGAGTGATGTTGGAGACCGCCTCCATGGAGGCCGCCATGAGGTTGCTGATGGTGTCCAGATTGACGTCTGATGGAACCAGCCACTGCAAACCTGATCCCCTCCCCTCGAGAGCGACCTTTCCCTTGACAGTGGACGCATCCACTGGCTCGTTTTGTGGAGTGGCCTCCAAGTGCATGCCAAACGTGCGTCCCATGTCCCGAGCGTCTGGGTATCCATCGATGCCCCTTTCGACACCCGCACGAAGCCAGTGAGTCACAATGCCTTGATCGATGCTTTCGTAATCCCCGTCGGACCGCATGATCTGGGCATTTTTGTACCCAGCCACATTGATGTCGTTCGGCGCCCGTATGGCCAAGGCGCTATCGTTTCCGTCGACGTCGTTGACAAACATTGCCAGTCCGGCATCAACAGGCAGTAGCGTCCGATTCATGTCAAAAGCAATCTCTGGACTTGCACAGTGCTGACAAGGCCTTGTGACAAACTGATTCTTCTTCCTCTGCGACGGCAGGCTCATGAACTCTGGCCGCGACATGTCGACCGACTTGATGTGAGCCATGCATGACACTTGCCGAAGCTTTGCACACGCAGCTGCCGCAACAAGCAGACGTTTCTGCGAAGGGTCGCTGGTAACCTCCGCTCTTGCCTTGAGGGACGTCACCATAAACTCGTAAGTAGACGCCTCGCAGACACGTTTGCAGGTGGGGTCGTAAGAGATCTCTTTGCTGCTTCCAATGTCTCGAGGGACCGGCGCCCACATGGCAGGCCTGGCGTCCTCGTAGCTGGCGTATAGTGGGGTTTCGAACCTGTCGTCGTCTGGGGATGGGTTCTTCTCCGAACGGAGCCGACACTCGACATGAGCAACAAAGTCGGTGTCAAGTTCCAGATCATCCGGATTCTGAGAGTACACGTTCGTCTGCGCGGCAAAGATCTCCGTGGTATCCTTGGCAGAGAGGACGACGCCGTCCATCAGGGAGTACCTCCCTCTCCTGTAGCGCTTTGTCATCTTTGTCGTGGGATACGAGTAGTTTAGGGGGTCTGCCCCGCCGTAGCCCACAAGCGTCTGATGTGGCCCCTTGTGGCCACACAATCCGCGGATCATGCAGAATGCGACAAACATAGAGTCAATAGACTCTCCGTTGCCAAGTCTGTCAAACCTGCATTCCGGAACCGACACAGAGGGCCTTGCAAGCGCCGCGTTCCTTGCGTCCATGAGGTTTTGGAGCTTGGCGCGTTCGTTTGGGTACTGTGTGTCGTTGCGCGCATCCGCCATTCCAGATTCGTCGTCGAGTAGCGAGCCTTGGTTCCAGAGGGGACTGACAACCCGTTGCATTTGCCATGGCCTTGTCGTCGACCACACAGATGTCAATTCCACGTTTGAACCCGCCATTGCAGATGGGCCGCCTGTACTCCTGCCCTGTCCAACGACCCGAGTGAAGGCGGCGTCTATGGCAGACTGGAACTGCTTGACACTTGGTTTCGTGTTGATGGAATCCGCGATACGTGTCCCGCGGTCATCATACTGCGGACAGATGTCCATGTATGCAGTGGTGGTGTCCTCGAAGTTGTCGATCCTCATATCGTTGGTGAGATCTCCAAGGGCGTAAGCGATTTCAAACACAACAGCCGAGTCGACGGATGCTCTGTCGACGAGTCCTTTGGTAGCGGCAACGAGTCTGTCTATCACCCTCATTGGATGGCTCCCTTCCTGTGAAAGAACATACACCGCCTCCAGCAAGGCTGTGGAGATGATCACGTTGTCGGCTTTGCCGGGGCTGTCGTCGATCAGACGAATAACGTACTCCATTCCCGTGGCGTCGCCACTTTCGTACTGTTGTTTTATCGATTTGACTGCCAGCTTCACCACGTCAAACTGGCTCTGTTTCATGTAGTCCAGAACTGCGTTCCGCACCTCCTCCATCTGCATCAACCACCCGGCCATCTCAAGACCGTCTTTTGCGCTTCCCAGGCTCTCCGCCTGCTTTTTTATCATGACCGACTTCATCGCTTTGACGATTCCGTCAGCAGAAGCCTGTCGCATGATCTCGGGCATGAGTGCAGGAGGCACTACTCGGAGTCGCTCTCCCCCGTCTCCCGCCCACAGCAAACTGACTGCCTGTGACAGATACTGGGAGTCGTCGTGTCCGAGTGCGAACCTGGACTCAAGAACCGCCCTCCCTGCCGAAGTCTCCTCTTCGTCTTCTTCCAGGTCGTATGCAATGTCTTCCACGCGGCGTCTGATCCGATTCGCAGAGTTTTCTCCGTACCTGGCGTCGCTTGCCAGGCCGTCTGCAACCTGAAGCAGCATAGCCTCGACAAACGTCTCTTTGCGGACGCGCTCAAACTCGCCTCGCGAGTTGAGGCTTTCCGCCTCCATGGCGCACCACACAGTGTGTGTTGCACCCCCCCTTGTTAATAGGATACCCTTCTTGAGATATGTCCGTAGCCAAGGCCAAGTGATGGGACAAATGGAAGGTCTCTTTCGAGACGCAGACGAAGCGCTGTCTGCTTGGAATGTAGATAGCGACTCAAAGACATTCACCGGAAGCGCAAAGTTGGTTGCTGCTGCCGCCTTTCCGCTGAAGGCCGACACGGATGTTCCTCTCAGGGACCCGCCGCTTCAGGTGGGTGATATTCGCGACATACAGAGTGGAGACGCTGAGACACTCTCGGAGCAGCTCAACACTGTCGTTCTGGCGGAGAATGATATCTCGGAGATGCGCAGACGAGCGGCTCCGAACGCCAGGGGGGGGGAAGCAAGAATACGGACTGCGCCTTCCCTGTACGCATTGCGCCAGGACATCAACACCATCGAGATTGTCAAGAAGGATGGAAAGTACTCCGTCGTAATGGACGGTGTTTCGCATGAGCCAATCTCGAGGTCTGACTACGACGACGAGTTCGAGGAGAGCAGATACTGGATGCCACGATTCAAGGAGCGATACAAAGACAAGAGAACCGTACAGCCAGTGCTCTTTGCTTTGCGTTTGGAAGACTACGAGTCTGCACCGGTTTCTTGCACAGTGAAGGTGATTCAGAAGGTGACAAACGAAGGTACACGGGTGTTGCCGTGGACGACGGTGAAGACAGAGGAGCTCAAGCCATACTCCGTCTCCGATCCCACGTGCACTGTAACTGTCCTGCCATACCCAATGACTTGCACACCGGAGCCGTTCATCGCAATCAACGACTACAGCAAGATGAGAGAGGCAGAAATGCTTCTTACATTGTCTGCCGACAAGGGCATACTCAGGTCCACCACCGAGTTTCTTAGTAATGCACTGGCTCAGGTTACTCCGGGGTCGGGTGCAAATTGGATGGGTTGGAAGGACTTTGTGCAACTTGGGGCGAGCATCAAAACCGCAGCATACGACGCCATTAGCAAGGCAACACCAGCGGCGGGTGCTGCAGCAGCGGCAGGGGCTTCCCTCACGACCGCTGGACTCGCAGGGCTTGGGACATTCTTGCTGTGGCAGTACCTGGCAACGGCCAACAAGATTGGAGACTGGAAAATTCGAAAGGACGACAGAGACCGGCTTTTTGGTATCCACGAGGCGGAATGCTCCAAAGATCCCATCCAGCACACTTTCACACTTGGTCAGCTTGCGGACTCTGTGTTCCGCATAGCCGAGACAAGGGCGAACGGCTCGAAAGTCGATGGATCGGACCGCACTATAGGATACAGTGTGCATGACTTGGCGAACGCAAACTGGAGGCGAGAGGCGGCTCTTTTGCAATGGCTTCAGTACGGCGAGATGACGCGAGCCTCCTCCAAGGATTCACGACCCAATCCCGTCACTGGAAGGTACAGCACCAGGCAAAACATCGAGCAGAACAAAGCACTGCGCAACACTCCTCTTGCCGCTGGGATCACCGGGAATACAGTTTCCTTTGCAGGGTCCGACACCTGCTCCAACTGCAACACACGAACCGAGTTCGCGTACATGATAGAGATAGTCGACACCGACCGTACGGCCGGGCCCAGAATTCTGATTGAGTCGACGCGGGCCAACGGAGTTGACGCGGGATGGATTGCGTGTCAGTACGACAAGAAGCTCGAGGACTGCAGGAAAGCAGCAGACTACCTAGAAGTAAAGCTGAACTCCATGCCAGGGGTTGCACACTGGATTCGAGGGCATTCTACTCTGGTCGCCGACACCAACAACGGCGTCATAATCGGAGACTCCTTTGACATGAACCTCAACGCCTTACTGGGGCGGGAATACTTTGACACAAGTGGCCCCGTTGACACAGAGGAGAAGATTAAGAAGGCGGTCAAGCAAGAGAAGGCAAAGGAAACGCTTGCAACCAAGAAGAAGAACCGCGACACCGAGAATCTCTCCAGAAAGAACGGGAGGGTCACAAAGATCGAAGAGGATCTAGACAAGGCAGTCCGTGGGTACAACAAGGATCTCTCGTCCAACGAATTGAAAGCAGAGGAAGACATCGAAGAGGAAAGGTTCAAGGCGCAGGAGCGCAGAGATGACATTGCATACAACCCCAGGTTGTCTGATCAACAGAAGCAAGAGAGGCTGGAAGACATTGACCAAAAGCTGGAGACCAAGCTGGAAGCCATCAACGAAAGATTGCAAACAAAGCAAAGTAAACTAGGTAAACGTTACGGGTCCTCCAGGGGGAAGCTTGACAAACGCCTAAACGATGCACAGTCGGCAGCCGTGGACGCGGACAATGATCTTCTGAAAGCCACCCGAGAGGAGCGAGTGAGGCAACTTAGAACAAAGGCCGCTGGAGCGAAGAGGAACTTTGCAAACATCATAGACAGGGACGCCTTCATGAAGAGACTAAGGAACATCCTCATTGGGGACGACTACGACTCTTACGACCGGAGCGACGCGGAGAGTGAAGAGGATCGCATCCGAAGGGAGAAACTTTCGCAGAGATCTTTCTGGAGGAAGCTGACCCTGCAGCCTTCCAAGGACGACTCAATAGTGGAAGTTCACGCTTCAAGAAGCATGGAGACTCTCTGCAGCTCGCTGTCAATTCCAGTGGGAACACTCTCATACAACAACGTCATGTTCGTACGCTTCAGGCACCTCCACACACCGGTACTGGCTGCTCCCAACAACGCGTCCGTTATGAGGCTTGCGGCGTTCGCTGTTCCAATCACACGCCACTGGAGCAGCTTCGACCCCGGATATGAGGTGGTCCGCACGCTTCCACAGCTCATTGTCGTGTCGAGGTCGCTCGTTGCCACGTTTGGGAACGTGTCCATACTCAAGCCCGTGAACCTCCCGGATAATCTTATCAAGGAGCAGCCCATGGCGGTGAGCTCAGTGTCTTCGTCTCGTAGTGCCATGAACTACATCAGCAAGACGCTCGGCTTGGACGAGCTGTCAATATGGAGAGGTCGCTGTCACTTTGTACAGTTGTACCGGAAGCGCGCGAGCTGGGCAGATACCAATACGCGGGTGTTCGAGAGTAAGATTGCAAAGGAAGCAAAGGTGATTGCTATGACACCTTCGTCTGCCATACCAAGTTTTCGAGTACTTGATGCAGCATTCAAATCGTCGGAGGCCGGAGGTGATAGCTACGCCGCGGTGGAAAGACTTGTCTCCGGGAAAGAACTAGAAGGAACAAGCAAGATATTGAAGCAGATCGGAGCACCTCGGAACTATGGAAGTGTTGTGGCAATGTCAGTGTTTGCAGAGATACTAACGCTCTTCCTGATGAGACAAGGCACGTCGGAAGACTCTGACTTTGGGTTCAACGTTCAGAGAGATGAGCTCGTTTTCAGTGCCATGCACAACGCGCGTAGGTCTGCAACTGCAATAGCAGGTTTCATCAGCAGCTACTTCGTATCCAAGAAGGTGTCCATTCTCAAGATTCCTTACACCGATGTTGCATTCCACTGCATTCCCGGAATGCTCCATCTTCGAGTGGCACTCCGGGCACTTGGTCTGTACGAAGACGACTACAATATCATCACCTACAACTCGGTCTTTGCAGATCGGTTTTGCCAGTCTTTACTTAAGATTGGGTCGTCTACAAGCACACCGTACAGGGTGTTGCCATTCTCGTGTATCCAGTCTATGGTCCGTACCATTCCAGCTGCAGTACGGGCAATCTCAGAAGAGCAAAGCTCAGTGGCGCTACACGTGCAGTCCTTGGTGTACTCCTTCAATAGAATTGTTGCAATGACGGACGTGCTGTACTCATACGGGGTCTCGGTTCTCGCCACGAGAGTCGACTGCATCTGCTCACGACCAGTCTTTCTCAAAGCAGTACACACAAACACAGACCAGACGGCTGTCGTCATCTCGTCTTCAACAGCAACAAAACCACATACAGGATGGTCGCTGCCAGGTCCCCGCCTTTCGAAGGCCATGCTCCGCCATAGATTGGCACGTCTGCGCATCAATGTCATGCCAGAGATGCGCAAGGAGGTTGCTGTAAGTCGGTATTCGATTGGAACGGCCAAGGAAAACGCCATGGCATACGAGCATATCGTTGAATCAATGCTGGGTCTCGACATACGGAAGCTCGAATACCTGTCCGACACCAAGTCAGCCACGTACGTTGTCCCATTCGGCGCGTTTGTCTCTTCGACTGCAGCGGATATTTCACACATGCAGTTTGAGAACCACCCCGTGTGGGTGGCTTCTCTTTACGAGGGAGTCCTAGCAATGAAGAGCGACGCGATGCAATCGGCTCACCCGCGGAGAAACGTTGTAATCTCTGACGAGGACTTTGTTAGGGGAAGACCCGTTAACCCGTTCGCAATCGAGCAACACGGAGAAGACATCCATCTATTCTTGGACGATTCCGAGCACACGCGGAACTACAACGACGAGTCGCTTTTAAAGGACCTGTCGGCAATGTCTAACCCGGTCATGCTTGCACAGCAGATTAACAGCAGGTTTGAGATTGCCGCCCTTTCCGGAAACAACACGGACAACTACAGGGCCGTCATGCACAACTCGGAGCGCTTGTTCCAGGCATCTCTCCTGGTGGCGTCTGGCGTGTACCACGACATAGACAAGGACAGCACAATGCTTGTGGTCTACAGGAACATCAGCCGCGTGAGCAGGCTTGCTGCTTGCGCGTGTGTCGGAGCTTCAATTGCCGCCGTCGAAACGGGTGTGCCCGTCCGTGCATTCGTGCTAAGCCAGGACAGCACCGCTGAAGAGCACGAAGCTGTAAAGCAAGCGGCTGTTGCTTTAGAGGGAATGTGCAAGTCCCTTGACGCACAGGGTGTCAAAGCTGTTCCGTTTTCCGAACTTTGCATGTGTATGAGCTTGATGTAGCATCGAGTGTGTGGATAAGCTATAGTCGTCTAAACATTAACAAAGGAACGCCTACATGTCTCGGCGCCCTAATGGAGTACGCCCAGTGGGTGCTCCGGTGGGAGGCGTTCCGTCCTTAGCAGGACTTACTATCAACGTTCCAAAGACGACCGACGTGGAAGGAGCAGGTGAAAAGCGTGTGCGTGAGGACCAGACAGTAGAGGATGCCATCCTCTCCGACCCAGCTCTAAAGGATGATCTCAAGATCATGGCAGAGGCGATGCAGCTTTACTTTCCATCTTCCGGAGTCGTAGAGGCTGACACGATCTGGAAGAACATGTATGAACTTCAGAACGACCTTTCCGACGCGCCAGACACCGCCCTGCTACTACAGTACAGAACTGTGTTTCAGAAGGTTGTTTTCGTCACTCGGCGGAAACCAGCATCAATGTTCAGAGGCCTGGGAGACGCCAATCCCTTGTACATGATGACCAGCCTGATGCGATCTCCGCTCTTTGCAGCAATGTGCCAGCCCGAAGGACCTTTTGTTCACACGCAAGTCTTTGAAGATCTTGCGGATACAGTGCGCAACGGGCGCAAACAGTTCACGAAAGTGATGGTCGCATGCACTGCATCGTCATCCGACGACGAAGACGATCCCGGAACTGTACGGCGGGACATCTTCTTCAACGCGGTAGACCATCTGATGACCACCGGGCAGTCTTGGTCTGTCTACATTCCACAAAGAATGAGTGTAGTCAACACGATTCAAGTCGAAATCTTTGATGCCGGAATTGTCCCACCCCCCGCTCTGCGCGAGGTGTTCAGCGCGTTCATCAAAATTAACTACGAGATGGTGAAGAGAACGATCGACGAGAGGCGGGATGCGGAGGACGTGGCGATTCAGATATTCCTTGAGCACGGAACCGAATTTGGAACCACCGGTCTTTCTCTCATACAATCTCTGGTTCAGCAGTCTACAACTGATGCAGTGTCACGGGGAGTGTGCAATGCATTCTGGGAATCCTTCAAGGACATCATGATGGTGAGGCCTGCAGTCGAAGACGGACCCTCGGATATCGGCACTGTCAAGGGTAACAAAGAGCAGTTGGACGCTTTTGCTACAACGGAACTCGACTTCAGGCCATGGGTGTCAGCACAGAGCGAGGCAGGCCAAATTTCTGATGATATCAACGAAAGGAAGCGCATCTTGTTCTCAGGATACATCCGGATGCTTGTCAGGATAATGATGCGCAAGAAGAAGAACATGTGGTTTGGAACTTCTGCACTGTCGATTGTTACGTTCGTGTCGTTGTACGACAGCATCAACTGGAGGCCTCTTACTGATGCCGTGGAAGCTGACAGGAGGAACCAGGCATTCAAGACCATTGTCGCCCAGGGGGGGTTGGCTCCGGCACCGGCTCCGGCTCCGGCTCCGGCACCGGCTCCAGGTGGTTCTTCTTCCGCGGATGCTCAGATGGGAGACGCGGATGAGGACGAAGAGATGGCATCCACAGTTGCTCTTCCAACTCCTGAAGAGACCCTTCAGGTGATTGTTCACTCTCCGGATCCGCAGCCCGCGGAGAGCCCTACGCAAACTACCAGGGCGGAAGCCTCGCAGAGGGACGCAGCTGCAAAGGCTGCATCACAGGAGGCTGCTCCGGCTTCGGAAGACGTGGTGGTTGGCATGTCTGAATTTGCCGCTCATCAACTCGTGAACAACTCTCAAACTAACACACAGTCGGTTGCCGCGCAAGAGATCACGAAGGAACTGGAGGAGAAGATCCAAGGCCTGACAGCTTCCCTGAAGGCCAGTGACGAGGAGTCGGCGAAGCGTGCTGCAACGATGAACAAGCTTATGGCTACGGCAACAGCAATCGCAGAGAAGATGAAGAGGCAGAAGACGGACGGTGAGAGGCAGCTAAAGCAGCTCGAGGAATCCAAAGCCGAAGCTTCAGAGATGGAAGCGCTTGCAAAGAGATTGGACAGCGAGCTCCAGAAGAGTGCCAAAGAGTACGACAATGTGAGCGATAGACTGAAAGACTTGGAAGTAGAGCTTGCTGAAGAAAAACGGCTGAGCGATGCTTACAAGGACAAGATCGATAAGTTGGAAGATGATCACTCGGACGCACTGGGACTGATCAACCAGTTGGAAGAGTCGAAGTCGGAAGCACAGAAGACTCTGGAACTCGAGAGGGCGGCTGCGCGTAGCACGCAGCAAACTCTGTCGGCAAAGCTCAGGGAGGCAACGGACAAACGACAGCAGAAGATCGAAGACAGGGACGCGTCAATCAAGGCCAAAAAGGACCTTCAGGAAGCTTCTGCAAAGGCGCGAGAGGCGGAGGAAACAGCCAGAAACCAACACAAGCAGCAGATGGCCACTATCGAGGCAGGTAAGAAGCAGGAGCTTGCAAAGATAGAGGCGGACAAGAAGGCTGCCCTCGAAAAGATAGAGTCCGACAGGAAGGAGGCCGTGGAGAAGCAGAAGAACACCGACGCAGCAGCCGCAACAGTCGAAAAGAAGCGGCTTGAGATAGCTGCCAAGCAGGCTTCCGTGGATAGCAAGCATGCTGCTGACATTGAAAATACCAAGGAGAAGAACAGACACGCAGAAGAGATGAAAAGGGCAAGACTGGAGGCAAGTAGAATTGCAGCAGAGCAGAAGGCTGCTGCAAAGAAAGACAGAGAGAAGCATGGAGAGGTTGCATTCGAAGCTGCAAGCGCTACTGCGGAAGAGGCAAGTCTGCTGGGTCGACTGGGCGCCGCCACCACCAGTGCAGAAGTTCAGGCAACCTTCATGCAGAGGATGTTTGGAGCCCTGCAGGCCGATACTTGGACAATGGCGAAGTTCATCCTCAGGGAAATGGGAAAGGTTGGGTTCGTGAGTTTTGGAACCGGGTATGGATACTTTAGTTCCGTGGCAGCAACTCTTCTGTGGTCCATGCTCCCACCTGGTGGGAAAGAAAGCACGATGACGAAGCTTCGGCTGTTCGCCCTTGAGATTTTCACAAGCAAAGCAAAGACCATGCTTAAGCTGGGGTGCATCTCTGCGCTGGCCGGAGGAGCCATGACATCGGTTGCTTTTGGGATAGCATCCATCGCGGTTCAGGGAATAGCCATGTACATGACCCCTAAGATGGCGGGAATGGTGTACAACCTCTTACACCGGTACGTCTATCTCGAATTGCGTACATCCCAACGACTGCAAGGTCTGATCGTACTCTTACAAGGAATGGGCTGGCCCATGTACGACGTGCTCGAGGGCCTAGTTCTAGCATACACTCCCGTGCAAGTAAAAGCAGTTATTAAATTTGCATCAAGGAACGGGCAGCTCCTAAGGGCTCTTGCAACTCTCGGATACACGCTTTGGCAATTCAAAAGATACTGGGAACAGGTCAAAACGGAACAGCAAGATCGACGACAGCGTCTTCTTCGGTACAGCCCCGATTCTGAGCGTCTCGTGCTGCCACCTCCCGACGCGGTCATGGTTACCATTGAGGGCAACGACGAGCCAATGACAGACGCTCCAGAGACTCGGTCTAGTGCTAGTGATCTGAAGCTCGCGATTCGTGTGCTTGAAGGTCGCTATGTTTCCTCCAGCTGCAAGATCAGCATCGCGTCGATTGCCCTGGTTCTTCCTGCGATTGTTGCTGCGTAGCGCGCTAACGCACACGGGGGTATATGGAGAGTGGGGTGCGGGGAAGGGTGGAGCATGACAGATAGGACTTCTTCTCCTTCCAGGGAGGGGGCACGGAGGAGCACCTTTCCCGACCGGGTGTCCGAGCTGGTGCTAAAGTCGTGTAGGGAGCAGGAACCGAACGCCATAATCTCAAGCGTACTGCGCGACAGCACTGGTCGTACAGTGGTCCGAGTAACGTCCTCGTCCTCCTCTGGAAACCCTATCACGCTGCTTAGAGCCCTCAAGCGTCTGTGGCCTTTGGCAAACACCGCTGTCGTTGACAACCCGTTGGACGGGTCCGTGGAAGCGGAAATCACCGTTCCGCGCGAGGAGGATGAGTTTACACAGGCACGCACAAAGGCCAGGTCGTCTAGGTTCTCTGAGTTCTCGATGCTCCTTGGGACCGTCATGCTCTTGGTTGGTGCTATACTGTACGCGATCGACGTGCACAACAGCAGATTCGACAACTCGACTGCTCACTCTGAATTGTGATTTCCCAGACGAGAGGCAATAGTGGTGGAAGACATGGCCGTCGATGTTGTGAGTGCCTGCGCCTCAAGCGACGCAAGTTCGCCCCAGGGGTTTTTCGTGGGTCTTTCACTTGTGTTTGCACTCTACATTGGTCTGGACACTGTGATCGCTGCGATGGTAGTGCGTAGAAAACTGAGGGAACACAACACCACTCCAGAGGCGAAGTAGTAGCTGATTCGCTATTGGACCTCAAATTTAACACGTTTAGTACACACTGGTCTCACACATGCCCGAACGCGGAAGAAGAGTCGTGCTGTCTCCAGTGGTTCCCGTCGCCCTGGGGCTAAAGCAATCCAGGCCACCCAGGGTCAGGGCGCCGGAGCCGAGACCTCTCTGCGAGTCATTCCACACTTCTGTCCATGGAACAGACGCTCCACAACCTCCTGTTTCGACATTCCCCGTGACACAGCCACCGCCTTCAGCACCGCGTGCTGTTGTTTGCGAGCTCGCTTGATCCCCCGCTTGGTTGCGCCCCCATGCCTCCTACTCTTCTCCCTGGAGAGTGCGTCCTTGGGAACAGTTCTGCGTTTTGAAGCTCGCTTCTTAGCCTTTGACATTTTCACAATAATGGTGTGGACACACGCCACAAATCCAAGACTTAGCGTGCACCGAGTTCACAGCAAACACGAATTCGTGCTGTATCAGTATCCAGTGTCCATAACGTTATCACAGAGGCTTACTTGCGCTTGCGGGTGTCTTGTTTCCCGCGGTTTCCGACGTCCCCGTCGGCGCGAGGCCGCTTGGACCCCGGGATAGCCCCACCCTTCTTGAGCTTTTTGCCAAACTTCTCCGCGTCCGTGACCAAGCGGGGCTTCTTGGGTCCCTGGTCGCTGGACACTGGCTCGTTCTCCTGCCCGGCGGAGTTCTGGTACGTCAGCTTGTATCGCTTGCCCTTGATGTTGACCGGGCCGTAGTTGCGAAGTTCGTCGAGTCCCTCGGGAAGCTCGATCGTGTCGTAGAGATCAAAGCGCACCTTCCTCCTGCGCTCCTTCTTTGCAGTGTGGAGCTTCTCCTTGGTCAGAAGCTCGTCCCCGGGAAGATCGGCGTCCGCGGTGATCATGCGCGGGTCCTTGTCGACAAGCGCGTTGATCTTGGCGGACGCAACCTCCGCAACGCGCTGGCGAAGCTGGTACGGGTCGTCCATCACCATGGCGATTAGAACGTCGTCGTCTCCACGGACCATGCCACGCTCCTTGATGACGGTGCAGCTGTGCTTGACCCATGTCTCGATCGACAGGAGGTCACCCGTAACGCCGCTCATCGCGCGGGAACCGGCGCGCGCCTTCATGTAGCGGGCAATCTCCTCGTCAGACGCGTTGTGGCCGAGGGAGAGGGAGACCGTGGCGGCAGTACTCTTGCTGATAGCCTCTCCCTCGTGAGAGTCGCCGGCCTCAACGTGCGCAAACGCAACATTGCGCGCCTGCTCCGGCTTGACGCTCAGCTGGCGGCGGTTGTTCTCGGCAAAGCCAAGGAAGCGCATGCACATGTGCGGGAGGTCCTCAAACTTAGGGTCGAAGCCGATCGTGTCCTTGAATGCCTCAGAGAACTGCTCGCAGTGCGCCTTGCCGTTCGGGTCGTAGAGACGCTGCATGGCGTCCAGTGTGAGAGAGATTCCCATGATGTCGTACGAGTATGGAAGCTTGCTCACGAACCCAGCGTCGCTCGGCATCTGCCCGGAAAACGTGAAGTTCTCCGGGGCCTGAACATTGTTGCAGAAGAACTCCTGTTCGTTCTCCATGCCGGGGTGGATGGAGCAGCGAGCCACGCCCTCCGCCATCATCTTGGTGTGGTCGAGGCAGGCGGAGGTGTTTACCTCGACCTGGCATTTGCTCTCATGGTCCTTGTGCATGCGAATCGGAGCCATGATCGACACGCGGTTCGATACCATCGTCATAACAGCAGGGAGGCGGCCGCTGGTCGCCATGTAATCGATCTTGCGCTGGAATGCCAGGTTGGCGACCTTGGCATAGGGATGCCGCGGAGGGGACTCCTTGCGCTTCGCAAACTCGCACTTGCTGCGGGTGTCCTCCATGCCGCGCATCTGCACCCTGGTGGACGAGTCGGACGCGGGGCCTCCCGTCTCGTCAGTGAACGCAGAGTGCGGGTCCATGGTGTCCGCAACCCGGGGCTGCTCGGTGCAGCGGCGAGCGTTGTCCTTGGTGCTGAGCAGGTATACCAGGTCGCGAAGGCCGTTATGGGAAAAGTCAAAAGCCTTGCAGGTGTGGTTGTTTTGAAGCACGTCCTTCGCAAAGTCCATCCAGCCTCCGTACGTCTTAGTGGATTGAATCCACCCGAGGTCCCACTCGCACGCGCCGCGGCCCTTGCGGTTGCGGAAGGTGAGGCCCTTGCTGGTGCCGGCGTGCGGGCAGCCCATCGCGTTTGTCACCGGCACCTCGGAGCCAGCACACCAGTCCGCGAGGGCCATGGGGCTGTGAATGACCGACACCTGGATCGCACCAGCCATGATGCAACTTGGGTAGAGTGGCATGTACGTGTTGGCGGAACTTCCCGCCGCCTCGGCATCCACGTCCGAGGGCATGCTCATCCTGGACATCACGGTCTCGATCATCTTGACTGGGTCGCCCATCACGCGGTCGCACACGCCGTCCTCCGAGCAGAACTTGCGGTACTGGGAGGTGGCGCGGCGCTGCCTCTCCAAACCCAGAAGAAGCTCCTTGCGGTCCTCCAGGCTGATGGCCTCCTCCGAAAGGTTCATCATGACCGCGCGCGCGTCCGCGTCCAGGCTGAGCTTATTGGCCTGGTGGTCTGGAAGCCCGGCTCCCTGGCGCGCACTCGCCGCAACCGGCTTCTTCAACCAGTCGCCGATCCTGATGTGGAAGTGCTCGCAGATGGCAGTCGTGGTAGAAAGCGAGTGCGAGGCGGTGCCGATGTTGTACTCGAGCGACTGGCTCCACGCCATGAAGATCAGCTCCGGCGTGGGGCGCAGCTGGCGGATCACGTCCCAGAGCATGGTCCAGCGGAACGGCTGCGGAAGACCGTCGCTGCCAAGGCGGCCAGACTCCCACTCGACGGCAGTCTGCCACAGCACCACACAGGTCAGCAAAGGAAAGACAAAGGATCCTCTACATGGATTCGCACCTGCTTGAACATGAAGACGCTCGCCACCGCGTTCATTATGCACATGGTCCTCAAGTTCTAAATCCACAGGAGCAAACAACATGTCAACGTCAGTCAGTGTTCGAGTGAGTGTGATGTTGTGGATGTGCAGTGACACCCGGGGGGGCTCGTGGTGCACACACCTCTTCGCGCTTCAGCGACTTGCGCGCGGACCGCGGCGGAAGGTTGTACTCGCCGACGATCATCTGCTTGTCCAGGTAGTCGAAGATCTTGTTGGCCAGCGCGAGGTTGGGCTGGAGCGCGGGAACGCCCTTTATGCAGAGCTTGGTCGCACCGATGAGGCACACGAAGATGCGGAACTGCGCAAGCTTGACCTGCTGCTCAGGCTTGGACATGTGGCTGCGGAACTCGTCGTCCGTGTGCGCCTGTGTTCCGATGGAACGGACGAGGACCGCAATCGTGCGGTCGATCATGGCAAACTTGGCGTCGCTGAGGTCGCCGCCCTTCTTGGTAAAGGCCATGCCGTAGTTGGTACATCTTGGTCAGGAAAACACACGCGATTTGTCAGGGACATGCATGGAAGTGCGCGGGAGATCAGTGGACAGCGGCGTACACAATGTGCGTCTCGTCGTGCGGCGTCTTCAGCTTCATGGTGCGCATGGTCTCGGAGCCGTCGGGGTTCTTCATGGTGACGGTGCGCGCGTACGTGTACTCCCTCTTCAGGACAATTTGCCTGTGAAGTGAACACAGTCATGCATGCACATAAAATTGGGTTCGGTGTAAGCAGCGTACTTCCAGAACTCCAGGCGATCCGATCCCTCGGGGTCGCAGAGCTCGTCAAGCATCTCGTCGTAGATCTGCGAAGGCACAAGCTGTGTCACAAACATGGGTTGTGTACGCGGGAGGGCTCTGGTGCTTGGCTCACCACATTCTTGCCGTTGTTGGCGTCCGATTGACCTGGAGGACAGAGTGTGAAACGGATGTCAGTCACAAGTCAATGGTCACATGAGTTCGATTTGCGCGCACCGTTCATGCCCGCTTTCGACTGGAGGCAGAAACACACAGACAATCGTTAGTTCATCAATCTGGGGAGGGGGTGAATGGTGTGTTCGAGGTGTTCGAGGTGTTCGAGGTTTTATGCACACCGAGCTCGGCCCGCCCATGGTCATCCAGCCATTGGGGAACACCGCCTCCGCGCGCTCGGTGCGCAGCGTCTTTCCATTTCCCTGGCGGTGCACAACAGCAACCATGGTTAGAATGCACAATCTCCCGGAATCGTACGTTGTTGACACAGTCCTGTATAGCTAAGGTGTGCGCCTGTTCGGTTAAAAGTGGATTAAGTACCTTGTACCCGCAGAGCAGCAGCAGGAAGGTCACATCGCCGTACTGCTCAAAGGCGTGGAGGAAGATCTCCTCCTGTACATCGTGAAGCAAAGTGGCGTGAAAGGTACAACGTGTGCAATTTCAGGGTTGTCGTGTGTGCAAGAGTTCCCACAATGCTCAGACATTTTTGTCATCATTGCATGAAATGTCAGCCTATGTGCGGGGTTCGAGTAACCAGCGGGGCTTGCCATTATGCGACGGTCCCTTCCTTCCACTGCCACACAAGGGGCACACAATCGCACAAGTGAGCATGTGCGTGTGTGTTGGGGAATGTGGTTGCCACGCACCGAAGCAGTCCTTCTCGAAGAACTCGCCGATCCACATCCAGATCTGCGCAAAGGGCGAGACGTCGTCCCCGAGGATCTCGTTGTCGTACGCCCACGCCACGCTCGCGGTGTCGTTGGGCATCTTGGCCGTCTCCGCGGCAAGACCATCCGCCCTGCGAACACACACACGCGCTGTATGTGTGCGGCGTGTGTGCGGGTTCAAGTAATAAATTACTCACATAGCCAAGTAGCCCGACGGAATGTTCTCGCGCTCCAGCTTGCTCTGGAAAGAGGACTCGATGCGGTTGATGTGAAGGTGACAGAGGTCCTTCACGACGTCGTAGTGGCGTTTCTGCGTCTCGTCATCGAGCTTCTGTAGATCCTCCATGCGAGGGTCGTCTTCGTCGCACTCCATGAGGTCCGACTCCTCGCCTTCCGCGGTGCGGAGCTTGACATTCATCTCCTCGCGCACGATTGCGCGCTTCTTCAACCACGGCTCAATGAGCTCCGTCTGCACCTGGCGCGTGTCGGTCTGGATCTCCTTCATGATCTGGCGCGGCTCGATTAGATAGTTGTTCTCGCCGTCCTTCTCGCCGTAGTGGCGCATGCTTTTGCGCTCCATCTCGGAGGAGTCGAGAGAGTCGAAGGTAAGCACATTCTCCGAGACGTGGCGCTCCATCTCCAGCACCATGGCGTCCCGCTTGGTCATCATGTTCGTGAAGCGGTCGGAAAGGCTTGCGCTCGAAGAAGACTGCGTCTCCTTGGAGTCGACCTTCTCGTCCTTGAACAGCTGGAGAAGGTGCCTGCCGGCACAGACAGAGCCGTAGATGGAACGAGGAAGGGCAACGTCAAAGATGTTGGTGACGTTGGGGTCCGTGACGAAGAAGAAGCCACCCATACTCTTGCTGACCTCAGGGATCGTGAAGTCCCCCGCGTCGTTGAAGTACTTGGTGTTGTCTAGGAAGTCGGGGTGGATGCTGATGTTCGAGCCGTCGAATTCCTGACGCCCGGCGGTGAAGGCCATGACGCGCTTGGCGTTGTAAACGTACTCGGGGGCGAGCGGGTGCGTTCCTCCGAGACCTTCCGTGTTGGCGGCGATGCTCTTGGTCAGGACTCCGGGCGGCAGCTTGTCAAACTCGATGGGGGGAGCCCCGTACCCGTGGATGTTGCGGCCTCCGTAGTGCTTGATGGACTCCTGGTAGTTGGTCTCGTTGGTGATGCGCACGTACTGAGTACCGCACGACTCCTCCAAGTTCTTGTGCCACGATCCGGCGAGCGCGCGGCACTGCTTCTGCTGCGAGATGAGGTGGGTGCGGCGCTGGTCGTTCTGGGAGTGCGCCATGCCGGCGGAGGCAAACGTGCGCTGATTCTCGTCCATCTGGTTGCGCAGCAGACCCGAGTCCGAGTGGTTCGCGTGGAAGATGAACTTGTACACCCGGATCATCGTGACCTCCTCCAGGTCCTCGTCGTACATCTCCTCGTAGCCGATGACAAACATGGGGAGCGAGATGTTGTTGTCGCTCGGGTTGACGTACGTGTACTTGAACACGCGCTTGACCGTGCTCTTCTTGTCGGGGTCTGCATCAGAGTCTCCGTCGGGGTCGCCGGAGCGCTGCATCTCCTCGTGGTCGCCGGACCTACCAATGGACACAAGTGTAAGTAGAGCGAAAGTGTGTGGGGATTGGAGTGCGGTGGGGGTTGGAGTGCGGTGGGGGTTGGAGTGCGGTGGGGGTTGGAGTGCGGTGGGGGTTGGAGTGCGGTGGCTTACAGGAAGCCCTTGGAAGTCGGAGCGAACGCCATGCCCAGGATCGCCGCGATCTGGTTCGCCCGAAGCGTGTTCTGGGCCGGAGTGCACCAGTGGCGGAACCGAGTCCCGTCGCGCGCAAACAGGCTCGCCGGAATCTGCCAGCACTCCACTCGCACCGGGCGAATGCTGGGGCTGGACCCCATGACCTCGGCGTAGCTCATCCACGTCGGGTTGTTGGACGTGCCGTGCCGGAAGCAGGGCACCTTCGGCGTGATGTTCTTGCCGAGGTGGCGAGGATTGTAATCTGGCATCACGGAAGCATCCACCATCTGCATGGCCACGTGAGGGTTGGGCGGCTGGTTGCCCGAAGAGTCGGAGCTGTAGCCGTCGTCTTCTGGTACGCGGCGCGGAGCTGCTGTAGCCGACGGGCCAGCACCGGTAGCAACCGCACGGCTGTCCAGGGCATCTTCATCATCGCTCCGAACAACATTGTGCCTTTTTCCCCCGCGGCCGCGGCCTCTGGCCTGTTCCTGCCTGCGACGCTCCTCGCGCGGGATCCAGAGCCTGGCACCGACCTGCGACGACGAGCCACTGGCTTCCACCTCCATTTCGACGGCCTGGTCAAGTCCGTCAGTGACTAAGGCATCATCATCTTCGTCGTAATGGGCTTCTGGTTCCTCATCTTCGATTGCGACAAGGTCTTCGTCAATGGAGGAACCCGAGGGTGTTTCGCTGTACTGCACCCTATATGCTGCCATCTGGGCACCGTCCGAGCCTCGCGCCTCTCTGTCAACTCTGCTTGGGCTCCGACCAAATCTATTTTTAGCGCTGTTGTCCCCTGCTCACCCCTTTTATGGGCCTCGGTTCTCGGGCGCCGACTGGTGTGCTGTCGGCGCCCGTGGTTTCTCATAACTTGGGGTTTCAGGTCCTCATTCGGAAGAAGTCACCTGTAGTAAGTGCTACATGGTCCGGGGTACCCGGGCGCCGGTGTGAATGTTCACACCCGGGAGATTGCATCTCGCCCAATTCGAGATACACAATCTCGCCTGTTTTGTGTGCCACAAAGTCCACCTTTGGTCCACCTTGTGCCCCCAAAAAGTCCGAAAAAGGTGGACCGAAAAAACAAAAGTCCGGACATGGTCCGGAAAAAGCGGACTGTTCACGGACCTCGCAATATATATTCACACCGGGGTACCCGGGCGCCGGTGTGAATGTTCACACCCGGGAGATTGCATCTCGCCCAATTCGAGATACACAATCTCGCCTGTTTTGTGTGCCACAAAGTCCACCTTTGGTCCACCTTGTGCCCCCAAAAAGTCCGAAAAAGGTGGACCGAAAAAACAAAAGTCCGGACATGGTCCGTTTTTTCCGGACCGTGTCCGGACCTTTTTCGGAGATCTCCCCCGACTTAAGGGTACGGGCTCTGTAGACATACAAAGCACAGTCGCAATCCCTGCAGAATACACACACCAACACAACTCCGCCTGTACTCGACTGTCACAATCTTGACATGAATTCATGACAAGGTTGACACGACTTTGACACGAATTCGTGACAGTGGA
>Ga0209709_10001548_pt1 | contig 21090 bp, 19 predicted proteins | sample ArcticOcean_MG_C_2_FD_187435 | JGI IMG/M metagenome (GOLD analysis project Ga0209709, IMG submission 187435) | Marine microbial communities from western Arctic Ocean - ArcticOcean_MG_CB4_136 (SPAdes) (version 2) | ecosystem: Environmental > Aquatic > Marine > Oceanic | place: Arctic Ocean...
AAATCTGGATGGTCAATGGTGAAATAGATGACGTTACACTAGCAGCACCATGTATAGAATATGGAAAAAAACTTAAAGCAAATGGTGCGGATATAGAAGTCACAACTAAAAAAGGATGGGGTCATGGATTCGAAGGTGCTTATGAACCTGAATATGAACCAAAGTCACAAGCCTTTACTACGTGTCCGTCTATCTATTTGAATGATGACGGAACGGTAAAACCGGAGTCTTATTACGAGTGGAATGATCCATGTGTTAAACAGGGTAATACCATAGGTGGAAACAAGGGTGGCGTATTCAAAAAATCTTTCTTAAAATTTTTTACAGAAAATTTACTTTAAAATCTTAACGGTTTACCATTAGCTTTTTCAATAAGTTTACCATCCCAAACAATTGCTTTTCCATTAACAATCGTTCCTAGAGGAAAACCTTTTACTTCGTAACCATCAAATGGAGTCCAACCACATTTACTTGCAATCCATTCATTTTTAATAACTTTTTTCATATTCATATCTACGATGGTTAAATCAGCATCATATCCTTCTTTGATGTAACCTTTATTTTTTATTCCAAAAATTCTTACTGGATTTTCACAAACTAATTTTATGAATTGATTTAAGGTTAATTTATTATTGTTAATGTGATTAAGCATAAGAGGAACTAAGGTTTGAACTCCCGGCATTCCTGATGGAGTTTGAGGATATTCTTTCTTTTTATTTTCTAAACTATGTGGAGCATGATCTGAACCAATGGTATCTGCTATTCCATCTCTAACAGCCTTCCAAAGCATATCTTGGTGCTTCTTATCTCTAATTGGAGGATTCATTTGCGCAAGAGATCCAAGTTTGTTGTAACAATCAGGAGCGTTTATAGTTAAATGCTGAGGAGTAATTTCAAAAGTAACATTACCTTTGTATCTTGATAAAAATTCCACTTCTTCTTTTGTCGTAACATGCAAAACATGTATTTTTTTCTTATATCTCTCAGCAATTTTAACCACTCTTCTGGTGGATGACATGGCACACTCTTCGTTTCTCCAAATAGGGTGTGAACTAACATCTCCTTTTTTTATGAATTTTTTTCTAAGATTAAGAATATCCTCATCTTCAGAGTGAATAGAAACAATTTTAGAACTATTTGAAATAACCTTTTCTATATCTTCTTCATCTTTAACTAAAAGGTTTCCCGTAGAAGAACCTGCAAATAATTTTACCCCACAGCATCCCTCAAGCTTATCTACATTTTTTAAATCTTCCATATTTTTTGGTGTTGCACCAAAGTAGAAAGCATAGTTAGAAAACATTCTATTTTTAGCTAAGCTAAGTTTTTTATTAAATTCTGCTTCATTGGATGTAGGTGGATTGGTGTTAGGCATTTCAAATAAAGAGGTTACTCCACCTAGCACTGCCGCTTTGCTTCCGGACTCTAAATCCTCAACATCGGTGGAACCAGGTTCTCTGAAATGAACTTGGGTATCTATGATTCCGGGTAAAATTGTAAGATTATTAGCATCTAGGACTTTTTGATTTGCAGCTTCTATATTGCCAATTTGTTTTATACTTCCATTGGATATGGCTATATCAGCTTGTTTTAATTCGCCGTCTATAAAACAGTTGCCATTTTTAATAATAAGATCAAAAGAAGAAGACATACTCGATCTATTTAATATATTATAGAATCAAAATTTGCAAATATGGAAATTAACGAAACAACAGTTCTTGATGACAGAGGTTTTGTAGAAATAACGGGAGATGAAGCTAAAGACTTTCTGCAAAATATCGTTACTAATGACGTCGAAAAAATTAGTGATAATTTTTCATTATTTTCTTCGATATTAACCCCACAAGGTAAATACTTATATGAGTTCTTTATTATAAAGATAAAGAATGGTTACTTGCTAGAATGTGAAAAAGAATCTGTATCTGAAATTATAAAGATTTTTAACTTTTATAAGATGCGGTCCAAGATAAACTTAATTGATAAATCAAACCACTATAATAGTGTAATAATTTCTTTAAAAAAGTTCGAAGAAATTAGTGAAAATAATAATACAAAAGGTTTTACAATAAATTATAATGGGGATCCAATATTTTTGGAGCCAAGAAATCAAAAACTTGGAGCAAAAATAATATCAAAACAAAATAATGTTAATAATGTAATTAAGAATCTTAATTTAAAAATAATTGATAAGAATAATTATTATTCAGAGAGTTTTGATTTAGGTATTGCTCAAGTTAATCTTATTAAGTTAAAAGATAAAATTTTTGGTCTTGAAAATAATTTAGATGAATTGAATGGAATAGATTTTAAAAAAGGTTGTTACATTGGCCAAGAAAATACTTCCAGGATCAAACTAAGAAACAAACTAAGAAGGAGAATTTTACCTGTTAAAAAAATATCTGGAGATGTTTTTGAAAATAATATTATTAAATATAAAGATAAAGAAATTGGAAAAATTATTATAGATTCACCTTATGTTTTTGGTTTAATAAAAATTGTTGATCCTGACCTTAGTGAGTTTGTTAATGAAGATCTGATTTGTAAAAATTCAAAAGTTAAAATATTAAAACCTGAGTGGATTTAATTTATTAATTTTTTTTTTCTAAATAATTCCAAAAATCAATACTTAAATCTTTGCCTGTTAAATCTTTAAAGTTTGCTAAGCCCGTTGGTGAAGTAATATTAATATCTCCAGTTAAATAGTTAGATATCATATCTATGCCCGCAAAAACTATATTATTTTTTTTAAGTTTTTTAGCTACAATTTTCGCTACTTTAATTTCTGTTTTGGTTAAGTCAGTTGGAGTTGCTTTTCCACCTTGCGCTAAATTACTAACAATAGAATTTTTTTTAGGAATTCTTTTTATTGCTCCTTTGATAATACCACCAATGATAAATATACGCTTATCTCCATATTTAATTTGAGGGATAAACTTCTGCACCATTATTTCTTGATGTTTATTAATAAATTTAAGTATATTTTTTTTTACAAAAATTTTGTTTAAAAAAAGAATATTTTTACCTCCATATCCATGAGTAGGTTTAATCACAATTTTTTTATGTTTTTTTTTAAATTTTTCAATTTCTTTAAAATCTTTTGTGAAAAGCGTTGGTGGCATTAATTTTAAAAAATCTATCGAACATAATTTTTCAGGCATATTTCTTACTGCACCTGGGTCATTGATTACTTGGATTTTTTTTGGAAGTCTTTCTAATAAAAATGTTGCAGTAATGTAGTCCATATTAAATGGTGGATTTTGCCTCATCAAAATAAACTTAGCTTTTGAAAGATCTAGTAATATTGACTCTTTTGTTGAATAAAAAAATTTTTTTTTTTTATTAAATTCAATTTTTTTGACTAGAGCATAAACAATTTTGTTTGAATAACTTAAATTTTTAGTTTCATAGTAATAAATTGTATATCCTCTTTTCTGAGCTTCTAGTGCTAGTAATAAAGTTGTGTCAGTTTTTGGGTTAATTTTTTTAATATCATCACCTTGTATAACAACTATTTTATTATGCTTTTTCATATAAAAATTCTAAATCTTTTTTTTTTTTAAATTTGTCAATTATGTTCATGGCTTTATTAGTTTTGTTATTTAAAATATTTTCGACACTTTTTAAAAAAATTGACTCATCTTTACCACTATCATTTTTAACTGATCTTGTTTGCAAGCCTTTCTTTGCTAAATCAAAAAATATTTTACCCCACTCTAGTAATTGTTTGTTACCAATTTCAGTTTCAAATCCTTTTTTTGGAGATTCTATGTATGCGTTTAACACATCAGGAATACTCCATTTATTAATAATTTCAAACGCTTCATCAAGGTTTCCATAAAGTAAACCTGCGTAAAAAGCAGGACCACTACAATGACAGTCCCACTCACATGTGTCTAAAGATCTAATCTCAATATATTTTTTTAAACGAACTTCAGTAAATATAGTTGCTAAATGAGTTTCAAAATCTTTAATATTTACTCTTTCATTATTTTCAGTTGAAGTTTTACCTTCCATGAATTCTTTAAACGTTTTTCCTTTTGTTCTTAAATAACTCCCATTTTTAAATAAAAATAATAAAGGTGTGTTAATGGCCATATCTACGTACTTTTCAAAATTCATATTTTCTAAAAACAATTTTGGTAAACCTCCTCTTGAAGTATTTTGCCAAACCTTTGATCTATAAGATTGGTACCCATTTAATTTATTTTCTTTTATAGGTGAATTTGCAAAAATAGCTGTAGATAGTGGAACCAAAAAAGAACTTAATTTAAATTTTTTTATAAAATCTTCTTCAGAAACATAATCTAAATTTATTTGTGTTCCGCACGTTTGATACATCATTTCTAAACTAAGCTTTCCATTTTTTGGCATTTCATCTGTCATAATTTTGTATCGCTGTTTAGGTGATTTAGGTACAGATCCTAGTTTAGAAAATGGATCATAACTTGTTGCCATCATTTTTAAATCAAAGCTTTGACATGCTTTTTTCAATTCATCTAAAAAATCATAAGATTCACCACAGTTTTGATGTATAGACTTTAGTGGTGCACCAGAAAGTTCTATTTGATTACCAGGTTCAAGCGTTATGCTTTTTCCATCTTTATATAATGCAATTGTATTATTGTTTTCTTTAGAAGGTTTCCAACCAAATTGTTCTAGAAAATTAAAGATCTTAGTTACCGTTTCAAAATTGATTCTTTTATTTAATTTATTTTCAAATAAAAATTTTTCATGCTCAACACCAATATTTAAATTGTGTTTTTCTTTACACCCACTTTGAAAATATTCAACTAAATCAGCTTTGTTGATCAATTCCTTAAATGCCTTCTCGAATTGCAGAATAAATGATTTCTTTTGCTGTTTGACCTATCACACGCGAGACCTCTTTATTACCTTTGTAAACAACAATTGTTGTTCTGAATTCAATATTTAGATTTTTTGCAATCTCTTTATTTTTTCCCTGTTCATAAGTCATGAAGATAACATCATTAAATTCTTTTTTAGCCTGATTTAAAATTTTAGTTTGAGCAACACAAGTTCCACACCAAGATTCGTATGAATTAATTACTATTGTTTTTCCACTAGCCTTAGCGTTCTCAAAAGTTTCTAGCGAAAAATTTGTTTCTTTCTCAATGGCATTTGCCGATACACAGAAAAGTAAGATTAGGATTATAGATATTTTTTTTATCATTTTTTAATATAGTTTAACCAATTTTTAAGTTCGAGTACTCTTATATCATCTTTCAGCTCAATGTTAGCTTTTTTAATTACTTCAATATGTGACTCCATTTCGTTAATATTTTTAAAAATTTTCTTTTCAATTAAACTTTCAGACCTATGTTTGATCAATTTAATCATATAATCAAATGGTATTTCTGGATGATACTGCAATCCCCACACTTCTGATTTACCAACATAAAATTGTAAAGCCATAAACTTATTAATTTTATTACTTGCTAGCAAAAATGAGTTCACAGGTGGAATTTGAACTTCGTCATGGTTGAAGGCTGGTGATGTAAATTTGTGAGATTTTGATGAATATATATTATGTTTTTTTCCTACATCTGTTAATTCAATGTCTTGAGCTACACCAATGTGTGCACCATTTGGAGAAACTCTACACTTTCCTCCAGCTGCAGTAACTGTTATTTGCAACCCCCAGCAAGCTGCAAATATTTTTTTCTCACTTTCGAAACATTTCTTAGCAAATTGTATATGTTTTTTAATTTGGTTACTGTTATCATTAATTCTTAAAGTGCTTCCTGTTAAAATAATACCATTATATTTTTCTAGTGAAGAAATTACTTTAGCAATAGAATTGTCATTGCCTGGGAATACAATATCAATATCGCAGTCTGGTACGATTTTTTTAACATGTATTTTAAAATTATCAGATTGTGGAATACATCCGGCGGCGTCAAAATTATCATTTTCTTGATTTGTATTGCCTTCAACAATTAATATCTTTAATTTATCCATGAAGGAATTATATGAAATTTTTAGTTCTACAACACATAAATATTGAACATCCAGGTATATTTCTTAAATTTATGAAAGAAGATAATGTTCAAATAGATACCATAGAATTAGATGAAAGTGAAAAAATACCAAACTTAGATAAGTATGATGCGATGATTGTCATGGGTGGGCCTATGGATACATGGCAAGAAGAAACATATCCATGGTTGAAAGCAGAAAAAGAAAATATTTATAATTTTGTTTCTGTAAAGAAAAAACCCTATTTAGGTTTGTGTCTTGGGGCACAACTGCTTGGTGAAGCTATTGGAGGTAAGGTTAAAAAGATGAATACACCTGAAATTGGAGTTCTTAATGTATCAATAAAAAAAAATGATAAATCAATTTTCAACGGTATAGACAAAAATTTAAAAGTGTTACAGTGGCACTCGTATGAAGTTTGTGAGTTGCCTTCAAGTGCAAAACTATTAGCATCATCACCAGCATGTCATATTCAGGCATTCTCATCAGAAAAAGCATTTGGATTGCAGTTTCATGTTGAGCAAACTAACGAGACTGTGCCGCAATGGGCATGTGTTCCAGAGTATAAATCAGCTTTAGAAAATACATTGGGACAAAATGCTCTTGAAAAATTTAAAAAAGATGTTGAGGAAAATTTAGATACCTTTAATAAAAGTGCCAAAATAATTTATAAAAACTTTAAAAAAATAATTTAAAAAATACTTAATGAAATTAAAAATAAACAGTAGTGCTCCTAATTTTAAATTACCAAGTACGGATGATTCTATTTTTGAGTTAAATAAAGTTAAGAAAAAAAATATTATTTTATATTTCTATCCAAAAGATGATACGCCTGGATGCACGATTGAGTCTAAAGATTTTAGTAAGTTAAATAATTTAATTATTAAAAATAATACAATCGTATTAGGGATATCAAAAGATAGTATCCAAAGTCATCTTAAATTTATAAAAAAATATAAGTTAAAATTTAACTTATTATCGGATGAAAAATTATCATTAATAAAAAAATATGGTGTTTGGGGAAAAAAATCTTTTTTAGGTAAAAAATATATGGGTATTATGAGAACTACATTTTTAATAAACTCAAAAGGAAAAATTCACAAAATTTGGTCAAATGTTAGAGTCAAAGATCATGCTAAAGAAGTATTAGAAGAGCTTAAAAATATTTAAAATAACTTACCTTGCACGCTATGCTCGTACATAGAAGTCATATCATCTAAAGTAGGCTTCCTAGGGTTACCAGGCGTACAAGGGTCATCTAAAGCCATTTGTGACATTTTGACTATGTCTTGATCTGTTATTTTTGCAGAATCTATAATTGTATGTGGAATTTTAATTTGTTCTCTTAATTTTAAAACCCAATCAACAAATGAATTAAATGAAGGTTCTTTTAAATCAAGGTACTCGCTAAGTTTTCCAATTTTATTTTCTATAGTTGGTCTATTAAAAGTAAGTACATAAGGCATAAAAATTCCATTAGAAAGTCCATGATGTACATTAAATAAAGAATTAACTGGGTGACTTAGTGAATGTATTGCTCCTAAACCTTTTTGAAAAGCTGTAGCTCCCATACTTGATGAGGCCATCATATGTCCTCTGGCTTCTAAATTTTCCCCTTCATTAACTGCGATTGCTAACCATTTCTTAATTAAAGACATTCCTTCTAAAGCTATTCCATCTGCCATAGGATGGTAACCTGGTGCGCAATAAGCTTCTAAGTTGTGAGCAAATGCATCCATTCCAGTTGCTGCAGTTAAAAAAGCTGGCATGCCTACGGTAAGTTGTGGATCAAGAATGGTTAATGTTGGTAACATTCTGGGGTGAAAAACAATTTTTTTAACTTTAGTTTCATCATTAATAATAGCAGCGGCTCTTGATGTTTCCGATCCCGTTCCAGCTGTCGTCGGAACTGCTATGAAGGGTTTAACATTATCAGGGTTAACAATTCTATTTTTAGCCATAGACTCTACATAATCATTTTCAATCCAAAACGACCCTCCGTCAGCACAATCCCAAAGTGGTCTATTGAGGGCTGCTTGTAGTACAATAGATTTTCCTACATCTAAACTGCTACCGCCGCCAAAAGCTATTACCCCATCATGATTTCCGTTCTTAAATACATCTACCCCTTTTTTAACATTGCTTCCTAATGGATTTCCTTTTAAATCTGAAAAAATGATAGTTGGTAAATTTGCCCTCTTGTTTGCCTCAAGAGCTTCTTCAACCATTTTTGTTTTAGCTAAGTCTTTATCAGTAACAAACAAAGGTTTTTTAATATCCAGGATTTCACAAGCTTTTGCTAAATCTTTTATTCTTCCATTACCAAACCAAACTGTATTAGGATAACCCCAATCAAAATTAGACATTTAATATTCTTCTAATCCTAATAATTTTTTTCTTTTATTAGCCCAAGTACGAATTAAATTATCAACTGCTAAACCAATAAATGCAACACAAAGCCCAAGGATTAATCCTTTTCCTGCACCTTTTGAATCTGATAAAGATTTCATAATATATTGCCCTAAATCCTCTGTTCCAATAAAAGCTCCAATAATTACCATAAATAAAGCAAAGACAACGGTTTGATTAATTCCAAGCATGATATGAGGAAATGCTAAAGGAAATTCAATATTAAATAATCTTTGTAGACGTGTTACGCCCGACATCGAAGCTGCATCGTGTAAAGCTTGTGGAACACTACGAAGTCCTTCAATAGTATAACGGGTAGCAGGAATGGTCGCGTAAACGATCACAGCAATTAATACAGATGTATCAGTTATGCCAAAAAGCATCATAACGGGAATTAAATAAACAAAAGATGGAAATGTTTGGAGGGTATCGCAAACTCCCAAAGCAATTTTTGTACTCTTTGTATTTTGCGCGCACAAAGAGCCTGTGATTACTCCTATTGTAGCTGATACAATTACACCAAAAGTTGCCATATAAGCTGTGACTAAAGCTCTATCCCACCATGGGCTTAGTGCAATAAATAATGTGAACCCACCAACTACAAGCGCTGATCTAATTCCGCCAACTATATAACCTGTTCCCATTACCAGAACAAAAGTTGCAACAACTGGCATCCTAAGAAAAGCAGCCCTCATTGGTTGCAATACGTCTACAATCAACCAAGTATTAAAAATTTTTAATTGGAAAAAGAAAGTATCCCATATCCACTCAACTCCCGCATTCCAGAAAGGTTCGCCTGATATCCCTTTATTATGTGGAATTTCATAAAAATAATTAAAACCTTCTTTAAAATAAAAAGATCCAAAGGAGGCAAATATTAATCCAACTATTGCTGCCCCAACAAAGAATAATCCATACTTATGACGCTGGAAAAAATTAAGGTTTTCAAAATAATCTGTTTGCTTATGAGCCCAAGCTAAAGACATTTTATCTAAAAGTACTGCAATTAGACTAATACAAACACCGGCTTCTAAAGCTAAACCGATTCTAAGTTGATTTAAAGCGAGCAATAGATTCCAGCCTAATCCCTTCGCGCCTATAAAGGATGCAATAACTGCCATAGCTAAACACTGCATGATGACTTGATTCACACCAATTAAAATGTCTCTTCTGGCGGTTGGAATTAATACTTCAAATAAAAGTTGAAATTCATTACACCCACTCATCTTTCCTGCGTGAACAACGTCTGGTGATACTTTTCTAAGTCCTAACAAAGTTAACCGCACCATTGGTGGTGTTGCAAAAATTATTGTTGCTATTGCTCCAGCATGATCTCCAACTCCAAACATTACCACTATCACAACTATGTAAGAATAGTGTGGCATGGTCTGCATTACATTAAGTATAGGATTTAATGCCGCCTCGGCTCTCTTACTTTTATATGCCCAAACGCCCAAAGATAAACCAAGAAGAAAAGAAATTGGCGCAGCAACTAATACAAATGAAAGAGTCTGCATTGAAGGTTCCCACTGACCAAATACAGAAATATAAATCATGGTAATTCCAGCAAGAAGCGCGAGACCTTTTCCATTAAGTTTATAACCCAATATAATTGCTCCTGCGGTAACTATAGTCCAGGGAAGTCCAGGTAATTTTGCCCATGGGTTTGCACTAATCCAATTCCAACTTGTAAATGCGACAACAGTCTTTGGTCCTCCAAGTATAATTTCACGAATAAATTCAATTAAAAAAAGCATAGAAGCTGAAATCATTCTAGTAATTTGCAGAACGAAAGGACGCGTTTGATACTCTTGAATATCACCATTCCAATACTCGATCAGCATCCAATCGTTTAATAAAAAAAACAATGAATCATTTACCCAAATTGGGAGCCATCCAAGGTACGGCGGTAATCTCCAAAGATTATCATATCCGTAATATCTAACTTCTATACCAAAAAAATTATAAGAGCTTAGATTTGGATCTTTTGAATATTCAGCGATGGACCTTATAAATTTATAACCATCAGGAACATCAATTGCAAAACACAAGCCAAAAAAAATAATTAATAAAAAAAACCACTGAAACAATTTTGGGTATTTTTTTAAAATTTCCATAAATTATGAATTTTCTTTTCTTCCACCAAAGACAGTATGAATAATTTTAGAAGGTTCAACAATTCCAATAACTTTTTTGTTTGAATCAATAACAGCTACGGGTTTTTCCTGACTTAAAATTTTTTCTGCAACAGTTTCTATGATTGCATCTTTAGAAACTTTTAAATCACTTAAGTTTTTATTATCACTCACTGGCTGCATCACAGCTTCTATTTTTAAAACTTTTTCCCTTGGAACCTCTTCGGTGAATTTTCGAACGTATTCTGTAGCTGGATTTAGAACAATATTGGTTGGGGTATCCAATTGTTCAATTATACCGTCCTTCATTATTGCAATCCGATCTGCAAGTCTAAGAGCCTCGTCAAAATCATGAGTGACAAACATAATTGTTTTTTTTAAAGAACCTTGTAGTCTTAAAAATTCATCTTGCATTTCTTTTCTAATTAACGGGTCTAGGGCAGAAAATGGTTCATCTAAAAACCAAATATCAGGTTCAACAGCCAAAGACCTGGCAATTCCAACCCTTTGTTGTTGTCCACCGGATAATTCTCTTGGAAAATAATTTTCTCTTCCCTCAAGGCCAACAAGCTTAACCATTTCCATTGCCTTTGGAATACTGTCTTCAGTCTCCATTCCTTTTACCTGCAAAGGAAAAGCAATGTTTTCTAAAACGGTTTTGTGTGGGAGAAGAGCAAAGCTTTGGAACACCATTCCCATTTTATTTCGTCTTAACTCAATTAATTCTTTATTTTTTAAAGATAATAAATCTTGACCTTCGATATAAATTTTACCTGCTGTCGCATCTGTTAATCTTGATATACATCGAAGTAATGTCGATTTTCCTGAGCCTGATAATCCCATTACAACTAACATTTCTCCTTTTGAAACTTCAAAAGAAGCATTGTTAACACCCACAATACATCCGGCGTCTTGGAAGGTTTTGGCATCAACTTTTCCACTAGTATCTTGAAGCATTTTTTTCGCATCTGCTCCAAAAATTTTATAAACGCCTTCACATTTAATTACTTTATCAGACATAAATTTTATTCAATAAATTACACTAAAACTAAAAAAATCTCCCTATTTATTTTATAAACACTCTAATAATTTTTTATAAAATATACTCTCGTATCTATACTAGTTTTAAAAAAACCTTTGGCTTCACCTGAAACTGTAATTGTATCACTCACACCTTCTATGGCTCTTATCGTATATCCTGCAAAACATTTATTTAAGGAACCGTCCCATTTTACAGAATATTTATCAATTTTATTTCCATTATCAAAATACAATTTAGTTGCACTTATATTTACAATGTTTGCTCCCATTACTGAACGTTGGGTTACAATTTTAGTATTTTTGCACACCGCTTCATATTCGGTAAGTGACAATTGATAACCCTCACTACTTTCATAAAAATTTAATCTACCTCTAGGAAGTGAAGTAACGACTTTATTAACCTCTTCACTTTTAACGCTCTCTTCAACCTTCTCAGTCTCATCAATAAATGTGTTCATAATCATAAATGTAAAAATTATTGTAACTGTTAAACCAACGAGACCTAATATTTCTTTAACGGGTTCAGGAATTTCTTTATACTTTTTCAAGCTATTTTCTAACAACATTTTTCTATCTAATTTGGTTCAACTAATTCACCATTTCTCCAAATTCCTTTTTTAACTTTGCCATCTGCTGCGGCTAAAGATCCTTGTCCATTCATGATACCGTCACGCCACTCGCCTATGTATTTAGCTCCATCTGGAAAAGTCAAAGTTCCTTTTCCATCCCATTTACTTTCTTTAAATTCTCCCACGTATATATATCCATTTGGCCAAGTCACAGTTCCTTGTCCATGCTTCAAACCATTGCTCCACTCACCCACGTATGTGGTTTTATCTGTATATGTCCAAGTCCCTATTCCATCGTCACAGTCACCATCAGTACATCCAGTTGTACGTGCAAACCCTGTATTACAAAGGATCAAACCTAACAATAGATATAAAAACAGTTTTTTCATACTCGTTATTCTAAAAATTAAACTAAAAATAAAAAAAAATCCCCCCTAGTTATAAAAACCAGGGGAGATTATCAAAAGCTTAAACTTTACAAATTATTAATTTGTAAATTTTTTCCAAACTTTCTCATTATCAGCTAACCATTTCTTGGCAGCATCTTCATGAGTCATTTTATCAAGATCTACTAAAGAAGCCATTGCTCCAATTTGACCTGTCGTAAATGAAACTTTTTTAAACATTTTTGCTGCATCTGGATGACTTTTTGTCCAGTTCTCATTAACTGCTTTTTTAAGATAACCATCTGGTGAACCACATTTTCCATCACCACCATCAACTGGTCTACATCCATCTGTGTATGGAGGAAAATCAATAAATGTAAAACCAGCACCATCAGTAAAGTTTGGCGTCCAATTAAATATTATTGTTCCTCTTCCTTCTTTTTCAGCTGCAGCTACTTCTGCCCATAATGCATCTGCACTACCAGCAAATTTAACTACCCATAACTCGTCTAATCCAAGCGCAGTTACACGTTGAGGAATTAGATCACCATGCCAACTTTGAGGTCCTTCTAACATACGACCTTTTCCACCTGAATCTGGTGTTACAAAGTTTTTAGCACAGTCTGGTGATTTTAAAGCTTCCCAACTTGGTAAGCCTGGGCACAAACCCTTGTCAGCTACCCAGTTTGGATAACCCATATCCTCTAAAGTTCTAGCTTCGTGATCACCCCAATCTAATAAGCCACCTTTATCACGGGCTTCATCAAATGATTTTCCAAAAGCAGATTGCCAAACTTCGTGTGATATATCGACATCACCAATACGAATTGACTCGTAAACTTTATTAGAGTCAGCTGGAACGTATTCTACATTACCACCCATCGTCTCTATAATTCCACCGAGCACATGTGCCATAACTATTTGGCTTGACCAGTTGTGAACTGGTATTCTCGTTGGAGCACTACTATCACCAGCAGTTTTTGTTCCTTTATCTCCAGAAACAAAATAGAAAATAGCAGCTATAACTATTATAAAACCGACAACCATTATCGGTGTTGTTTGTTTTTTTGTCATATTTATCTCCTGTAAATTAACCTTATATAACTAATTCTATGGTCTGATTTTTTATGAGTCAATGCGAATTGCATACTTTTGTCACACTGTTATAGTTGTTCTTATATATGAATAATATTTTAACTAGCTTAAATATTAAAAATCCTGGATTGCGACCTTTACCACCAGGGGTTGAAAGATATTTTGTTAAAGGTGGTGGATTATCAGTAATAGAAATTTCTGCAGAAGATAAAATAGAAATTATTAACAATGAGGGCAAGCAAATATGTGAAATTATAATTTTTAATTCTAATGGTAAGTGTGATTTGTCAATTTTAAATTTAAAAGAAAATGGAGACGCTAACTTTTCAAAAAAAGCGATTTCACAAAATGAAAAAATTTCAAAATTATTTAGACGTAAAAATATTGATCTTAATAAAGCAAAATCATCAATAATATTTGATAAGGACTGTTTGGTTGGTGAAAAAATAACTTTGGTTTCAAAAGATGAATGCATAGTAATGATTGCTGCTCCTGGAGAAGCTATGAACGTGCATGAACAAAATCCTCCGACAGATCTAACTGTTTTTTTAAATAAATCAAAATTTCAAGAAAGTGAAGAACAATTTCTTCTACCCGAACCTCTTGGTGATCCTTTGTACGAAAAATTAATTAATAGACGTACAGCAGAAATTTATGAGGTGAAAAAAGGAGAATACATTCAAATAATAGATCCGGCAGGGAGACAATGTTCAGATTTTTTAACTTTTGACAAAGCAAAGTTAGACAAAGGAATTGAAAGTATAATTGATCCTACGGCAACTCGCACATTTATGGGTGGCGCTTATCCTGCTCCAGGATTGTTTTCAAAATTTTATGATGCCTATCACGATCCAATGATTGAAGTAGTTAGAGATACCGTAGGCAGACATGATACTTTTAATTATGCTTGTACTTCAAAATACTACGAAGATATGGGTTACTTTGGTCACATCAACTGTTCAGATAATTTTAACAAAGCTTTTAAAAAATATGAAGTAAAACCAAGAAAAGGTTGGATAGCTATTAATCTTTTTTTTAATACGAGTATTGATCAATTAAACGTCGCTTCTTTTGATGAGCCTTGGTCTAGACCTGGTGATTATGTGTTATTTAGAGCTACAAAAGATTTAATTTGTGCATCTTCGGCTTGCCCATGTGATGTGGACGCAGCAAATGGATGGAATCCTACTGATATATTTGTTAGAACTTATCCTAAGGAACAAAAATATTCGAAAGCAATAGCATTTAGAATGAAAGAAGATTCGGAACCAATGCTGACAAAAGAAACTGGATTTCATAAAAAAACATCTCAACTTACAAGAAATTTTATTGACTATAATGGATATTGGTTGGCAAATAATTATACAAACTCTGGAACGATAAAGGAATATACTGCCTGTAGAGAAAAAGCTATCGCCATCGATCTATCTCCTCTAAGAAAATTTGAAGTAGTAGGTCCTGATTCAGAAAATCTAATGCAATATGCGTTAACTCGTAATGTAAAAAAAATTGCCATAGGTCAAGTTAGTTATTCCGCTATGTGCTATGAAAATGGCGGAATGATAGATGATGGAACTGTTTTCCGTTTAGCTAAAGATAATTTTAGATGGATCGGTGGCCAAGAGTATGGTGGCACGTGGTTAAGAGAGCTTGCAAAGAAAAAAAATTATAAAGCTTGGATTAAATCTTCTACAGATCAAATTCATAATATCTCTGTGCAAGGTCCTAATAGTAGAAAAATTTTAGAAAAATTTGTTTGGACTCCACCTATTCAGCCAACAATAAATGAGCTTGGATGGTTTAGATTTACTATTGCTAGAATTGACGATCACGTAGGAACACCAATTATTGTATCTAGAACTGGATACACAGGTGAATTGGGTTTTGAAATTTGGTGTCATCCTAATGATGCTTCTAAAGTTTGGGATAAAGTATTCGAGCATGGAAAAGATTTAGGTATAACTCCTATGGGACTAGAAGGTTTAGATATGGTGAGAATCGAAGCTGGTCTTATTTTTTACGGGTATGAATTTAACGATCAAACTGACCCATTTGAGTCTGGAATTGGATTTGCCGTACCATTAAAAACAAAAGAAGATGATTTCGTTGGCAAAGATGCCTTGATAAAAAGAAAATTATCCCCTCAAAAAAAATTGGTTGGTTTGGAGTTGATTGGGAAAGAGCAGGCCAATAAAGGAGACTGCGTACACCTAGGCAAAGCCCAAGTAGGGATTATAACTAGCGGAATGATATCTCCTACTTTGAATAAAAATATTGCTCTTTGTAGGATGGATATAAAATATTCAGAGATAGGAACGGATGTTGAGGTAGGAAAAATTGATGGTCATCAAAAAAGAATTGATGCCAAAGTTATATCTTTCCCATTTTATGATCCTCAAAAACTAAAAGTAAAAGCATGAAAAACACTAAAGCTCTACTAGATTTCTGGGAAGAGCAAATGAAACACTCTCATCGTTCTAGTAATTATTTTTTCAGAAAATCACCATCACATTATCATATGATGCTATTGGTGATGTCAGCTCATAAACACCAACAAAATATATCAGTTGAAGAATTAAAAACAAGATTGTTTAAAACTTCCAGACCTAAATCTGCAATGATAATAAATGAAGCCTGTGAAAAAGATTTCTTTTTCTTAGAAAAAAATTCACAAGATTCAAGAAAAAAAAATATAAAACCAAGTGAATCTTTTTTAAAAGAATTTGAAGATTATCTTCTTGCCTTAAGAAGCATATCTTTTTAGAAAAATTATCCAGTATTTTTCATCGCGGCAGCTATACCTGCAACAGTTACTAATATAGCATCATTTAAAATTTTTCGGGTTTCTCCTTTTGTTTTATTTTGGTTTAGTTTTTTCATTATATCGGCCTGAAGTAAATTTAATACTTCAGCATAAGTATTTCTTATTCTTATTGATTCTCTATATTCTTTTCGCTGCCTCAAGATATAACTTGGTATAATTTTTTTATTTAAATAAATAAGTGAAGATAGTTGCTTTCTAAGTTTTTCCCCAACTTTTTTTAAATTTGTGTCAGCAAGACATGTTTCGTAAAATTTTATTATTCTCTGGTCTGTTTTTGTCAGCACCATATCTAACATATCCATCATTGCATAAAAAAAAGGCCAATTATTTAACATGTCTTTCAACACACTTTTATTTTTACTTTTCTTGGCAAGATTTAGCGCTTCTAAGGTGCCAAGCCAAGCAGGTAAAATAAAGCGCATTTGTGTCCAAGCAAACACCCACGGAATAGCACGCAAGTTCTTTATAGCTTGAGATTTTTTCCTTTTAGTTGGTCTTGAACCAATAAAAAGATGCTCTAATATTTTTTGAGGTGTTACTTCATAATAATATTTTAAAAAATTTTTATCATTTCTTAAACTTTTACGGTATGCAGAACTACCAGCTATACTCATTTCATTCATTAGTTTGCGCCAATTTTCTTTTGGCTTAACTGGTGGCGACAGTGTTGCTTCAAAAACTGAGCCTATATAAGTTCCTAGGGTATATTCAGCTAAAGATTCAGTGCCAAACTTTTGTTGAATTATTTCTCCTTGTTCTGTTACTCGAGTTCTACAATTTACTGTACCTGGTGGTTGTGATAATAACGCTTCATAAATTGGCCCCCCTCCTCTACCTACCGATCCACCTCGCCCATGAAATAAAGTTAACTTTACTTTATATTTGTTAGAAATTTCTTGTAATTTTTCTTGTGTACAATACTGAGCCCAACTTGCTGCAAGCTTGCCAGCGTCTTTGCTTGAATCAGAATAACCGATCATTACTTCTTGTTTGTATTTAAAATGACTTAAATACCAAGGTAGATTGTACAATTTTTCTATAACTTGATGAGCGTTTTGTAAATCAGATAAAGTTTCAAACAAAGGAACGATGCGTAAACAGTGTTCCATACCAGCTTCTTTTTGAAGAACCATTACTGTTAATATATCTGAAACATTAGATGCCATTGAAATTACATATGCTCCCAAACATTCTCTTGGTAATTTGGAAAGCATTTTAAATGTTAACCAAGTTTCTTTGTCTTCTTTATCAAACTTCATATTTTTTGAAACTAGAGGGCGCTTAGATTTGAATTCTTTTGACAAAAATAAAATTTTTTCTTTCTCTGACCAATGGTTAAAATCTCCCATACGTAAATGCTTGCAAATAGTTCTTATTAATTTTTGATGTCGGCTAGCTTCTTGTCTAATATCAACCTTTACAAGGTTTATGCCAAACGAAAAAGCTCTTCTTAATAAATCTAAAACTGACCCATCAGCTATAGCTTTGCATTTAATTGCACACAATGAATTGTAAACATTTATTAAAGGATCAACTATTTCATTAATTGATTGAACAAGATTCTCTTCATCTAAAGGTTCTTTTTCATTTAAAAATAATTCAATTTCTTTTTGAGTATTTATTAATTTATTCCTGATTGGTCTTAAATAATCTCTATAAGGTTCTACGCTATTTCCAACTTTCTTCTTTAAATTATAAGAACATTCGTGCATAGATAACTTTTGAATTATTTTAGTAAATTCTTTTTCATACAAGTTAGCTGCCTCCCATCTTGTAAGCAGAATTACTCTTTTTGTAATATTTGATGTTACGTTTGGATTTCCATCTCTGTCTCCACCCATCCAAGATCCAAAAACTACTGGTGAAAAATTTATTGGCAATCTTTTTCCACTATAATTTTTTACTACCGCATCAAATCGTGAACATATTTTGGGCACAGCATTCCACAAACTATCCTCAATAACAGCCAGTCCCCATCTGGCTTCTTCGCCTGGTGTTGGTCTATTTCTTTTAATTTCATCTGTTTTCCATATAGCTGTAATTTCTTCATGGAGATTTTGTTCAAGAGCCAGTGTTTCTTTTTTAATATTTTTTTGTTTAAATATTCTTGATTTATTAAATTTTTCTAGAATATTATTTACCTGTGTGTACTTTTGTATAAGCGTTCGTCTTTTAACTTCTGTTGGGTGTGCTGTCAAAACTAAATCAATTTTTATATTTTTTGCAGTTTTGTAAAAACTTTTCTTAGAAATATTTTTTTTTTTTAAATATTCTTGATTTATTAAATTTTTCTAGAATATTATTTACCTGTGTGTACTTTTGTATAAGCGTTCGTCTTTTAACTTCTGTTGGGTGTGCTGTCAAAACTAAATCAATTTTTATGTTTTTTGCAGTTTTGTAAAAACTTTTCTTAGAAATATTTTTTTTTTTTAATAATCTAGATATTGCATCTTCTAAAATAGTAAACTCATTGGTTCCTTGAGCTTTTCTAACCTTGCCATTGTCTATCTTGTGAACGCTATCAAGAGATTCCGCTAGGTTTGAAAAATTTAAAAACTTATTAAAAGATCGAGCTACAATCAATGAATCCTTAGGCTTTAACTTGGTAATATTTGATATTAGCTGGCGAAATTTTTTTGTTTCGTTTAACTTTATTTTTTTTTTGGTTTTTTTTCCTCTGCTTGCTTTTGATAATGATCTGATTTTTTCTATTTTATTATATAAAGAAACTCCTTCTTGTTCTTTAATTACTGAACCTAAAATTTTTCCTAATAAACTAACAATTTTTGAAAGTTCAATATTTGCATTTCGTTTGTAATTATTTTTTTTTTCCATTTAAAGTTAATTTTACAGTTTCTCCCATCACTGAAGGGTTTCTTGAAATTATTACTCCGCATTCTTTTAGAAGTTCAACTTTTTCGACAGCACTTTCTCCATAAGCTGAAACAATTGCACCTGCGTGGCCCATAACTCTTCCTTTTGGAGCTGTCAGTCCAGCTATGTATGCTATGACCGGTTTTTTCATATTTTCTTTTGCAAATTTACCCGCGTTTACTTCCTGTGGTCCTCCTATTTCACCAATCATCAATACTGCTTTGGTTTGATCATCTTCCTCAAATTTTTCTAAAATATCTTTAAATGAACTCCCATTAATTGGATCTCCTCCGATACCGACACTAGTTGAAATTCCTATATTTAAATTTTTTAATTGTTGTGCCGCCTCATAACCTAAGGTACCTGATCTTCCAATAATTCCAACTTTACCTTCCATATAAATATGACCAGGCATAATTCCTAAAAGTGATTTTCCTGGACTGATAACTCCAGCGCAGTTTGGTCCAATTAATGTCATTTTATTTTTTTTAGAATATCTTCTCATGTAACGTTTAATTTTAATCATATCGTGTGACGGAATTCCGTCCGTAATTGCAACACATGTTTTAATTCCAGCATCGGCCGCTTCCATGGCTGAATCTGCTGCAAATTCTGGTGGAACAAAAAGAATACTAGCGACAGCACCTGTTTTTTTGACAGCGTCTTTTACCGTATTAAAAACTGGCAAACCTAAATGCTTTTGACCTCCTTTGCCGGGGGTTACCCCACCAACAATATTGGTTCCATATTTAATCATCTCTTCTGCATGGAAAGAGCCAAACTTACCAGTAAAGCCTTGAACTATAATATTTGTTTTTTTATCAATAAAAATTGACATAGTTTTATCTAATTTTTCAATTTCTTTAGAGCAACAACTGCTTTGTTTGCAGCATCCTCTAAGGTAGAGGCTTCTATATATTTTATTTTACTCTCTTTTAAAATTTTATTACCTTTTTCAACATTAGTTCCCGCTAATCGTATGACAAGAGGCATATCAATTTTTATTTTTTGTAATGCCTGAATTATTCCTTCAGCAACCCAGTCACATCTATTTATACCAGCAAAAATATTTACTAGAATAACTTTCACTTTTTTGTCCTGAGAAATCAATTTAAATGCTTTAACCATTTTTTCAGGAGTGGCACCGCCTCCAACATCAAGAAAATTTGCTGGTTCACCCCCAGCTAATTTAATCATATCCATTGTTGCCATAGCTAAACCAGCTCCATTAATAATATTCCCGATGTTACCTTCAAGGCTTACATAATTAAGTCCTCTATCTGATGCATAAACTTCATTTGGATTTTCTTGCGCTTTATCTCTTAGTTCAGAAACTTGGTTTCTGCGAAACAATGCATTATTATCGAAACTCATTTTGCAATCGAGAGCTAAAATATGTTCATCTTTTGATATTACTAAAGGATTAATTTCTACCATAGTTGCATCTAACTCGCTGAATGCGCGATAACACCCTACAATTACTTCTGCAGTTCTAGATATGAGTTTAGAATCAATTCCTAAACCAAAAGCTATTTCTCTTGCTTGAAATTTTTGCATTCCAACAGCAACCTCTATTTTTGATCTAATTATACTTTCTGGTTTTTCTTTAGAAATTTCTTCAACACTCATTCCACCTTCTGTTGAAGCAACCACCATTATACATTCAGAGCTACGATCGAAAACTAATCCTAGATATAATTCTTTTTTAATATCTGTAGCTTCTTCAATATAAACTCTATGGACAACTTTACCTTGTGGCC
>Ga0209709_10001552_pt1 | contig 21044 bp, 28 predicted proteins | sample ArcticOcean_MG_C_2_FD_187435 | JGI IMG/M metagenome (GOLD analysis project Ga0209709, IMG submission 187435) | Marine microbial communities from western Arctic Ocean - ArcticOcean_MG_CB4_136 (SPAdes) (version 2) | ecosystem: Environmental > Aquatic > Marine > Oceanic | place: Arctic Ocean...
TCGACGTCAGCCTGTGTTATTAACGCAACACACGCACTTCCGACCAACCCATAACCGGCATCACAGGTGGTTGCGATTTGGTTGGTGCCCGACGTACACGTGACCGTGGCTGCGTTGGCACCATTGCTACTCGTAGCACAAGTACTACACGTGGTGCCGGTGGTGCCATTGCCGGTGTCGGTGTACGACCCTGACGCGCAGGTTTGACACTTTGCGCTGTTGCCTTGCACAGCAAATGTATAAGCATCACACGCAACACACGCACTTCCAACCAACCCATAACCGGCATCACAGGTGGTTGCGATTTGATTGGAACTCGAAGTACACGTGACCGTGGCCGCGTTGGCACCATTGCCACTCGTAGCACACGCACTACACGCATCTTCGTCCAACCAGTAACCGGCGTCACAAGTGGCCGCGACTTGGTTGGTGCCCGACGTACACGTGATCGTGGTCGCGTTGGCACCGTTGCCACTCGTAGCACAGGTACTACACGCACTTCCGTCCAACCAGTAACCGGCGTTACAGGTAGTTGCGACTTGATTGGTGCCTGACGTACACGTGACGGTGGCCGCGTTGGCACCGTTGCCGCTCGTAGCACAGGTACTACACGTTGTGCCGGTGGTGCCAGTGCCGGTGTCGGTGTACGAACCTGACGCACAGGTTTGACACACTGCGCTGTTGCCTTGAACGGCATACGTAAAAGCATCACACGCACCACACGCACTTCCGACCAACCCGTAACCGGCGTTACAGGTGGTTGCGACTTGGTTGGTGCCCGTCGTACACGTGACATTGGCCGCGTTGGCACCGTTGCCACTCGTAGCACAGGCACTGCAACTGGTATCGTCGTTGTCAACATCCGAGTCCGAGTATTGTCCAGCTGGGCAAGCTTCACAGGCGGTTGCTTTGGAAAATGGGTCCAAAGTGGGTTGTGCCATAAATGTATAGGGGAAACAACATCCTAAACGGCCGGTGCTTGTTAAATAATTGTTACCACCTGGTTGGGATTCCCATTTGCCACCGCACAGTGTTCGTTTGAAACCACTGTCTCGAAACACTTTAAAAACAAAACAACAACACGTGTGAGAATTGTGATTCGATGAAACTCGAGTTGTCGTACATTCAAAATACACAACAGCGGCGTGGCCACAGAGAGGGAGAGAGAGTACACTTACTTTCGTTCATATTGGTCACCGCCCCCGTATTCCAGTTGGATATGTCAGAATTGAACGCAGTTGCTTGACGAAACACTGCAAGAGAGAGGGTGCAACAAAGAAAAGAAAAGACCAACCCACCACAAACAACAAAAAGGTACATGTACCCCGTTTCCAAAGACAAAAAACAATACATTTATAAAAAAACGTGTGAGAATTTTGTGTTCCGATGAAACTCGAGTTGTCACATAGAGAGGAAGAGAGAGTACACTTACTGCCTTGCATAGTTGTCACCGCCCCCGTATTCCATTTTGACAAATCCGCGTTAAAACTACCAAACGTGCTTGCTGAAGCACCGCCGCCATAAAAGACATATTTCATATTGGTCACTTCCGAAACGTCCCAGTCCTCAATTGGACCGTACGTCGCAACCACCGTACTGCTCGATGCACCCTCAGCAGCAATCCAATCGGACACCGCTCTTCGTAATGTTCCCCCGTTACCGGTGGTCGAGTAGTCGTTCGAGCCTGCATTGGGCAACTTTAGCACACACCCGTAAAAAGTAGGGTTAAGGAGCTTGTCGTACGCCATACTTGTCGGACACACAGACACCGCTTGTGTTCCGATGAGCATGGTACAAAAAAGTGTTAAGGAAAGTTTCAAAAAAAGAGTCATTGTTAAACAAACAATAGCTTCCTTATATATGCGTTTTTTTGTACTTGTCGTCGATGATAATTAAAAGGAATACACTTTTTTACAGATAAATCTCCAATATATGTAGCAAATATAAGTTTCTTTAAAGATGGACCGCTTAAGAAGGTAAAAGATGGACATCCAAGCAGTGAAACGTTCGTTATTCAATGATTTAAAAAGTCCGATGTCCTTTTTAGTCGACAACGGTATGCGCAGCAATGGTCCGCCCCATTCTGCTCGTGTCTTTCGAAATACTTGTTACTTTTATGCGGAAGACGGTCAGGAATGGTCAATACTAACCCCCACACTACGAGTATTGAAGTCGACCGTCAACTCCTTCGACAGTGGCGTCCACATGTTGGTTCTCGAATCGTCGGCGCAGTGGACCGAATGCATGCAACAGCAACTTCGTGAAGCTTCGCAACTGGTATACGACCAACAACTGTTACCTCAAGCCTGTGCGGCCTGTCCCGACTTTGACACATTTTGGGCTCAGTGTCGGAAACCACCCTTTCTCACCATTGAAACCCCGGCTTTTTCCCGCCGTGGCCATCACAAACAATTCATCAATATGTACCACCAAGGTACCGAAGTCACAGGAGTGGCAGCCCTGCACAAGAACGGTACCGTCAATATTGCAATCAAATGGACTTTGTCCGAATCGGAAGAAAGTGGTCAATTTGGATGGCGTCCACATTTTGCGGCTGGTATTCAGATTCACAAATTTGGAGGAATGCCCTTTGCCATTCGCAAACCCTGGTCTTGGGAAAATGTGCAACAACTCTCTGTACCACTCTACGATTCGTTCATTGTCAAAACACCGGGACTTTCCGTGATGTCAGTCAACGACAGTGTTGTTCGCATCGATACCAGTAAAAAACCGAACTTTGTCGCCGCCATTCAAGCACTGCACCAACTGAACGGCGCGACCCCGTGGGACGGTTGCATTTGTATCATTGGTAAAAAAAAGGCAATGGTGGGCAGTACTATCGTCGCTTCTATCATGCCACAACAAGAAGCAGGCACTATTGCTTGGTACACTCAAAAAATTTCCATCTGCAATCCGTCAACAGGAAAGCGCCAACGAGTTTAAAACATAGACCTATTTAAAGATGAACGCCATAATCAAAATGTTTTCCCTTTGGGTTCCCAAAACCCCTGTGTATCCTGCGAAAATCTATGCCAGTATTTTGGACAAGTGGTCTCCCTCGCTGGCCCCATTTTCAATCACCAAAAGTATCTCAGTGATATCCAATGTGGATTTGTACTTAGCTGCAAAATCGACCCACAATCTTGAAAATCTGCAAGGAGAAAACTCGACCATCCACGAGCTCACACTCAACAATGGACAGGTGCTTATCCTCAAAAAAGAGGCACGGCGCGGACACAGTATACGCGAAGAGGCACAACTACAGCAGTACGCCACCCCAACACATGCTCCTCAAGTCTATGCTTTTGACGACAGTAAAATATTAATGGAAAAATGTACACCACTTGCCCCACTCAGGCATAAGACTTTTGGGTTGATGGAAAATGGCATCAAGTTGTTTCAGTTCCGCGAACAAATATTCCAGTTCAACGGCATCTCTCGCGCCCTGTCCACCACTCGACTTTTGCCACGAACTGTGGCGTTGTTTGATGAATTCGGGCTGTTTAGCATCGACGTCCACCGTGGGAATTTTTTGCAGAGGGACAACACTGTTGTTCATATTGATTTTGACGAGATGAAATTCCAAACACAAATGCAATACGACGCGTTTTGCCAATCGTATCCTGGTTCACACACCAAACGTGTTCTGCACAACACTCCTGCCGACCCACCTCACTATTATTGGTGGGCGGACAGCATCTTGGAAGAAACGGACCAGAAAACTTGGTCGCGCCAACGATGGATGAAGGAAATGGTGACTATGAAACAGCTGTATCACGATATCCAAACACAAGTGCAACTGTACATATCAGAGGCACTCGAAAGCCGTAGAGTCCGATTGCATACACGGGTTGCTGCAACAGGGTCATCGTAGGCAAGTATAAATACCATCAGTCATTTCACAAATGTCTTTGTCAGAATTGATTGCTCAAAATATTGCTAATCGTGTCCACAAGTACGAGTACTACTCGTCCTCCGTTTTTCGCCACGATGACAAACAGGTGTACATTGATATTTTAAACACTGTCAACGATAGGAGACCGGCTACTCAATTACTGGGAGACTCCTGTTTTTTGAAACTGGTTCCCTACTCTCAGCTGATTCAAATTCATACCAATGTCATTCATTTTCTGAACAATCCTGGCGCATACCTCATTCTCAAAAACCGCATCGACCAGCTGTTGCGTCAACTTTAACTTTTTAGAGGTATAATAACCACCATGTTTTGATAAATGCAAGCCGGATTAGTCTACATAGCAAGCAGTGCCAGCAAAATGGTAGTGACTACTGCACTCACTCCCATTGTCAACTCCACCATTTCTTTAATCTCATCGCTACAAACAGCAGGTACACAGACCGTCACTTTGCAAGATGTGATTCAAAAACACGATATCGAATGTACATTGCAGACCATAGAAGCGACTTGCCGCACATTGCGGTGCGACAGGGAACCATTAAAAACCGCATGCATGAATGTTGTGGCCGGCGTCGAACAGATTCACACACTACTGACTCGAATAGCCGACATTACCGCTTCTCACAATGCTGGATACGTGTCTCGGTGGCGACAATTGAATATCGATGTCGAAATCAGTCAATTGGAGAATTACATCACGGTGTTAAACAAGCGTTTTAATTTGTTGTGCGACATTCGTTCTGTAGTGGTACAATCACAAAAAGAATAGTATATAAGAGAGTGAATACATTAAAAAAAATGGGTTATCTTCCAGAAGTTGTTCGCATAATAGCTGCTCATACGGGCGGTCCAACCGGCGGCAAAGCAATTGGCACTGGATTTTTTTTGGCGGTCGACGGCAAATTGATAACTGAAGAAGGTCTATTGTTGACAAATGCCCATGTAGTCACTAATTCTCCCGTGGTCAAAATTATGACCACCTATATCGAGCATCAAGCATTGCCAGTATCGGTTGTTGCAATTTGTCATGACCGAGATTTGGCATTGTTAAAAGTGGAACCCCGTGTTCAACAATGGTTGAAAAGAACTTTGTACGACCGTTATCAATTGGACCACATCCCTGCTCTGAAATTTGGCAATTCGGACACTCTTCGTACCGGATTCAAAGTACATGCTGTTGGACACCCGCTTGGCCTGATTGACCAACAGTTTACCACTGGCGATTACCAGGGTCCGGTTCATTTGAACGCTGAAATTAGAGGACTGACTTCCGCCACCATCAATGGTGGCAACTCTGGAGGACCTCTCCTTGGCACATTTGTTCAAAAAAACGAAAAAGCCGTCGAAGGCCTGCACTATTTTCTACCTTCTCGGTACAAATTGATAGGAATCAATACCTTTAAACTCACCGGGGCCAATGTTGATGGTGAAAACGGGTTCATCCATGCCAACACGGTGAAAAACGTCCTACCAACCCTATTGGCCCCGTTGAAACAACGGTACGAACAAGCCAAAGCGGTCAATAAAATGTTTAGAAAATTGGAGAAATCCGCCATAAACAAACAGACAATGGTAGCATTGCACAACCACCTCGAGGCCGACGAAATGAAATTGATGCAGAACGACTCGTTTCACTACAACTGGACAAATTACAGCGTTGGTGGTGTGGCACGAGGCAAACCACGCAAGTTTAAATCATGGCTCATGCGCCATGTGGTAGCTCCGAACGGTACGCATTTGCACAGAGGTGGGCCAGAGCTCCTCAACAAGGTCATGGGATTTGTCAAACAGCAAGACTGGGAGGGATTGGTCAAGTACAGAGGCACTCGCCAATGGGCCGATTGTCGTGAAGAACTTACCAATACTTCCACTCCCGAACCAATGCCCAATGTGGTCGGGTTGTTTTCTGCTACTCATGTACATTCACCCCAAGTTGGTATCACATCCCAGCCAATTTTTACCAATGATATATTGGTTCATTACAACTGTCCTCGCAAAGAAAACGGAAGATGGGAAGCCACCGGTGGTGTATTGGTCACCACTGTCCAACCACACTCCTTGTATCACAAGGCTGGCGGTCAAGAAGGTGATATCATTTACCAATTTCAAAACACCACTGTACAAGCATCGTTGTCCGCCGGTGGTACTTGGTACTCAAAAGTACGAGATTTGCCTCTCTCTTTGACAGATTTATGCAACGACACTCCCATCAACGACAACATGACCCTGTCGGTATTGCGCAAAGGTGCGGGATTGCTGGCACTGACCCTGTGCAATCGCGAACCAACATACGAAGAGTTGCCCAACATTCGTCAAACGTACGGCTTTTGCGACGAGGGACGTTTTGAGGCCAAACAAAAAGCACAAGTGCAAGGCATTCAATTTTCACCATTGCGACTGCAACATGTCGGCATGTTCAAATTGGTCAATTACATGTCCCCCGCACAAAGATACGCATTTAGACTGGTTGTCGAAGCAGTCTCACCAGAATCTCCAGCGTACGCCACCGATGCGATTCATGCCGGTGCTATTGTAACACACATCAACGACCAACCCGTACAAGATTCCTGGGAGGCAGTTGTCAAACAATTGTCAGTGCCACACAAAGACACCAACTGTTGGGTCATTGACACCGATTACAACGGTACCAAAAGCAAATTTGTCATGGCCACACGACAAAATACAATTGTAAAAAACAAGGTATAAAAGAAAGAGAACTCGATGACAAATGTCGACCAAGCGGCTGGACAAAGAGGCTCGCTACAACAAAATTTCATTGAATTGCACTTGTAGCTGCGATTGTTCTCCACCACCATCGATTAAACGACAGCGGCGCCGACCCACTAGAAAATACAGGCAAACACTATTCAAAATAAGCAAATATGCACTAGAAAATACAGGCAAACACTACTCAAATTAAGCAAATATGTACTATATCCCAAAAATTATTAAATTTTATATCCCCCATATTATGTTAGACATATGATTCCTTTTCTACGAATCGAGACAATTCACCCAAAAAATGTGGTTTGTGCATCGCGTCATCAAGATACGACAAAAACATCCACACATATTGCCAACTGTAGAATGCATTCTCAAATACGGCAAAAACAAAATCACCGTTGTGGGATGGCTTCCCTGCCACCATTCCAATGTAGGTTACACCCTTGTCATTGACAACAATAAGATTATGGCCATTGAAAACATGGTCTGTACCCGTAAAAAATCGACAATTCCTAAAATTCGCAGTCAATGCTACATTGACATGGCGGAAAAATCTTACAACAACATTGCTTTGTGGACTGTGGCTGTCATGTATCCAATTGCAGAAATTTTTAAAATGGTCAACATTGGCACCGTCTTTCAACTGTTGACCAGCAATATTGAAAATGTCTGTCGGCGTGGATTTCCACATGCTGTGTATCTCTACAACGCAAAAATGGCAAAACAATCCATCATTAACGGCCTGGTACAAATGGGAGAATTGCCCTACGATGATTTTAAAGGGTTTGAAACACGAATGGCATGGCAATTGCAAACACGATACAGTACCGCCTCTTTTCAAAAACCATCCGAACACGTGGACAAATTTGATGAACTGGTTGAACAAGACAACAAATGGACCACAAGAAGAGAATTTGAAACAACTCGCGCACTTGCAACTGCCCTCACCCCTCAAAATACTGAATTGATATTGGGGTCACTGTCGCCACAATTTGTACCCCCTCGGGCCAGCATTTTGGTCAGAAATGCAGAAGACGCATACAGGGCACAATGCCATTTGGATTGGGGGTACGCCGACATTTACATGATGGACACCAAACAATCATACTACAACAATTATAATTTAGCCCTTGGCCTTGTCAAAAAATTGCCTAAAAACATGCCACATCTTTTTGTGGCGTGGTCACATCTGTGGGGCATCGAAGACTGGACAGCACTCGTTGCCACAAATCCACAATCATACACTTGTGTAGGACGACTGGACCAATTCCCATCTGGTCGCGGTCAAGTATTCCGAGATATGGTCGAGTCGCAGCATTTTAATACAACCACTACCCTCCACAAAATGACGACCAATGTCATCATGATAGATATTGACCAAGAGGACATCCCAAATCTGGTCGCACAAGTCAAACACAAACACAAAACGGTACAATGTTTTGCCGACGACCATGTGGTGGCGTCCATAGACACCAAACGTATACAACTGTTTAATCCTCTTCGAATACGCACCTTACGGGACCGGCAAGAAACACCCGACATTAAGTTTCCACGCCTGCCTCTCATGGAAGAATATTTTACAAACATTCATTGTACACACATAAACAAATCGGTCATTTCAATACGTGGATTCAACGGGGTACATGTGCGTGCTGCCGTCTACATCTGTTCGCAGCACACGACACCCTTTGACATCAGAGTCGCACAAACACACGCACGAGAAGCACTCTACGTTGTCAACTGCCAACACAACCTGTTTTTATTAGAGAAAAAATGTAAAAAAAGGACAACCATTTCTTTGTTTTAAACTGTTAATGGATCAACAAAGACACTTTCTACAACTACTTCATGGACCAGTGTCACGGCCGGATGTGTGCTCTGTAGTAATTTCACAGATTTAAGATTGGTGCACACCATACAACTGTACAAAATGACATACACTATATTCAGACCATACAGTTCGGTGCAATCGTCCTCGGAAATAAGCCACTCTTTTTCTTCAGCATCGTCAAACATGCAACTGTAATTGTTTGCCGGGGCAAAATTACAATCATTGCAAATACCATTCCATTTACTGACAGAAAACAACACTACGACAAGCTGAATAATGCTACAAACCGTAGATACCATTTGGACAACGCCGTACAGACGTAAAAAACGATAATTGAGATGCTTGACACCAAAATGAACCAACACAAAAGGCAATACGGAAAAAAATAAAACAGATGCAATGTATTCGTGCCTGTATTTGACATTGGAATCGATGGCCATTGTCGAATAAAATGAGAAAGCCAACACTGCTGAAATCCTGGCCCATTTTCGCAGTTCCTTGTAAGGATGATGCACCAAAACACCCGTCACAATAATTCCTTGTGACATTGTTTGCCTACAATCAGTGCATCATTTATAGTACTCTTTTGGTACTGCACACCAAAAAATGCACCCAACTGGATTTGAACGTCGTGTTGTATTATCGAGTATAAAGTAGACTAATCAGTGGAGTAAACATGTTCACCTTTTTCTTCTGCATGACAACAGTCGCCGCCACCGATTTCTTCCACGAAACGTTCGAAGACCGAACAAAATGGGTCGACTCGACCACTCGGGCCGACGAGGACAAAATGGCCAGCATGATTCTGACAGACGACAATCAAATGAAAACAGGTGAGAAGGCTCGTTTTTACACGATGTTTGCCCGTATGGATCAACCGGTAGAACAACAAGCTCGCGATTTTGTGCTCGAATACACCGTACAATTGGAAAACACCGACTTTAAATGTGGCGGCGCATATTTGAAATTGTTGGAAACCGATGACGAACTGTCGACATTGAATCATGAAACGCCGTACAAATTGATGTTTGGACCCGACTTTAGTTGCGACAGCAACAGCAAAGTGCATGCCATCATCAACGAAACACAGTGGTCTATATTGCCTTCTGCCAGTGTACTGTCGGACGGTCTTGAACACACATTTACTCTGGTGTTGCGCCCAGACAACTCGTTCTCTTACTATGTCGACCACGAAGAAGTCAACGACGGTGACATTGAAGATTTCTGGCCTCTACTCGAACCCAAACAGATTCCAGACCCGACGATATCAAAACCTACCGATTGGCCCAGTCCTACCATTCTTGACGTGAACCACATCAAACCCGACGGTTACGACGACATTCCGCAAACAGTGGTGGACTTGGGCGCCGTACAACCCGCCGATTGGGACGATGGTCTTTGGGAACCACCCACCATTCCCAATGCTGATTATAAAGGCCCGTGGAGACAGCGCAGTATTCCCAATCCCAACTACGACGGTCCTTGGGTTCATCCACAAATTCCAAACACAAACTATGTTCCCAACTTATCCATTTACAACCAGATGTCCGGGGCCAATGTCATTGGCTTCGAACTTTGGAATTTTGATTCGGGTATTCTTTTTGATAACATTATTGTCTCGGACGATAGCAGCCATCTGAAACAAACAGAAATGTAATTTTTCGGGTAAAATAATTATTCAAATATATATAACATTTTTTTTTATTTTACAACACACTGGTTTAATTCAGCGTAGGCCGCACGCAAAGCAGAAGCAGTGGCGCAAACGGTGCAAGTTCCATCAGTTACCGCAGTACAACTATCTTCACACCCGTCCGCGGCATTGCCATTGGTATCAACTCTGTTGGTAGCACAAGTCACAGCGGTGCATCCAATGGCAGCAGCAGTAGTACAAGCAGTGCAAGTTCCATCAGTTACCGCAATGCACAAAATGAAGGTGGTCAATGTCCGGAACGGTCTTGACATATAGTGCTAGTTTTTCAATGTCATTGTCTCTGGCACCTCTGAAGAGACGATTGTAATTTATTTGAATTTGGTCCGTGGTAGCAAACAATGACATTCTTCTCCTTTGATGTAGACACAACTAAATACCTTTGTTTTGTTACAAGATATAACTTTTGTACAAGAATTCTTTTTAACATATCGTTCGAACGCTGAATTCAAACGGCTCTTTCAAAAAACCAAGCGTAATTCAGAGGGACTTTCTTCCTTGGACTCGTTGTTCTTGGACTCGTTGTTCTTGGACTCGTTTAACTCGTTTAAACGAGCGGCGTTTAACTCGTTTAAACGAGCGGCGTGGGAATTCCAGTGCGTCTGTCTTTCTGCATTGTACAGATCTTTTTTCTTAGTTGTTATTTTTTCTCGGTCATTTTATACATCGTTTTTAGTTTAGCTAAACGACAGTATTTATACGGAACCCAAACAAACAAAATGAGCTACGCCACCCATGTTAAAATCGGTACCATCGATACCAGAAATATTACCCGAGCGATTGCTAACTGCAAATGCAAGACGGCAGTGGAACTGTACATCGAATTGACCAACAATACTGCCAAATACAAAAAGTGGGGAGAACGTGCGTTCGACGACCCTGATGTTTTGAAATTCATAATTAGAAAGTATCCCTGGACATGGATAGACCTGTGCAAAGATGATTTTTTTATGTCCAAGCATCCGAATCGTCTCAGTGACTACGACGTCGCTCTTCTGTCGTGCCAAACCAACTCCAGCATCTATCAACATTTGTCGGACGAATTCAAGGTCGACGACAGTATCATTAAAGCCGCGTTAATGTGCCGGTCGTATCGCGAACACCAGGGAGACTACCATTACGGTACCAACTCCAACATACTGAAACAAATTCCTGCAGAACTGAATGCTACGTACGCACCGCTTGCTGTCGAACAGAATGGATGGTCGCTGAAACATGTTCTGGTCAGAACCGACGCCATAACAAAGGCGGCCGTCAAACAAGAAGGTCGTGCTTTGTGTTTTGCCACCGACGAACAGAAACGGAACAGAGACATTCGAGACGACGCATTTTTGAAAGACATGGACTTAATCAATTGCCCATGGTTTTTAGAGCGTTGTTCCCCGAGTGAAATCGTCGAAAAACAGAAACTAAAGAAAGAAGACGACATCAAGCGGGAAGACCAAAGTCGACAACATTGGTAATGTCAAGTATATAAGCGCGTTCAAGCAAGCGAATGAGAAACCGTTCACTGTCTGACGAAGGCATGCACTTGTATTTGAACGCAACCTTGCAAAGAAGACCCAAACGATGGTACCAACTACTCATTTGCAATCTGTTTCATTCCGATTACGACGACAGAATGTTCTCAGTCCTTGACAAGAGTCGCAACTCAACTCGCGCAATTTGTGCCGAATTCGGTCAACCACAACTGACTGCAAAACTCGATGCCTGCATCGAGAATACAGTTCATACAATTTTAAAACAAAAAAATGATTTTAAGTTTTTCTTGGATGTCATGTGGTCGGCGTACCAACAAAAAGACCATCAAACAGCACACATGTTGTACCTGGCTCTAAACAACAAATCTCTCAAACACGTCAAACTTCCCAAACGTGCCCCTGCTTGGTTCCAAGAAATTTTAGAATGTTACGGTGGTCCCATCTACGAGAAACATGTACACTACTGGCGTTCTGTGCGTTCGGACAATGTTTTGCCGTCGGTCATAGCCTTTCACACTTTTGTTCAGCGACGAAAGTTTATGCAGCGCGACTTTGAAGCACAAGAAGCCATTGATTTCATGGAAATCTTTCAATATTTGGAACACAACCCTCAAGATATATTGCCGGTGTATCAGCCTTTACCGACTCTTCCCACATGACTTGCACATGTACCGAGAACGTTCGTCCCTGTTCGCCCAATCTTTTTCCCACACGTGTTCACACTGTTGCTCCATCTCTGTACGTTTTTGATTCACAACCGTCTCCAGTCTGTTGGTCTCTGCATACACTTTCCAATAATGTTGCTGCAACTTTCTGTGCGACATGTCGGGATGCCACCTCCCCAATAGCTGGCTCCACCCCGCTTCAAAATGATGGTGGGTCGACCCCAGGGACTCTAGATATTTGAACATTTTTTGCTCCAACACTATCACGTCGGCACCTTGACGAATTTCAGCAATGAGGGCCTCCATGTTTATTGTTTGTAAACAATTGTCAAGAACAAAAATACATATGATTTGAATAGTAATAATTTTTGTAACCACAGGACCTACAGCTGCAATACGCATGTGCACTATATAAGAGTACACCTTTTCATAATTATGGGTAATTTTCAGACCGATTTGAATTACTATGTCTATAGACGTGCAAACAGTACCGACGAATGGGTTTCCATTCCTCTGCACAAATGGAGTCAACTACAATCGGACGAGGCCCTTAGTCGTTTTAAACATGAAGTCTATAGTTTTGTATTGGCACGTCATGTCTGTTACGAGGACACCAAAAGCATTTATCTCTACCAGGGTAACGTACGTATAGCCAAGGCTTACTTGAATCAAGAAACAAAACAGCTCGAAATTTGGTCTACCGGCATCCGAGAGTGGTTGACTGCGACCGAAAAAGTTTCTCAACAAAAAATTCCCCCGTACAAAACCAGTTTTTTCAAAGTGTACGGAGAAAAACACATTTGGATGAACACTCAAACAATAGCATTCGCACACAAAGAATAACTGTATATAAACTCGAAAAATATTATCAAAATGTTTTTGCATCATGCTTGGTTGATAGGGTGGTTCACCCTAGTCATTTTCAATATTGTAGCCGTTTACATTGTATCCAGTACTACATGTGGGTATCACTATCCCATCTTACTATCTCGTGCACTCACAACAGACCCCTACAGAGGAATTACTCTCGGATACTGTCTTCTTGCAATTGCGTCGTCGTTTCGGCTTAATTCCAGTGTACTGTCCAGCGCTTTTCTTGGATTTTTTAGTGCGTTTTTGGTCTCTATGTTCGAAACCAGTGCCCACAATGCTTTAATTTTTGTCTCTAGTGGGCTAATACTGTGGGAATGCTGGCCAGGCCAGGCTTATCTTTGGAAAATGCATTGGTGGGCAACTATCGTACTTCTTGTAGTGTGCGTTGGATGGATGGGGTATGCTAACTTTGTGTATTCCGGCCTGGACGCCAAATGTTCGAGCTGGTACATCTCTGAATATTTGCTGTTTTGGTCAATGTATCTCTTGGTCTACTGGAAAATACCTCAAAGTACCGAAATGAGAGACACTATTGTCAAAACACAAGACAATCTGCCATCCACGCTTAATTTTTAGACAGCAATGATAATTCGAAATGAAAGGATAAACCGTTGTGTTCCATTTTGGAGGATGTCCATATTGTTTTTCGGCGCGTGGGTAGAACCACGCCACTGTCGATGTCCATGTCAACATGTGTCAAAATGCAAGCGTCAACCATGTTGTACAGCAGCGCCGTATGGAATAATTCCTTCCCACCAATGATATAAACAGGACAGTAGCCCGCAATGTCGAGAGCCTCCTTCAACGTCGTGCACCATTCAACACTGTCGTCCTGGTGGTATTTTCTGCTGACAATAATATGTCTACGATTTGGTAACGGTTTTTGTTTCAGAAAATTCCACATTTTGCGGCCCATAATGACAATACCGTAATTAGTATGCATGTTAAACCATGCCAACATTGTGTCCCACAGTTTATCCACTCCAATTAGACTGCCATTGTTGGCGACGGGTGCCAACAAATACACACACATTTTTTTCCCGTATTATTCTTTTTTTTTGATTTAAAGTACTAGTATGTTCAACTTATTTGACAACCATTAGTATTTGTTCTCCAATGCTTTCCGATTCAATTTGTACAATTGTAAATTCTTGCATCATCCACTGGACAAATCCTGGCCGACATCCCAAACAGATGGGCAATCTTCTAATTTTTCGTTGATACTTGCAAGTTGTGATTCTCGATGTCACTGCCGTGCAATCTTCACAATGTTGCAACCATCCACCCTTGGGTAATTTTGGCATGCAACAACATTTGAACAATATTTATATGTCAAAAATATTGTTTCCACTATATATACAAACAACCACAGTCAATGATGAGAGATTGGACGACCATTTTTATAGTTGCTACTCTAGTTTTTGTTTGGATATGGGCATTGCCGTTGCTGCTGGTCTGTGCAGTCCTTATGTTTCCATTTGCCATCGTGTTTGTACCCATTTCTTTTGCTATTTCAGCATTGGTGCGTGTTAATTGTGCAGTCACCAATCGCTCGGCGTTACGAACAATTGTGAATTCGTGGGGACTTGCGAGTTGGTTTCCATGCAACACGGTGTCGGTCACCGAGCAAACAGTGATATCGGTACATCCTCATGGCCTTTTGTGTTGCGGGGCATTGGCCGGCATTCATTTTGTACCCGGGTCGACAACCATCATGTGTGTCGCCCCCGCTTTGTTTTACATTCCTGTTCTTGGATGGGTGCTACATTTACTAGGGTGTATCCCCGCAGACTATACGTCGATGTTGGAGACCTTGCAACAGGGCCACAGCCTTATAGTCCTACCTGGCGGTGTCCCAGAAATAGTCCTGCTTGAACAACAATTAGACCAATCCCTGTTTCCAAGGTATGGTTTTCTAAGATTGGCGGCGGCCACAAACACACCGGTGACCGCAGTCTTTGTGCATGGGGAGTGTGCTACTTTTCGACTGGTACCATTGCCGTTTCTGAAAGTGCGCACTTATTTGGCTTGGTGGACCAACCTACCACTGATATTCCCAATCGTGTTGGGGTATTGGGGGACCTGGTTGCCAAAACAAAAACAGTTGACATTGATGACCCATTCCATGACGACGGTTCCCACTCGCAATCAATATCAAGTACGACTGACCACTTTGATGCTTCGAGCTCCTGGAGTATAAACATTGCAAAGCAATGCGCAAATGTTGAACGAAGCGCAAATGTTGAACGAAGAATTGATGGTGGACGAATGTTACATCTGCCAAGAGGCATGTGAAGAAAAATCACCTTGTGAATGCAAAGCCCATGTCCATGCCAAATGTTTAGAAAATTTCTGCTCCATTTCCAACAACAACAGTTGCACCATATGCCAATCCGTCTTTGCAGGGACAGTTGAACGGTCAGATGAAACAACCGTTCAACTGTCCCTGCAAAGACGGATAGTCATCGGATTATTGTTCTATTTTGTCATGGGAGTATTGGGACATACACTTGTGCAAATGTACAGCGGTACAGAAACCACATTCGAGTACGCCTTTTGGACTGGGACATTTTTGACGACTTCACTCGTTACGTCAATCATTATTTGTATGATTAGTGGATGTCTTTTTATGGTCAGGTGGGCCATCATGACACTGGCAAGTTGTTGATGCAGGAACTGATGGCAATGGGCATCTCGCCGCAATTGTGTCCGGCGCAGCCAGAACACTATCAACTCATGCTTTTGCTTCATCCCAGACATTTTAATCGTTTTTTGAATACTTTTCCGCTGTCCGATATGGACGACCTTTTTGATTGGTGCAAACCAGACACGGATGTCACAGAAAAGTTATGGAAGCTCCGTTTAGTCAATTTGGACCCCAAGCGGTGGCCAACTGTCGATGATTTTGACGATATTTCGGCGGAGGAGTTGAAGGCAATGTACGAGGGTCATCCACTGGTGGTCGAGTTGGAACAAGATGAGGAACCATGTGAAGACGTCACTAGGGGGGAACAAATGTTTGAAGCGGCAGATAGATTCAAAAGGGAACTCGAGGAAGCAGGGGTCTCTTTTGAACCACCTGCCAAAAAACGCAAACAGTAATTTTTAATTGTGGAAGCTCCGTTTAGTCAATTTGGATGCTAAGAAGTGTGTTTTTAAGAAAGGTGTGCACGGCCATATTTGAGATATTGACCCATGTTACGAATATGTTCAATAATACCATATAACCTTGATGTAGAAATAAAAAATGTTTCGGACTTTCAAAAGACCACTCGTCCCACCAACAAATCCCACCTCCTTGAAAAAAAAGAAGTCCGGATTGGCATTTAAAAGCAGTTACAGTGCGCCCAATTGTTACTTTTCCAATTTTTTTGGTGGGTCTGAATTTACATTCATGTCCAAACGGACAACAAATCCACGACTTTGTCGCTTGTACATTGCACTGCGCGACCGAGAGTGGGACACTCCAAACGGATACAAAAATTTTAAAAAATGTCGAGAAAAACTAATGGGCAAAAAAATCTATAAAGAAAAATACAGAGACCCCTACTTCAAGACATCCGAACACAAAGTGGCGGCCGGACTTCTTGCAAAACTTATATCGGGATGCTGGAGGAAAACAATGGTCAATCGCCTGAAAATTGTCAATGTATTGGCCAATAAATTATTAGGACCAGTCTCAGAAGGCGATTCCGACATCACACACCATGATTTTTCACACGAATGTTTGGATTCTTCCAAGTGGACCTATCTTAAACAGGGTCCCAAACCAATAGTACATATTACGGCAACCAATGTGACTGTCAAAAACGCTAATGTTATTAAGGGTTGGTTAATCATGGACGACACTGTCCAAAACAAAAAACGATGGATGAAAGAAGCATTGGCTGACAAATACAGCCAACCATTTTTCAAACATTTATTGGAAACACATGGTGACATGTACGAGGCAAAAGGTGGACGTGACACTACCCCACTGTGGTGTGGACTCTACCGAGAAGAATTCGGTGTACCCGTCCAAGGTTTGCTGCAGCAGTGTTTAAGAGAAACCAAACAACAAATAGTGGACGATATCAATGAACAATGACAGCAATGGTTTGGAACTATAAAGCATAGAGTCATCATCGTAAATAATGGGAAACCAAGAGAGTGTTGTCGAACATCCCACCACTGTAAGTTACGACGAACAGTTTATTGCAACCCAGCTTTATAAAATGCCATTCGAACAGCTCACGTCAACACAGCAAAAACAAGTAACTGCCTACAAAAAATTAGGGAAAAAATACGAGCAGAGTTTCAAAGGTGTGCTTGATTTAACAGAAGAAAATCGAAATAGATTGTTCAAGTTGGCCGGATTGGAATACAAAATGGGTCGGGCCAAAACAAAAAAATTATTCAAAGTAATAGCTACATATCAAGACACAATCACTGAGGTGGAAGATGACATCAAAGACTTGGAAGAACCGAAATTTGGAACACTCATTAAACTGCGCCAACCTGCATTAAATAAATCGGCAGCAGAGTTGACCGAGCTCAGAGGGGAGTTGGTAGAACTAAAAGCAAATCTGGATAAAAAAGTTGGACAACTGTCAGATAAAGACCGTGCTCTTTGCAAAGAAAGAGAGAAACTTTTGAGACCTTTTCGTAGTCCATTGATATTTTAATATTTAAGGGTATGTTTGGTCAAAACAATGTTGATTTTTGGATGGACAGCTACGGGGTTGTCACTGATATACAAATTGCCACAAATATATACAACTTGCAAAACAAAAAATGTCGATAGTTTATCTTTGATTTCCCTTTTTATTCAGTTGTTGAGTTATGTTTTTTATGTGGTTCACGGCATTGCCATTAACGATTTGCCCATCGTGGTAATGGGAATTGTTTCCATGCTTCAAACTATTTTTCTGATGGGTCTCTGTTTGTATCATTCCAAACGCTGAAAATTTAGTATTTAAAGGATTGTTTTCCAAAAATGCATGATTCCTTCTGGTATTTGTGTAGATTTGGAAACAACCATCGCTGGCAAAGTACCAGACACTGTGCAACCACCCGGGCAAAAAAGATACGAAACACGCATCATCGAAATTGGTGCCGTCGAATGGAAAAATCCTAGTCGAACATTTGGATGCTTGGTCAATCCCATTCCAGCCGATGCTGCCATTGATTCGGTCGATGACTTGTTTGCATGGTTGACCAAGCACCATCAAAAACCTTCGGCCACTCTCAATTTTTGGTCCAGAGTACTTGTCAAAAGAAAATCAGTCCTTCGCACAATGTTTCAGCACGAAGAAGACCCTCTTGTTTGGCTCAACCGCACTGTGCGTAACAGGGCCGTGGACTTTGTACATTGGCACAATCACCCGGATGATGGTCCAGGGTTTGTCACGGAGGAAGTAGGACTTCGCAAACTCCTAGCTTTTGGTGCTGGCAAAGATTGGCTGGCGCACAACGGCAAATCATTCGACTATAAAGTACTGCAGGGATGCGCAGTGCGGACAGGATTACCAATACCGTCTTCCATCAATCAGCACGACACTTTACATTTGTTTCGCAAATGCATCCCAGGACATGTTTCCTACTCACAACCAAAGTTGTATTCAGCATTGTTTAATGAAAATTACAATGCCCATGTCGCAATTGACGATGCCAAAGCATTGACAAGGCTCTGTCAACATGTGACAAGGCTCTGTCAACACACCACACCAACGCACACCACCAAGCACACCAACAAGCACACCAACAAATCATCGCACAAAAAAATGGACCTCCAATTTACAAGAATAAATCAAAAAAAAATCGGCAAAACAGTTGCCAAAACATCCAAACTGATTCAAGTGAAAGGCATCGGTCCAAAATCTGTTGCAGCTTTAACATTGTTGAACATTACATCTGTACCAGAATTACAAGAAAAACTCAAAAAACACGGTTCAGAATGGTTGCGAGACCATTTACCATTTGGAGTCAATTGGAAAAAAGTATCTAAAGAGATTATTTAAGTACCAACAAAAATAGACAACCATGTCCAGATATGCTGGTCTTGCAACCGTATCTTTAGCGGGAGGTATTGTCACCATTTTGTTCCCAATTCTTGCACTGTTTGGCTCAGCCGCTGTCATTGTCAGTAGCGGAATAAGTGTGGCCGTAGCATTGCGGGAAACATGCCAACACAGAAAAGGACAAGAAGTGGAAAAGATAGCGGTGGCTATAACAGAAGAACAAATACAGATATAAACTACGATTTTATGTAACAACTACGACACACCGGCACATAGCTCGAGTTCACCGAAACTGTTTCTGTTTCCGTCGATAAACGGAGAGTAAACGAAGCCTTTGCTTTTGCACACACACCACAGTCTGCACGAGTCCAGACAACAGTGTCAGCATACGAAACCAAATCTAACAATTCTCCAAATGGATTGCGCAAGTAATCACCGTTCAAACCAGCCACAATCACATGCTGTCCTTTCTGTTCCACCATATGCAGCACCGCCGTTTTTAAATTTGTAAAAAACTGGGCCTCATCAATTGCCACTGCTTCGTACCCAGTGGTTGTTGTGAATAAAATATCATTGGTCTTAATGGCCGGAATACTTAGTCCATCATGTGTCTGGACAAAACTACCAGATACCCTGGTATCGTTGACATGGTTGATGACCAAACATTTCATCCCCAAACCTTTTAATATTTCTACTTTCTCAATCAACATTGTAGTTTTCCCACTGTACATAGAACCAACTATAAGCATAAGTGACATTTTTATCTTCTAATCAATTGTCTTTATACTCTGTAAATGTACATTATTACTCAAGCAAATTATACCACAATTAACTCAAAAGGTGGTTCGGACTGTGACCTCTGTGGTAATTCAATCGACGACAATCGAGAAGTGTCAGGCCACGACATTGCCCGTCTTGGACGTGTCAGTGTTGGAATGCTTGGCATAGATGCTATCCTAAAACCGTTGTCTTTGTACCGGCAAATTAATATTGCAGCTATGAACAGAAACAATGGCGCTATCCACAGAGCATGTAGACCAGACTGGTTACACATGCATGTCATTTCATCAGTACGACTGTACAATGGCACCGAAGGAGACAATGCCAAAGGTGGCAACATCGAAGGAGTCAATGCCAAAGGTGGCAATGCCAAAGGTGGCAATGCCGAAGGAGAAGGCACCGAAGGAGTCAATGCCGAAGGAGAAGGCACCGAAGGAGTCAATGCCGAAGGAGAAGGCACCGAATGAGCCAATGCCGAAGGAGAAGGCACCGAAAGAGTCAATGCCGAAGGAGAAGGCACCGAAAGAGTCAATGCCGAAGGAGAAGGCACCGAAGGAGAAGGCACCGAAGGAGAAGGCACCGAAAGAGTCAATGTGGAAGGTGAAGGCACCGAAGATGACAAAAACGATGGAGAAGGAGTCAGTGCTGAAGGTGACGATGGAGAAGGAGTTTCAGTAGAAGGTTGCTGTGGAATATACGTATTGGGACAAGACCACAATGTTACATTGTGAATGGTAATCAAACGCGAACACATTTTTTGCTGTATTTCATTTATATATTGTACATGGGTATATGTACATCTTATATTGTTTGTGGGCACTCTATTGGTCGTCGTTGCCTCTACTGTTGTAACGATTGTAATCCAATGGTGTGGTTTTGCGGTTCGATTTACGTCGTTCAAGCATGGTGGGAGGGGGGGTCGATGCACTGTTTGGTTGGCTCGTGGATTGGACTGGTGGGACGCCAACCACACTCTCGTCGTCGTCGTCGTCGTCGTCGTCGTCGTCGTCGTCGTCATCATCGCTGGGGTGGGTACCATTGACGCTGCTACTGCTCGATTCGAC
>Ga0209709_10001553_pt1 | contig 21020 bp, 34 predicted proteins | sample ArcticOcean_MG_C_2_FD_187435 | JGI IMG/M metagenome (GOLD analysis project Ga0209709, IMG submission 187435) | Marine microbial communities from western Arctic Ocean - ArcticOcean_MG_CB4_136 (SPAdes) (version 2) | ecosystem: Environmental > Aquatic > Marine > Oceanic | place: Arctic Ocean...
TGTATAAGTTTAAGCACTTGATCTTTATCCGTTGAACCATGAATAAGGTTACGGGCTAAGTGCCATGAGACTACCTGTTGTATTGCGTGTTTGATGTACTCTTCTTCGTGAATCATTACTACTCTCCTTTCTTAAAAACATTACCATGCATTGTAGCGTAGTCATTAATCGCATCTTGAACGACACTTCGCTCTGTCCTATCAACAAACTGGAGGCTTTCGGCTGGCCGAACTGGGTAGCCCATTGCTTGAATAAACATCGTGAACTGCTCAAGAATGTCCTCCCTGCTTATATCCTGTTCATAGATAGAGAACTGTACTTCTGAATCAGGTACGCCCTCCTCGCCAAAATCATACGGGTTAGATTTAAAAATTATATAAGGTGTAGTTCTGCTCATCACTTCTTCCCCATGCTAATCACTGTGTCGTACTCAGTGCTATCTATTATGAATTTAATTACAGCTTGCTCTCTAACATTGTACGTTGAACATGCTGTGCTTAGTGGAACTTTACCTTCTACTACATCTGTTGCAGCCTTGGCGGTTGCTATAGCTTCCGCGCTTGGACTACCTGACATGCTTTCTGCAAACATATGACACCTCATTTCAATAAAAGTAATACAACTGTTAGTACATAAAAGATTGCAAAGATCACAATGAACCTAGCGATCCTTACCTTCACTGGTGGTGCGGGGTACTGCTCCAACACGTTGGTCTTTACCCACTCTACCATCGCGGGGAAGATCCCGCCTAGAATTTCCTTTGCTTTCTTGATCATCTTTTAACTCCTTAAATTTCTTTCTGAATATAGCATCAAAGTTAGAAGCACTTTCATGCACGTTAGTAACGGACTTGTCAGCACTTTTCTGCGCCTTATCATCACTCATATCTATCCCCTACATCGAAGGGATTTCTAGCTTGGGAGGCAACCACTCAAAGTGTCCACTCTTAGGGTTGAACTGGGCGCACTTAGTCTGAGCGGAATCATAACTCCATGAGTTCTGGACAGACGTAGCACCTACCAGTGAGCCGATCAAAGCCCCTACAAATAACGAAACCCCAACAAGAACCACACTGGTTTTATACTCACTCATCTGAATCACCTATTGGTTCAATTGCAGGATGCTCTCGCTGAAGACGTATCCAATCTTCTCTATTTCTAGAGGGCATTGAAAGACTAGAATCACTCAGCATATGTAGATTGAAATGGTTTCCAATCTGATCATGCAGTTCTTCCATAACCTCTATCTCAAAGCAGTCAGGTTCAAAGTCTCGTATTGGTTTTAATGCCAGTGCATTGATATTAACATCCCGTAACATCATATAGAAATAATCTTTTTGTTCACTCATAATTAATTCTCCGGTAAGAAACACTGTCCAAATGTTATAACACAGAAAGGCAAACAGATTACTACGCCTTCAAACTGTGCCGCCTCATACTCATCACTATCTGCCACTGTAATCCACACTGCTCTACTATCAGTAAACTCTAAGTCAATACCTACACCGTTCCGAAGGTTAACACTTAGGTGATAGTCTCCTAAGTTTTTAGTCATGCTTCTTCTCCTTTATAATAGTACTCCGCTACCGAACAGCTTTCACCATAACGATTAATAACTTTAAGTGGTCGCTTAGATATTGGGTGGCCTTCACGTTTTAACTCAAAGATTCGTGTTGCTACCTGAGTAATACCAAGCTGATTAAATGCGTCAAGGCAAGTGAGTCTCCCGCCATCTTTAAGATGATCAAGTATTCTTTGATGCTGTGTCATACTGCTTTCCTTTTATTAAAGTTATTGATGTACTCACCTACTGTTAGGTTAGATGATTCTATTTTAGATGTGATAGCTGTCCATTCTTTAACAGTCCATTTAGCTTTCTCGCCTGCCACAATATCTAACACTGCGTCTTGTAGCTGACTAGGTTTATCTAGAATATAACGCACCTTTCGATGCGCTAGTGAATCTATACTAAAAGCTTTTTCAGGTAGTTGCATATCATGCTGCCTTCATAAAGTAATTACTTTTAACAGCATCACGAACTATCTGCTGTCTGTCGTTCTGTACTGATGCAATGTTAGCCATGCTTGTAGCACGAGGAGTTTCAAAGTGTGTAGACCAATCAGTCATAGCATTATACACAGCCCAGTAGTTGTTGCCAAGACGCTTAGAATATACTGAGCTGTACTTGTTCCAGATATATTCAAGGCTAGTGTTACGTCTAGGCATATCCATAAGAGCATCAACAGGGCTAGTGTAACCTTTGTGTAGTAGGTCGAGTGCGCTCTTGCATTTGATTGCTTCGGCAAAGGACTTAAACGCCTGAAGATTACTGCACTCTGTATTGTTCCACTGCTGCCACAGATCACGCTGATTGTGAAACAACTCAAGAGACTTAGTAATAATTCTACCACCCTGCTCAATGTCCAATGACCTTGTATGCTTAGCTTTAAACACTGACACCTCACCGCCTACAAAGACTTGAAGATTAGTACAGGCGAATTGAATCGCCGCAGCACTAATCATAAACGGCCAAGTACCATCGAAGGAAGAGATAGCTAACAGACTCAATGACGCATTGTCACCGTCACTAGTTCTATATGTATGCTCTGGAAGACGATACTGCACAAAGGTTCTTGACCCATCGTGAGAAGTTCTAATGATCTCCTGCATCCCATTGATAGATAGATCAGAACGCTCAATAATATTTCTTGTAACATCTATCATATGCTTGGGTGCAACAGGCTTGTAGCCATGACCATGTATACCTAACTCTGCACCAGTATCAGTGCGATAGATAACAGACTTGGAACTCTGATAGTGTACGGCCTCGCCTTCCTCTGTGTTGTACATCAAGGGAGCAACACCTATATCAAATCCTGCTGTCCCATAACCGCTATCTCTAATAGCTTGTAGTGCTGTGTTGTTTGCAAACATCGGTGTAATATTATTCATTTTACTTCTCCAGTTTAAGTGTTTATATTATACAAGATTAAGGTTTTAATGTCAAGTTAACTTAGAGGCTTGACAACAATTGTAAAGTAATTATAATACTTCAAAGGTTTTTAAGTATTTATACACTCTTCTATACTACTTCCATTACTACTTAAAGGATATTCATAAGTATCTTCTAAATCTTTAAAGGTTAACATATCATTTAAACATGGTATACATAGTTGGTTACTGTGTTGATGATCAAAGTAATCTCTAAGGCAACCACTACAATTGTATACACGACCTACTCTATCTGATCTAATCACTGGGTAACTCCTGTTTAGGTATTAGTTCTGCTGATACAGGTGATGTTTCAACTACTACGATCCCAGACTTGCTATAGTTCTTACGTATCTCTGGGTTGTTAGCATACTCTCGCGCTTCTTCAGGACTTGAAGCGTGTATAGTTATGTAGTAGCCTAACAGTTCTGACATCAACACCTTGTATTCTTGGATGGGTTGAGTTGTATCTATGATGCCTTTCATAATTTCTACTCCTATTAATTAGTTTTATCCGTACTCTTTATACTCAGGATCTATTTTAGTTAGCGGTACTCTCAACCATTTGTCCATCATAATTTCTGACTCAGTTATAAGTTTTAGGGGTGTCTCTACTGCCATCGGTGGTAACAGCAACTCATCTGTCATCTTACCATATCTATAAAGCCTTGCATTTATTCTACCGATAGTGCAACCACTAGCTTCGGCATACTCCCTAGAGTTATAGTAACACCCCGTTACTAACTTAGGGTGAGTCCCTACAAAAATTACTTTTCTAGCTTGTTGTCCCATTTGATTCTCCTAAGTAAGTTATTATATAAAATATACCACCCCGTTGTCCAATCTTATGTGCATCTTCTAAGCTATTAGCATACTCAGTACACCCTGCTTCAGTCCAGTTAACTGCCCACATTAGCAAGTCACCTCGCATTCAGTTTCTATCCAGACTTTAGCACCACAAGACAACGGTTTGTCTGGGCTGTACACTACAGTAGCTACTACGTTATCAGCACTATCTAATATCTGAACATGGTTAGCCTTGCGGTTTTCTTTATAGTCTTTAACAGTTAAGACTGCAAGGTCTGCACCTTTAGAGTTAGCTCTTATGTTGTGTTGATTAACATGGATTCTAGTTATCATAGTCTTATCGCTCCACTATTACTTTAAAATCAGCGGCATCAATCTCATTACGCACCGCGTCAACAATGAACTCCTCTATATTGTCACGCACCACACGTTCAATATGCTCATTACTTTCAATCATATCTTCTACTTCATCCCTGTCTACCTTGTCTTCAACAACACATTCAAGATCATCTAACGTAGATTGATGGTCATCTAGCGTAGACTCTAAAGCATCCACGCGTTCCTTTACACTGAACACCTCACCGTCAGCTTGTATAATTACATTGCGCTCCGCATCAATAAGCCTTTCGTTCAAGCCCATCACTGTAAGTTCTAGCGATGCAATTCTATTAGCGTCACGGATATGTATTTCCTGCGTGTCATTAAACCTCGCCTCTAATTCACCGACATCAACGAATGCAGAGTGAGATATTCTGTCAGCCCTTTCTAGCGTTACCCCCATCTCTTCTACTTTCTCAGTCAGCTTCCGAATAAAACTCTCTCGATAATTTACATCAACTTGAACTCTATCATCAAGGTATTTCTTTAGCACTACATCTAGTTGTTGCATTAAGTTATCCATTTTACTTCTCCAGTTTATAGTTTTTACTATAGAAAATTAACCAACAGGCAGCACAAACATATGTGCCTCGCTCTATTACATCTGCTCTTTTACCACAACTACACTTAGTCATCAACATCAAACTCCTCAATGCTTTCTATATAACACTCTTGTTGAAAGGCAGGTGAATGATATAAAGATTTCTCTAGCTGTTCATGTGCATGGTTAGCAAACTCTACCTTGCCCATTTCTGGAGCCAAGAAACGTATTGTAGTCTGCATCGTTGCTTCAAAGGTTACAGCGTACCGTTTAAAATTAGTCATTTATATTCTCCCATTCTTCGGCTGTTATGCCCGTCATAATAAACTCACGCTCTGCAATGTGCAAATGCCCCAGTGCATCCTGAATTAATGCGCCCTCACGCCATTGCGTCAATTGATCCTCTGTGACATCAATATCCATAGAGTGGATTAGCCCCGAAATCATACTAGTTTTAGTAATTACCATGTTATTCTCCAGTTAAATAAGTATAGTGAACTTCGCTTACATGATTACTGTCTCGCCATTTTGTAGACTTAGTAGCTAAGAAACTACACCAACTATTCCACAAATTTTCTGTACCATATTCATTACAGATTTGTACATAGTTCCTAATTTTTTTAACATTAGTGTCTAAACTCTTGATAGTCTTAGGGTTTTTAGCTAACGCAAAATCTTTAGCATCTAAATTATACATCTTTAAATTATGGCTATCCATACACCCAACTAGACCTGCTGTTAGCTGACACATAAACCCTGCTTTAGCCATGCCTAAACCATTAACCCGAAGGAATATATTCATCAGGCTCATAGCTTTACTAGCATCTGTTTTGTTGCTGTTGATTACTGCCATCATTTGAGCATACATTTTATGCTTATTAGATTCTAAATATATGTAAGTGTCTTTCTTAAAACCCCATAAAGCTTTAGCACTTAGCTTATTAGTTCTAACATCTTTCAACTGATTTCCTATGCTGAGCCAAGGCTGTTTAATACTAAGCACTGCCATTAAAGTTACATCAGACAAATTACTTGCTGATTTTTGTGCATACTGCTGCACTGCTACTGCATGAACCTTGTACATACTGACCTCCAAATGGCCGTTGTTGATTTGACGTTTTCAATAGTGGCATTTTGTTGTGCCGATTGTCAAGCCCTTTCCCTACGCATTATGCTGTTGTGAAAGAGCGCATCACCCATGTATGATAAGTAACTCTAAGATACTGAGGGTGGTATAACACAACATTCCAATAAATATTAACTCGCTTACCTTGGTAACTAATAGATTATATTTTAACATTATGCTATCTCCTGCCATTTTAAATTGAACACCGTAGGAAAGAAATCCCTGTTATGCTTTGGATTATTTAATAAACTAACCCAAACTCTACCAGTACTAGATGGTTTATGTGGTGGTACTCCACCTTCAACGATCCAACTTTCCCCACCTTTAGTAGTAACTAATTCTTTTTCTACTACTCTTTCGTTGTTTGCATTAACTAAGATCCAACCCTTTTTAAATATATACATTACGCTACTCCCATTAGTTTGTTGTTTAATCTATCTAGTTCTAAGCATAGAGATTCAGTAGTGCCTTCGTGCTTATAGATATGAATATGTTTCTTCTTTCGATCATAGTAACAGCACTCTATCTCATCTTTTATCTCTGATAAATCATACGATCCAAACTCATCAAACCATTGTTCTTCACCATAGATCTCTATCTCAGATAAAACATACAAAGTATAATAATTTTTCATACTAACTCCTCCTCAAATGTAAGTACTATAGGTTTCTCCCAGTGTTCACAGTAGTTTGATATATCAAAATCTATATCATCTACTAAAGTAGAATTTAAAATATACTCTTGAAAATAATCATCACCAACCTCAACCTGATCTGAAATTTTATCCCAGAAATTTCTATCTTTAGCTAAAGCTATATCTACATTATGTATAAGATAAGTATAACCAAACTTACACTTCCAGTGTTGAGGACATTCACCTCTACCATCCCAATCATGGGCGGCATAGTTTTCTTTAAGCTGTGTGCTGATAACAATTTTCATAACATCCACCTTATAAATTCTATTAATTTATAGCCATCCTTGGCCGTTGAATATTCTATTTTTACTTGCTCAAGATAGCCAAGATAGCGTCAAGCTTCGAGTCAACCTCAGAGACTTTAGTCTCAAGGGCAGTGATTCGACCATCCATCTTCTTAGCTACGCTATTGACCGGAGTCGCTTTCTTCGGTGCAGCCTTCGGCTTCTTGACATCTAGTGCAATCTCAGCTTGCTGAACTGTCTGAGCTTTAGCTACCGTCTTCGCTTTAGCCTTCGGCTTGGCTTTAGCCTTCGGCTTCTGAATCAACTCAATAAATTGAGCCGGAACAACCTGATGTTCTCTGAAGTCTTGGACTTCACCATGGGTCATAAAGCTATCCTGACCCCGATAGAAACTATTCAGAATGGCGTTGAACACCTTGGTCAATCCATATCGCTCCGAAGGAGCCTTAGACTGAATATTTGCAAAGTGGCAAGCCACTCCATAAACCTGCTTAGCAGTAGCAATTTTGTTGCTGTCGATCATAAGAAAATTATTCATGGTGTATCTCCGAATTGGTTGCCGAGATTGGCTGGTTGTCGTTTTGACGTTTCCAAAGTTAAGGATTTTGATGGTCGGTGTCAACAACTTTCTAGCGCGTGAATTTACTTTGTAAATCGTGCGAAGAAAGCCTGTATCATCCAAGGCGCGAGGAAACACTGTATGAATGTACAGCTCCTTGAATATTCTATCGCTTGTCAGTAATGATATTACCATGCAGCCATATGCACATTGAAGACTTTTAAAGTCTTTAAACACGCGAGAGGATTTTGGCGGTTCTCCCTTCGGGAGGCTCTGAATTTAAAAATCTTTAAAACTAAATGGAAGGTTAATCTTTAGATTAAAGAATCTGCTAAGTCTCTGAAATCCTTTAGGATTTTTAAAGAGATTCTAAAGAATCTTAAAAGTCTCTAAAGTCTCCTCAGTTTGGAAACTAGACAGAGTCTAAAGGAGTGCTGGATAGACTAAGAAGACTTTTAAAGTCTTTAGCGCAGGCGATAGAGATTCTAGAGACTTGAAAGTCTTTATAGACTTTACGGGGGGGCAGGAGGCCATGGGGGGGTGGGTGTATATATATACAATCATATACATTTTTAGGATAAAAGAGATGTATACCAGATAGCCCCGCAGCTTTAAAGACTTTAAAGGTGAATACAGTGTATACGGGCTAGAAGGGGGGAGTTAGACAGTGGTGAATACCATGTCTATATAGGTATAACCCCAGAGGGCTTAATATAAGTATAGGGGTGTATGAGCATTTTGTCAAGAACTATTTCATATTTATACACTTTTATAAGAAAGTCCCCCTTATTTACCTTTTATTATAACTAAAAAGCATAAAAGACTTGACAGATGTCCATATTCACCCTATAATATAGCATATGACAAACAAAAAAGAATTAACAACAAAGCAGGAAGCATTTCTTAGCCACTTAACTGAAGTAGGGGGTGATCCGCGAAAAGCAGCAGAGATGGCAGGATATGCTGAATCTAGCACTAATGCAGTTGTTAAGTCTTTGAAGACCGAGATCTTAGACTTAGCAACAAACATCTTAGCCCAATCCGCACCGAAGGCTGCTATGAAGCTTGTAGCAATCATGGATAGCTCAGAGCCTATACCGCAAGCAAACATGCGAATACAGGCAGCACAGACTATCTTAGACCGTGTGGGCTTAGGCAAAACAGACCGTCTCGATGTTACTGTCAACACAAATGGCGGTTTGTTTATTTTACCCGCAAAGAACGAAATAGTCTTAGAAGGTAACTATGAGGAGATCTAGCAGTACTATTCCATTTGGTTATAAGCTAGATGAAGGTAACGTAGAGTTACTAACTGCTATACCCGAACAGCTCGAAGAACTAGACAAGATGATAGAGATGATTAAGCAGAAGACACTAAGTCTGCGCGAAGCTGCAATGTTCTTAGAACACAAGACCGGAAGGACTATTAGTCACATGGGCTTAAAAAAGATAGCAGACAAGCGCGATGACTGATTGGGAATCAAACCCAGATAACTACGCAACAGACGATAACGGAGAGTTCATACTCAAAGTTGATGGTACACCGCGTAAAAAAACAGGTAGGGCAAAAGGATCTAAAGGCCGTGGTTATAATTACCATTCTACAACTAAAGCAAAAATGGACGCAAAGAAAACAGTTAAAGAAAAACAAAAGAAACTTAAAGCAGCTCAAAACAAAGTAGATAGTTATAAGCAGTCCATTAAAACAACTACAAAGGCTTTAAACAAACTAGATGGTAGCGCAGTCTCAAATGTAATTGAGGAACAAGAGCTAGGAAACTTACCAAAAGCTCTAGCAGAAGAAGCAAAAGAAGAGGTTATCTTTAAGGCCAACGAAGGCCCGCAAGAAGACTTCTTAGCAGCCTCAGAAACAGACGTTCTGTACGGTGGAGCAGCGGGGGGAGGTAAGTCCTATGCTATGCTCGTAGACCCGCTTAGATACGCCCACAGACCCGCTCACAGAGGTCTAATCATAAGACGCTCAATGCCAGAACTACGAGAGCTTATAGACAAAAGTAGAGAGTTGTACCCGAAAGCATTTCCGGGATGTAAGTACAAAGAGGTGGAGAAGCTTTGGAACTTCCCAAGTGGCGCTAAGATTGAGTTTGGCTTCTTGGAACGTGATGCAGATGTTTATAGGTATCAGGGTCAGGCATACAGTTGGATAGGGTTTGATGAAATTACACATCTACCTACAGAATTTGCTTGGAACTACTTAGCTTCAAGACTTAGAACCACCGATTCAGAAATTGTGCCTTATATGCGTTGCACAGCAAATCCGGGCGGTATAGGAGCTACATGGGTTAAGAAGCGTTACATAGACCCCGCTCCGTCATACGAGTCTTTTACAGGCCATGACGGACTAAGCAGAAAGTTTATACCTGCTAGATTGCAGGACAATCCGTTTTTAGCGCATGACGGCAGATACGAAAAGATGCTACAGGCTTTACCGCCAACACAACGACAACAGCTTTTAGACGGTAACTGGGACGTTGCAGAAGGTGCAGCATTCACAGAGTTTGTACCACAGCTACATGTTATCACGCCGTTTGAAATCCCTATACACTGGGAACGGGTTAAAGGAATAGATTACGGCTATGCGTCTGAAAGTGCTTGTGTCTGGGGAGCAGTTGATCCTAGTGACGGCACACTAATCATATATAGAGAACTGTATCAGAAAGGACTACTAGGCACAGAGCTTGCAAGTTTAATTACTAACATGGAAGTAGGAGATCCTTTTGCAGTCCAAGGGGTGCTTGATACAGCGTGTTGGAGTCGAACAGGTACTACAGGCCCAACAATCGGTGAAACGCTTCAGAGAGCCGGACACAAGCTTAGACGAGCAGATAAGAACAGAATACAAGGAAAGATACAAATCCACGAATACTTGAAAGTCATGCAAAGCGGTAGGCCCAGAATACAAATACTAAACACATGCCCTAACCTGATACGCGAACTGCAAAGTATTCCTCTGGATAAACGCAACCCAGAAGATGTAGATACACATGCGCCTGACCATGCTTATGATGCGTTAAGGTATTTGATTATGTCACGGCCACGTATTAATGATACGTTAAATCAAATGCGGCAGTTCCACAGAGAAAGAATCTACGCTCCTGTTGATTCAACTTTTGGATATTAAAAAAAAACTAAAATAAAAAAGAGGAATAAATTATGTCAACAGCTACAGGTCAAGTAAACATCCGTAAAAACATTAACGATGGGGCAACAGCTTCAGACGTTCGTCTTCTGTCAGAGCGCGTTGGCGCACAAACAGAAGTAACTACAGCTACTATTGCAGTAACTGATGACACTCACACTGACGTTTCTTTTGTGCAGCCTGCTGGAACAATCATTCGTAACTTGATTGCTATTCCTGCTGGTAACATTGTAACAGGTGGATCAAGCGGCAATGACGTAGACTTTAGTCTGGGTACGGCTGCTGGTGGTGGGCAGATTGTTGCTACTGAAGCTATTCTAGATGACGGCGGTGCTGCTGTAACTTGGGCTGCTAATGCTCCTTTGTATCTTATTAAAGATTCACACGGACATGCAGCTAACCAGTTTGTAACTACTTCTGTAACCGCAGGTGTTGTAGGTGGCCCCGCTACTTCAGAAGCTATTGTAATTGCAAGCACTTTGTACTCTGCTGCTGATCGTACACTACATGCTCGTTTAACTCCTATTGGAGCTGATCTAGCTACTGCTGCAACAACTGTTAAGTACATCGTTCAGTTCCAAGCACTATAAAACTAAGTAATGTGCCTGCCTGATTCTTCGGATGACGGCAGGTTTTACCATTTTAAAGGAACACTGAATGAATAACGAAAAAGACGAATTATTTGGAAACGCCGGAGAGATCTACTTTGAACCTGTTGAGGGCGAAAGTGGTCTTGACTTAACGCTTGAAGAATCTATTCGTCTTCAGTTTGTTGGTTTAGTACAAGATCGTTTTGCACAAGCAGAAACAGCTAGAGAACATGACGAGCGCAGATGGCTACAAGCCTACCACAATTTCCGTGGACTCTACGGTAAGAATGTACGTTTCCGTGAATCAGAAAAGTCTAGAGTTTTTATTAAAGTAACTAAGACTAAAGTAATTGCAGCGTTTGGGCAATTAGTAGATGTAATGTTTGGAACAGGGCGTTTTCCTATTGGAGTTAAATCAACAGATATTCCTGAAGGTGTCCCAACTTATAGTCATTTAGATATGGCCCCAAGCATTGAATCAAGCCTGCCTGAAGTTCCAGAAGAAACAGAACAAGAACAAGAACAAGAAGTAGTTAATCCGTTTGATGTTGGCTATGAAGGTGACGGAAAAGTATTAAAGGCCGGAGCAACTTTTTCAGCAGGCGAATCTGCATTTGAACAAGCTCTTAAAGAAAATAATGCACAGATCATAGATGGCCCTAGTTCAGACCCACAGGTTCCTGAAATGTCACCTGCTAAAAACTCAGCGCGGCTGATGGAAAAACTTATACATGATCAAATTGAGGAGTCTAACGGGTCTTCAGAATTACGTAACGCTTTATTTGAATCAGCTTTATTTGGAACTGGCGTAGTTAAAGGCCCGTTCAATTATAATAAAACGCTTAACCGCTGGGACAAAGACGAAGAGACAGGCGAAAGAATGTATAATCCGCTTTCTGTACGTGTTCCGCGTATTGAGTTTGTTTCTATTTGGGATTTCTTCCCTGACCCTAATGCAACAACAATTGATGATTGTGAGTATGCATTTCATCGTCACAAAATGAACAAGTCACAGCTTAGAAGTCTAGCAAAGCTACCGCACTTTAACAAAGAACAGATCCGCGCTTGTTTAACAATGGGTTCAAACTATGTTGAAAAAGACTATGAGTCTGAATTAAAAGATGATCATCGCGGTGAAGAATATGGTGCTGGTCTTTTTGAAGTTTTAGAATACTGGGGAGTTATGGATGCTCAATACGCAAGAGAAGCAGGCATGGACATCCCTGATGAGGTTGATGATTTAGATGAAGTACAAGTTAACGCATGGATTAGTAATGGCAAGCTGTTACGTGGGGTTATTAATCCTTTTACTCCGTACAGACTCCCCTACAATGCCTTTCCTTACGAGCGTAATCCTTACTCTTTCTTCGGTATTGGCGTTGCTGAAAATATGGACGATTCTCAACAGATAATGAACGGCCATGCACGTATGGCAATCGACAACTTAGCGTTGTCAGGTTCTATAGTTTTTGACGTAGATGAGTCTGCCTTGGTTGGCGGGCAGTCAATGGAAATATATCCCGGAAAAGTGTTTCGTAGACAAGCAGGAATGCAGGGTCAAGCTATACACGGTTTAAAGTTTCCTAATACAACTCAAGAAAACTTACAAATGTTTGACAAGTTCCGTCAGCTTGCTGATGAGCAGACAGGCATACCAAGTTACTCACACGGACAGACAGGCGTTCAGAGCATGACTCGTACAGCGTCAGGCATGTCTATGTTGTTAGGTGCAGCATCTTTAAATATTAAAACAGTAATAAAGAATGTAGATGACTTTTTATTAAAGCCATTAGGCAAAGCTTATTACCAGTGGAACATGCAGTTCTTTGAAGGCGAGTTAGATATTCAAGGCGATTTAGAAATAAATGCAATGGGTACAAACAGCCTTATGCAAAAAGAAGTCCGTAGTCAACGCTTAACTATGTTTCTCCAGACCGCACAGAACCCTGCGATTGCTCCGTTTGTTAAAATCTCTAAAATCGTTAGTGAGCTTGCTTACAGCCTAGACTTAGACCCAGATGAGATCCTAAACGATCCCGAAGAGGCTGCAATCATGGCCCAAATCATAGGAGCGCAAAATGTTGGACAAGGAAATGGCAGCGCGGCTGTCGCCCCTGACGAGCAACAAGGAGCTATGGGAGGCGCTGAAGGAGCATCTCAGCAACCTCAAGACCTTGGAGTTACAGGGACTGGCGGTGGCAACATCGGAACTGGAAATGTTCCGCAAGCAGGGGAAGGTGAGTTCTCTGGTTAATTTAATGCAACTAAAAGATCAGGTGCAAGAAGCTAAACAACGAAAAGAAGGACAATAAAAATGTCAAGTTTAAAAGAACTAGTAAACAAAGCTATGGACGACATCGGGGCGGAAGAGAAGTCCCGTGGCGCTGTCGGGCGATTTTTAACGCCGCCACTTTCGGAAAAACAACGTGAAAATCTGAAAAGGTTTTTTGATGGCAAACCACAAACTGAAGAAGAACGGAAACAATCACAAAAGTTTTTTAAAAAATTGCCCGCAGTGCCTGATGAATATATGAAAAGGTTTTTTGAGGGCAAACCACAAAAACCACAAACTGAAGAAGAACGGAAACAATCACAAAAGTTTTTTAAAAAATTGCCCGCAGCACCTTCGGAAAAGATGAAAAAGTTTTTTGAGTCCCAACTACAAAAAGCACAAGGCTCACAAGAAAGAACAGAAACAGATCATTTCAAAGAAATGGAAAAACGAAAAAAAGGCGATATTGGATATTACCCCAGCAAACCCCCCGCATCTCACTATGGAGATCTTCCAGAACAAGAAAAGATTGACAGGAAAGCACGAAAAGAAGCATATGAAAAGTTTGTAAAAAAATACCCTTTAGACAAAAAAAATAAAGGTGGCTTATTAGATCGTCAAGGCTATTCTGAAGGAGGACTAAATAAAGAGCAGCAAGAAAAAGCTGACAGAGAGTTTGATATACAAGCGCAATCAGCAATAGATCGCGGTGACGGAAAAGGACTAGCAGCAATAGAAAAAAAGACTTCTCTTGGGCTTTATAACGATTCGTTAGATCGAAAACAAATGCAAACAGAGCTTAAAAATCAAGACGAAATGAGGCGTAAATCCGAAGGTGGCATGATGAAGTATGCTGAAGGCTCTATGCTTGTCCCACCTGAAATGGGAATGGAAGAAGAAATTCCAGTAGATACTTACGACAACATTCCAGAAAATGAAATGGCAGAGGCAGAAGCCTCACAACTACCAGATGCAGAAATGGAAAGCGACTACTTAGAATTTGTTTTAGGTGAAGCTTTAGAAACAGAAGAACAAGAATATTTAATGAGCGTTTTAGAAACTGACGAGCGTTTAGGTAGCATCTTTGACAAGGTCATGGATGTTGCAGGAGAATTTTCCGGTGAAGGCTCTGTAGAAGGGCCGGGAACTGGAGTATCAGATTCGATACCCGCAAGGTTGTCGGATGGTGAGTTTGTTTTCACCAAGAAGGCTACCGATCAAATGGGCGCTGATCAGCTACAAACTATGATGGACGAAGCTGAGAAAGCCTATGACGGTGGTTTAATGAAGAAAGCATTTGGAGGTCTGACAAGCGAAGACGATATAGAAATGGATTCGTATGACAGTGAAGAAGAGGTCAAGAAACAAATGATCGCTGCTAACCAAATGCCAAGTATAAGATAACGATAAAGCCACTTTATTAATTTAAACCCTTTATCACAAATATAAATCCAGAGGCCACCTTGAAGTATCAAGACCCTGTATTATAAACGCGAATAATACAGCCACCTTGAAAGACTAGCAAGCCCCAAAAGGAGAGTGACAAGATGAGTAATGCAACTGAACAACTTGATGAACCCGAAGCAAATCCGTACAATTCTCGAAAGGAATGGCACACAGAAGACGCACCCAGTCGAGGATCAGCAGATGGGCTATACCGCGAAGAGAAACCTAAGAAGGCTACCCGCCAAGAAGCGGCCCCTGAACAAGAGACTCAAAGTGGTAATACAAATTATAAAAAACGATACGATGATCTAAAGAAACACTACGATCAGAAGATTGCAGACTTTAAGCAAAAAGAACTACAACTTACAGCAGCGGCAACAGAAATGCAACCTGCATATGCCCCGCCTAAGTCAGCCGAAGATCTTGAAAGCTTCCGTGAGCAATATCCTGATTTATATGAAACCGTAGAAACTGTTGCACACTTACAAAGTGAACAACAAATGCAAGCTTTAAAAACTAAGTTGTCTGTTCTTGAAGAACGAGAACTACACATTCAGCGAAAAGAAGCTGAAACTACACTACGTTCGCGACATCCTGATTTTGAGGATATACGCGGCGATGAAAGGTTTCACGAATGGGCTAAAGAACAACCTGAAGCAATTCAAAGTTGGATCTATGAAAACCCAGATAATGTTAATTTAGCAATCAAAGCTATTGATCTTTATAAAATGGAAAGCGGCATCAAGACAAGTAAGAAGCAACAACCGTCTAAGTCACAATCTTCCAAGTCTTCAGCGGCAGACATGGTATCCACGCGAACAACTCGCGTAGATGCGAATCAGCCAAAGATTTGGACACAACGGGAAATTGCAGCCCTGACCATCCAACAATATGATAAGTATGAACAAGAAATTGATTTAGCTATCATGGAAGGCAGAGTGCAATAACTACTTAATGTCTTTTTTAGGAGTAACATAACATGGCTTTTAACGCATCCGACCAACTATTTGAACAGGGTACAGATACCAACGGTAACTTTGGTAACTCAGTAACTGGTCAAACTAACAGTTTTTTCCTTCCTTCAATTTACTCGAAGAAAGTACTTAACTTTTTCCGCAAGGCTTCTGTAGCCGAAGCGATTACCAACACTGACTATAGCGGCGAAATCACTGCTTATGGTGATTCTGTAAAGATTATCAAAGAGCCAGTAATCACTGTCTATCAGTATGAGCGTGGCGCTGATGTCACTAAAACTGCACTGACCGATCAAGAAACTACTTTGATTGTTGACATAGCCAACGCATTTAAATTCATCGTTGATGATATTGAAACTGCAATGTCTCACGTTAACTTTAAAGAAGTTGCTGCTTCTTCTGCTGCTTACGCACTGAAAGATGCTTTTGACGCAGGTGTAATTGCTAAGATGATTGCCGGTGTTTCAGCCTCTAGTCCTAACCACATCCTTGGTTCTGACAGCGCGACTGATCTAGCTGCCGGTACTTTTGACGGTACTGGTAACTTGGACATTGGTTTTGGTACTAACGAGCATGATCCTCTTGATCTTATGGCTTATATGGCCCGTCTTCTTGACGAGCAGAACATCCCAGAAGAAGGTCGTTGGTTCTTGGCTCCACCTAGCTTTTACGAGCAGTTGAGCCAGTCTAGCTCTAAGCTAATGTCTGTTGACTTTAATGCCGGTCAAGGCTCTATTCGTAACGGTCTGGTATCTTCAGGCAAGTTGCGCGGCTTTGATATGTATAAGTCAAACAACATTGCTGCTCCATCTAACGCAGCAGGTCAGATCCTTTGTGGACACATTAGCTCTACTGCAACTGCACAGACTATCACTAGCACTGAGGTCATCCGTGATCCAGATAGCTTTGGTGACATCTGTCGTGGTCTGCATGTGTATGGTGCTAAAGTATTACGTCCTGATGCACTCGTATCAGCGTTCTACGGTATCGACTAAGTAAGTAACTAGAGACGGGGGTGTAAAAGCCCCCTGATCTTTATAAGAGGTATTTATGCCACTAGTAGGAAGCAACAACAAGCCTGTAATGATTAAAGGAAATAGCAAGCAAAGAATCCTTGGAGACACAGGTAGCTGGTACAAACCAGAAAACAAAAAGAAGTACGAAGATAACTGGGAAAAGATTTACGGAAATAAAGAATCTGAAACTAAATCAAAGGCGCAATAATTTATGGCAACAACTTATCTTGAATTAACTAATGAGCTTCTACGCGAACTCAACGAAGTTGCCTTAACATCAACAACTTTCGCAGGCGCGTTAGGTGTTCAACAACATGTTAAAGACTCAGTAAACAGAGCTTACTTTGATATTATAACTGAAGAACCGCAATGGCCTTTTCTAGCTACAGCAGAAAGCGGTGAGACAGATCCTATGTACGGGAATGCGTATGTTGAGACTGTCGCTGGCACAAGATTTTATGAATTAAAACCTGCTAGTTCGGATATTACAACGGACTTCAGTTCAATAGACTGGGACAATTTCTATATGACTACCGTAGGTGTGAGCGGAGAGACTGCTCCTTACGAAGCTAGAAACTTACGCTTTATGACTACAGAAGCTTGGAAGGACTTCCGCAGAATTTCGGAGAACTTAGATGACGCAGACGGTCAACAATATGGTGTACCCAGTGCTGTTATTCGCAGCCCTGACTCTCGCAAGTTTGGACTCAGTCCCATTCCTGACAAGGTTTACCGCGTTTGGTTCTATGCGTGGGATCTGCCTTCAAGACTTGCCGCTCACGGAGACACAGTAGTATTTCCAGATTTATATACTGGTGTTTTACAAGCCAGAGCTAGATACTACATTTGGCAATTTAAAGACAACCCACAAGCAGCAGCTTTCGCACTGGAAGATTACAGAAAAGGATTACGCAGTATGCGTTCTAACCTTATTGAGCCAGTACCTACTGATATTAAAGATGACCGGATGAGGTTCGTTTAATGGCCGCTTCACAACCTTTTGGTATTTCATGCAGAGGTGGTTTAAATACCAACCTCAATCAACTTGAAATGCTCGCTCAGCCCGGAGTTGCTACAGAGCTATTAAACTTTGAAGTCAATCCAGATGGCGGGTACAGACGTATAAATGGTTACTCAGCTTTTGGCGATACGCGCCCAAATGTTGGATCAGTTATTTTAGGTCTTCAGGTATATGCAGACGGTGTAATTGCTTGTAACGGTGATGGCATTTTCTTTAGTCAAGATGGAGAAACTACTTGGCTACAGCTTAATAAAGCAAGCGTAGCAAGTGCAGGAGACAGCTACTCAACTTTTGTGGGACGTAGTGCAGCAGCTAGAACTTCACAGGCTCAAACATCTTTCGCGCTATTTGAAGGCAACACAGACTATGGTCAAGTTATAATAACTGACGGAGTTAACAAGCCTTTTTTATTCAGCATGACAGGCACAGGCGCTTTAGCTACTCGTACATTCTTTGCTGAAGAAATAACAGTAAGCGGCACAACAGCCCCCACTACTTGCGCTATACACAATAGCCACTTAGTTGTGGCAGGCGCTCCAACCGCAAAAAACACAATCTTTTATAGCTCTACGCTTGATCCAACTAGTTTTTCTGGTTCAGGAGCCGGAAGCATTTTACTGCCTGATCAAGTAGTGGGCATTAAAAGCTTTCGTGATGATCTAATAATCTTTTGTCGAAACAGCATACACAAGCTTATTAATATTACAGACGCTACTTCAATTGCAATTGTTCCTGTTACTAAAAATGTAGGTTGCTTGAGTTCTCATAGCATCCAAGAAATTGGCGGTGACTTAGTATTCCTTTCTCCCGATGGTATTCGTTCAGTAGCCGGTACAGCACGTATTGGTGACGTTGAATTGGGATCAGTAAGCCGACAGATACAGTCTGTAATATCAACGCTTGCAAAATCTGTTAATACTTTTACGCTTACAAGCACAGTACTCCGAAGCAAGTCGCAATACAGATTGTTTTTCAGTCAGGTTGGCGGCAGTTCATCTACGGCGCTTGGAATTATTGGGACACTAACTCCTAATGGTTTTGAATGGTCTGAAACAAAAGGCATACAAGCAACAGGACTTACAGCAGGTTTTGATAAAGACGGCGTAGAGCAAACATACCACGGAGACAATAAAGGCTATGTTTATAACCACGACTCAGGGAATGCGTTTTCTGATGATGGTACAGCTTTTAACATTGCCGCAAAATACAGTACACCTAATTATGATTTTGGAGACATTGGAACTCGAAAGACTTTATACTACGTGAAAATATCTGTTTCTCCTGAAGGAGAGATACTTCCGTTTTTAAGACTTCGGTATGATTATGAAGACTTAGATATTCCTCAACCTGCACCATATCCCGTAGTAGGTATTCCAATTCCTTCTGCTTTTGGATCAGCTATATTTGCAGCAGCAACATTTGGCGGCAGTAAAGACCCCATGTTTAGACAAGCAGTAGAAGGAAGTGGACACGTTACAAACTTTAGAATTACCAGTGATGACCAAAACGCACCCTACGCAATTAACGGCTTGTACGTTGATTACGTTCCATCAGGCAGGAGATAACCAAACATGGCAGGATCAAGTTATACTAGACAAAGCACACTTACAGATGGCGATACAATTACCGCAGCCCTGTTTAATGACGAATACAACAAACTTGTATCTGCGTTTGCGTACACCACTACTGGAACTACAGGCCACAGACACGATGGCACTACAGCAGAAGGTGGAAACATACACACCATTGGCGATCAAGACTTCTTAAATAAGATAGTTGTTGATAGCACTAACAATCGTTGGGGCTTTTTTGTACAAGTAAGCAGTTCAGCAGTAGAACAGATTCGCATCCAAGACGGTGCAATTGTTCCTGTTACTGATAGCGACATTGACTTGGGTACAAGTTCTTTAGAATTTAAAGACGGCTTCTTTGATGGCACTATACATGTAGATACTCTGGACGTAGATGCTAACGCAACTATTGCAGGCACACTAGACATTACAGGCAACACAACTGTTGGCGGTACTCTAGTGGTTACTGGTGCTACAACATTCAATGGCGGCACATTAACTTTAGGTGACGCAGCAGGTGACAATGTTGTATTCGGTGCAGATGTTAATAGTAATATTATTCCTAATACTGATAGTGCTTTTGATCTTGGAAGCTCTTCGCAGGAATGGAGAGACTTATACTTAGACGGCACTGCACATATTGATACTCTGGATGTTGATGTCAATGCAACCATTGCAGGAACTCTAGGTGTTACAGGTGTGTTGACTGCAACGAGTCTCGATGTTTCTGGAGACATTGATATAGATGGAACAACTAATTTAGATGTTGTGGACATTGACGGAGCTGTTGACATGGCTACAACGCTTGCAGTTGCAGGCAACGTAGATTTTAATGGCGATCTAGATGTAGATGGTACTACTAACTTAGATGCAGTAGATATTGATGGCGCAGTAAACATGGCGACTACCTTGCTTGTTACAGGCAATGTAGATTTTAACGGCGATCTAGATGTAGATGGAACAACCAACCTAGACGTTGTTGATATTGACGGCGCAGTAGACATGGCAAGCACATTAGCGGTTGCGGGTGTGTTAACTGCTGCTTCTTTAGACATCTCAGGCGATGTAGATGTTGACGGAACTTTAGAAACTGACGCGCTTACTATTGCAGGTGTTACTTTATCAGAAACTATTGCTGATACTGTAGGAGCGATGGTTAGTTCTAATACTGAGTCAGGCATTGCAGTAGCCTATCAAGACGCAGATAACACTTTAGATTTTACCGTGGGCACACTTAACCAAGATACAACAGGTTCAGCGGCTACGTTAACAACTCCTAGAGCTATTGCGGTAGCCGGAGATGTTACAGGCACAGCAAACTTTGATGGTTCAGCGGCAATATCTATAACAACTACCCTAGCTACTGATGCTATTGTAACTGCAAATATTACAAATGCAAATGTTACGTTGGCTAAAATGGCAACTAATAGTGTTGACAGTGACCAATATGTAGATGGAAGTATTGATACAGCACACATTGCGGATGATGCAGTTACAAGTGCTAAACTAGATACTAATATAGCAATTGGTGGCACTCTAGGTGTAACAGGAGTCCTAACAGGAGCCTCTCTAGACATCTCTGGAGACATAGACGTAGACGGCACATCGAACCTAGATGTCATAGACG
>Ga0209709_10001557_pt1 | contig 20987 bp, 22 predicted proteins | sample ArcticOcean_MG_C_2_FD_187435 | JGI IMG/M metagenome (GOLD analysis project Ga0209709, IMG submission 187435) | Marine microbial communities from western Arctic Ocean - ArcticOcean_MG_CB4_136 (SPAdes) (version 2) | ecosystem: Environmental > Aquatic > Marine > Oceanic | place: Arctic Ocean...
TAAAATACAAAAGAATTGATCCAAAGCTTAAAAATTTAAAATATAAATTAATATTAAAGTATTTATCTAAGATGGATAATACTACTTCAGATATAGGTTTATGTTATAAAAAAAAAATATTAGAAAGTGGAACTTCAAATATATTTTTTATAAAAGAGGACACTGTATATTCTCCTTTAAAAAATATTTATAAGGGTGTCACTTATAGTTTTTTTAAACAAAAATTAGGTAAAATTACTAATAAAGAGATACCGGTTAACTCTTTAAATGATTATGATGAAATTTTACTTATAGGTTCTGGAAAAGCAGTTACATCCATTGAAACTATTAAAGAAATCAATTGGAAACGAAATAGTTTAAAATATTATAAAATACTTTCTAATTTCTATAAAAAAGAAATATTAAAATGTCCAATTTATAGATAAAATCTTATTATGAGAGATCTAAATAATCCATGTTTATTTTGTAATATTAAAGAGAGTGGCCTAGCTGATGAAAATTCATTAGCTTACACAAGTTATGACACTTATCCAGTTTCTGATTTACACTGTTTAATTATTCCAAAACGTCACGTTAAAGATTATTTTGATTTAACAAACGATGAAGTCATTGCCTGTAATGAGCTTATAAAAAAAACAAAAGAAGAAATCTTATTAAAAGATGCATCTGTTAAGGGCTTTAATATTGGATCAAATGCTGGAAAAACTGCTGGTCAATCTGTTTTGCACTGTCATATTCACTTAATACCAAGAAGAGAGGGTGATGTTGAAAATCCACAAGGCGGCATAAGGTCGGTTATTCCCACAAAACAACATTATAAACGTAAAGCATAAGTTGTATTCTTAAATGATAAGTTGTGACCGATATAACGGTTGATCTATTATTTCATCTATAATAAAAACTGAAAATTAATTAAGATTCTAATAAAGGTAATATTCAACATGATGTCAATTAATCCATACGCTGCGTTAGCAGAAACTATTTCTCCATTAGCTATTCAAGGTTTTATTTTAGCGATGTTGGCTTTAATCGTTATTGGAACAGTTGTTCAAATGATACATCATAAAAACGTTACTTATTTTTTCAATAATGCCAAAAAAGCAAAATTAACAGCTGAAAGAGAACTAGGTGTCGGAGAAAAAACATCTGTTATTTTAAAAACTGTAGTGCATGATATTGCAACTACCGCAGAGTTAGGTGTTGGCAAAAGAAGAGTTGCCCATGTTATGGGAATGTATGGAACTATTTTATTTTGGGTTGCATCAGTTGTATTGGTTTTTGTATATACGGGAACAGGAACAGCTGCACCAACAATTTGGCCTATGATTTGGCATATTGGAGCAATAATGACATGTGTTGGTGGTTATTGGTTTTGGTTATTTTTGAGAGTTGATGTGTTAGCGGAGGCTCACCCTTGGTATAGAATTATTAAAGCAGATTTATTTGTATTAACTTTATTAGCATGCGCAACATTTGGTTTGGCATGGTCTTATACTCAATCTTTAAATTTAGAAAATAGATGGGATGACAAAGTATTTTTAATTTTATACATCTTGTCAAACATAGCTTTATTTGGTGGAGTATATTGGTCAAAATTTGCACACATGATTTACAAACCTGGTGCAGCAATCCAAAAAAATTTAGCAGAGGCTGACGGTTCAAGAGATAATCTTCCACCGTATGCTGATGCGCCAAAGCAATTTGGACTAGGAATTAAAAGAGAACAACCAAAACACTATTAAAGAGAAAGAGGTAATATAATATGTCAACTTTTGTATATATGACGAGATGTGATGGATGTGGTCACTGCGTAGATATTTGTCCATCAGATATCATGCACATAGATGAAAATATTAGAAGAGCAGTAAACATTGAACCAAATTTTTGTTGGGAATGTTATTCTTGTGTAAAAGCTTGTCCTAACCATGCAATCGATGTTCGTGGTTATGCAGACTTTGCTCCTATGGGTCACAGTGTTAGAGTTAGACGTGAAGAAGAAAAAGGAACCATCTCTTGGAAAATTAAATTTAGAAATGGAACTACAAAAGACTTTGTTTCTCCAATTACAACAAAACCATGGGGAAAGTTTATTCCAAAATTAACAGAAGGTGAAAAACCTAGTGAAGCTGAGATTAATTCTCAAATGCTTTATACCGAACCTAAAGGTTTAAACATTGATGGTGAATTACCCTCAGTACCTAAAGATTCATTTAAAAAAGGAGTTTACTACTAATGGCTAAACATAAAACTCTTTATGAAGATTGTGATGTTCTAGTTGTTGGGGGTGGAATGGCTGGGACTGGTGCTACTTTTGAAGCTAGACACTGGGGCAGAGATATGAAGATTATTTGTGTTGAAAAAGCAAATATTGATAGAAGTGGAGCGGTTGCTCAAGGTCTATATGCTATTAACTGTTACATGGGTATGCAGTGGGGTGAAAACCAACCAGAAGACCACGTAAGATACGCTCGTAATGATTTAATGGGAATGGTTAGAGAAGATTTGGGTTACGACATGGCTCGTCACGTAGATTCAACTGTACATATGTTTGATGAGTGGGGTTTACCAATGATGAAAAATGAAAAAACTGGTCGTTATCTTAGAGAGGGTAAATGGCAAATCATGATTCATGGAGAAAGCTACAAACCCATTGTTGCAGAAGCAGCTAAAAAATCAGCTGACAAAATCTATAATAGAATAATGATTACTCACCTTCTAATGGATGAGGCTAAAGAAAATAGAGTAGGTGGAGCTGTAGGTTTTAATATGAGAACGGGAGATTTTCACGTATTTAGAGCAAAAACTGTAATTGTTGCTGCAGGTGGAGCTTCACATATATTTAAACCAAGAGCTGTTGGTGAAGGAATGGGAAGAACTTGGTATGCGCCATGGAGTAATGGTTCTGCTTATGCACTACCTATTGCTGTTGGAGCTAAAATGACACAAATGGAAAACAGAATTGTGTTATGTAGATTTAAAGATGGTTATGGTCCCGTTGGGGCATATTTCTTACACCTTAAAACTTATACTCAAAATGCAAATGGAGAGAATTATGAGAAGAAGTGGTATGATCAGACTAAGGAATTAGTTGGTGAATATATTGATCACCACCCAACTCCTACTTGTTTGAGAAATCATGCATTTATTCAAGAAACCATTGCAGGTGGGGGGCCAATTCACATGGTTACAACTGAAGCTTTTCAAGATCCACATTTAGAGACAGTTGGTTGGGAAAATTTTTTAGGAATGACTGTTGGCCAAGCTGTTGTTTGGGCTTCTCAAAATATAGACCCCAAATATACAAACCCTGAACTTACTACATCTGAGCCATACGTTATGGGCTCACACGCAACATGCTCTGGAGCCTGGGTTAGTGGTCCTGAGGATTTATCTCCACCAGAATATTTCTGGGGTTATAACAGAATGTTGACTATTGAGGGGCTTTTTGGTGCAGGTGATACGGTAGGAGGAAGTGCTCATAAGTTCTCATCTGGATCTTTTACAGAAGGTCGTTTAGCTGCAAAAGCTGCTGTTAAATATATTCAAGATCAAAAAGCAGAAGGGATTAAAGTTACGGATAAGCAATGTGATGATTTTAAAGAAGCTATATTTAAACCTTTAGAAACTTACACGGTAGCTCAAAATGAAATTACAGGTGGAACAGTTTCACCCAGTTATATTTCTCCGATTCAAGGACTTCAACGTCTACAAAGAATCATGGATGAATATGTTGGTGGAATTGCAACTAATTACATGACTAATGGTAATATGCTTAAAAGAGGACTGGAATTACTTGCATGGTTAGAAGAAGATTTAGAAAAAGTTGGAGCTGAAGATTTACACCAACTTATGAGAGCTTGGGAGTTAAAACACAGAGCTTTAACTTCTCAATGTGTAACAGAACACACTATGTTTCGTGAAGAAACTCGTTGGCCTGGTTACTACTATAGAGGTGACCATATGAAATTGGATGATGATAATTGGCACTGTTTAACAGTTTCAAGAAGAGATCCAAAAACTGGCAAGTTCACTTTGGAAAAAGTGCCTGTTTACCATATTGTTGACGAAAACGAGAAGAAAAAAGCTTCTTAATAAATAGTTAAACTTAATTTATGAATCTTCTAGAGAAATCTGATGATGAGATTATAGCAATAGCCAAACCAATTTGGGACAATCTCATTAAAACATCGAATATGAAAGATTATGGTGGTTTTACCAAAGATTTTGGCACTCAAATGTTGTTTGGTGCTAATGAGGTAGAGCTCGGCAAGCAATGGGCTAACAATAAACTTTTAACCAGTTTAGAAGAAAATTATGAAGCATTTGGCTGCCTTAGAAGAGGTCAAAATATTACAGTCCTTTTTAAACAAAGAAGTAAGGAAATTGAAGGTGAGTTTTTAGGAAGATTAGTTCTAGGTGTAGAGGGTGAGGATGTTAAGGTTTTTGGAGCTACCATTTACTAACTTTCTAACCAGATTTATTTATTAAATATTTTTAAAATACAAGTAATTATTTGACAAATATTAAGTCCGTGTTATCCAGAACAACGGATGACAAATTTAATAAAAAATTTACCCACAGAAATCAAAAAAAACAAACTAAAAACAGGCATTTTTTTAGGACTGTCTGCTTATTGGGGTGTTATTTTAGTGGGTACTATTTTATCATTAAATTAACATTACATAAGTAAAAATTATTTTCTCATTTCATAATATCTATTTATTGACAACAATATATTACAGGCATATCCATTAATTAATTATTTATGAATGTTTTTTTACCAATTGCTGAAGTCTCAGTAAATATTGTAGCAATTTTCTCTTTAAGTGGAATAGTGGGCATTCTATCAGGTTTGTTTGGTGTTGGGGGCGGTTTTTTAATGACACCTTTTCTAATTTTCTTGGGTGTTCCACCAACTTATGCTGTAGCTAATGAGGCAAATAATATTTTAGCAACCTCAGTTTCAGGTTCCACAACACACTATTTAAAAGATACACTAGATTATAAAATGGGTCTAATGATTGTTGTAGGTGGAATTTTTGGAACATTAATGGGAATTTGGACCTTTACTTATTTTAAAGGAATTGGAAAAATCGATATAGTCATTTCATTAGCTTATATGTATATCCTGGCAATTATTGGAACTGCAATGTTGGTAGAAGGTCTGGGTGAAATTGATAAAGCTAGAAAAAAAATAATAACTAAAAAAAAATTACATGTTCATTATTGGATACATGGTCTTCCATTGCGAATGCGTTTTCAAAAATCAAAATTATATGAAAGTGCTTTTACTCCAATCATCATTGGTTTAATAGTTGGCTTTATAGCAGCAATTATGGGTATAGGAGGAGCATTTATTTTAGTTCCAGCAATGATCTATATAATTGGAATGCCAACAAAGCTAATTCCTGGCACTTCTTTATTTGTAACTATTTTTGTAAGTGTAATTGTAACTTTTTTGCATGCATTTAATTATGGGTCTATCGATTTAATTTTAGTATTTATGCTAGTTTTAGGTTCTATTGTTGGAGTTCAAGTAGGACAAAAATTAGGAGAATCCATTAATAGTGCTGGCTTAAAAACTCTTTTAGCTGTTTTATTATTATTGGTTGGTATAGCAATTGCTTATGATACCTTCTTTGCTGAACACGCGGCTCAAGAAATAAATAAAATTGATATTAATAATTTAAATCCTTTATCAATGTTTATTAAGAAACTATCTTTTGAAATGCCAATACTGTACGGATTATTTTCAATTTTATTCGCTATAATCTTGGGAGTAGGAGCAGCATTTATTAGAAGATTCTTTTCAAATCTAAGAAAAAGATTTTTAAAAAAATCTGCTTAAAATAAAAATAATTTTGTAAATATTTGCATTGTAATAATGCTAACTAAACCAACTGTCATCATAGCAATAAATCCTACAATAAAGGGTTTATAACCCATTGACTTTAAATCTTTTAAATTAGTAGATAAACCGACAGCAGCCATTGCCATACTTAAGAATATTTTAGCTGAGTCTTTGATATTTGAGACAATGCTTTGCCAAATTAATTGGGAGTTTTGAGCTAAAAATATTTGATCACCAATATTTCTAAAGATAATTAATCCAATAAAGCCCAATACAAAGTAGGGAAATATATCCAATAATGAATAATTTTTAGTTTTCGTTTTTCCTCTATTATATAGAAAAGCAAACATAGGTATCATTATTACCAAAAAAGTATTTCTAATAAGTTTCGTAACTGTTGCTATGTTTAAAGTTTCAGGGCTATTAAATTGTTGATCATAAATTAAACCTGCTGCTGCAACTTGTGAAGTTTCATGAATAGCCGTTCCTAAAAACAAGCCAACGAACAAAGGATCGCCATTGAAATATATATTTGCAAAGTATGGATAAATAAGCATAGAAATAATTCCAAATACAGTTATGTTTGCTATTGCATAAGCAACCTCACCCTTACTTGCTTTGATAACTGGAGCAGTTGCCATTATAGCCGTTGTTCCACAAACGGTGCTCCCTATAGAAATTAAGTAAGCCATCTTAGTAGATATTTTTAATTTTTTAATTAATAATTTAATCACTATGAGCACACTTATGATGCAGACTATAATTAATGGTATAGCAACAGTTCCAAATTTTAAAAACTCAAAGGGTTTTAATTGTATTCCAAGACAAATAATTCCAAGCTTTAAGATATATTTTTGAGTAAAGTCTAAACCTAATAGGAAGCCTTCCCCAAGTTTAAACATATTTCCTAATACAATACCCATTAATATAGCAATCATTGCTGTAGATATTGGGCTTTTATCGTAACCTAATAATTCAATCCCAATAATATTATTTAAGCCTTGTGAAAGAGTGTAGAGAACAAAGGCTAAGATAATCCCTGGCAATATAACCAAGTATTTTTTAGATAACATTATTTCTTTTATTTGATAAAATTTTAGGCACTTCTGTAAAGCTTAGTCATAACAAACTCTTTATGACCTAGTGCTTCAGCACAAGTTAATCTACCGTTAGCTACTCTAATCATTGATTTGATTAATTCATCACCTGCTTCAGACATGGTCATCTCTCGTGATAAGATTTTTGATACATCGCAATCAATGTGTTCACCCATACCTTTTACTGTTAGTGGATTGGCAGTTAATTTTACAACTGGTTCAATAGGGTTACCTACGATATTACCTTGACCTGTTGGAAATAGGTGAATGTTAAAACCTGCTGCTGCTTGAAGAGTAATACACTCAGCTGCCGCAGATGAAGTGTCCATAAAGTATAAACCTTTTCCTTTAGTAGGTTCTTCTGCTGGTTCTAATACATCAATAAATTGACATGATCCAATTTTTTGGAAGTTTCCAAATGCTTTTTCTTCAATAGTTGTTAATCCACCAGCAATATTTCCAGCTGTCGGTTGACTTTCAGAAAGGTCATCTGTTGCCTCTTTTAGAATGAAGTCATTATAATCACTCCAGGTTTTCATAAATTTTTTTGAAGCCTCAGGTGTTGAGCCTCTTGTAGCACAAACCTTTTCTGCACCCGTTAACTCAGATGTTTCACCAAAACATAAATGCACTCCCAATGGCTCTAATTTATCCATCAGGTTTCCAACTGTAGGATTAGCAGCAAGACCTGATGTTGTATCAGATTCACCACATTTAACAGATATCCATAAATCACTTAAAGGACATTCTTCTCTTTGTTTTTCAGAAGCCCACATTGCAAATTCTTGAGCTTTTTTAGAAGCTTTCATGATAGTTCCAATGTCACCAGTTCTTTCAATGTGAAAACCTTCAACTGGTTTTCCAGTTTTAGCTATCTCATCAACAATTCTTTTTGTCCACTTAGGTTCAATTCCAATTACGATTACAGCAGCAACGTTAGGATTTTTTCCAGTTCCAATCATTGTTCTAAAGTGTAAATCTAAGTCAGCACCAAATTGAAGTCTTCCATAAGAGTGAGGAAGAGCCATTGTACCTTTAATATTGTTTGCTACAGCTTCAGCACATGCATTTGAAATATCGTCTACAGGCAAGATGATTACGTGATTTCTAGTACCAACTCTGCCATTTTCTCTTTTATAACCTAAAAAACTTTTTGGAATTTCCATAATTTTACCACTTCTTAGTTTTTACATTGTGAACATGAACATGTTCACCTTTTTTGATTGATTTAACTACTTTTCCAATGTCATGACCATATTTCAAAATAGTATCACCCTCATTAAGGTCAACCATTGCAATTTTATGTCCTAATTGAATTTCATCTACTGATTGAATTTGAATTGTTTTATCATTTTCCATAATCCAGCATGCACAATCTTGTTTTGGAGTAATTTTGTCAATAACAACTACTCCTACGTTATCTTTTTCATCGTGTATAATAATATCTGTAGCCATAATTGTGTCGATTTGTTTGTTTGAAATTTTATAAATCTTATATATTAATCTTTTTAATTAACAAATTATTTAATAGAATTTTTAACAATTTAGACAGAAAGGCTTAATTATTATGACTAAAATGACAACAGAAGAAGCTTTTGTAAAAGTTTTACAAATGCATGGTATTGAGCACGCATTTGGAATTATTGGTTCAGCTTTTATGCCTATTTCAGATATTTTCCCAGATGCTGGAATAACTTTTTGGGATGTTGCGCACGAAACTAACGGTGGGTTAATTGCAGATGGCTATACTAGAGCTACTGGTAAAATGTCAATGGTTATAGCACAAAATGGTCCTGGAATTACAGGTCTAGTTACACCAATTAAAACTGCATATTGGAATCACACACCACTACTTTTAGTGTCACCTCAAGCTGCTAACAAAACAATGGGCCAAGGTGGATTTCAAGAAGTAGAACAGATGAATTTATTTAAAGACATGGTTTGTTATCAAGAGGAAGTTAGAGATCCTTCAAGAATGGCAGAAGTATTAAATAGAGTTATTGAAAAAGCGATTAGAGGGTCGGCACCTGCTCAAATAAATATTCCAAGAGATTATTGGACACAAGTTATTGATATTGATTTACCTCCAATTGTAAGGTTAGAAAAACAATCAGGTGGAGTAGAGGCAATTAAAAAAGCTGCCGAATTATTATCTAAAGCAAAATTTCCAGTAATTTTATCTGGAGCTGGTGTTGTAATTGGTGGAGCTATCGAAGACTGCAAAAAACTAGCTGAAAAATTAGATGCTCCGGTATGTTCAGGATATCAACATAACGATAGCTTTCCAGGAAGCCATCCTTTAGCCGCTGGACCATTAGGTTACAATGGATCAAAAGCTGCAATGGAATTAATTCAAAAAGCTGATGTGGTTCTGGCTCTTGGCACAAGATTAAACCCTTTCTCAACTTTACCAGGTTATGGGATGGATTATTGGCCGAAAGATGCAAGCATTATCCAGGTCGATATGAATTCTGATAGAATTGGTCTAACTAAAAAAGTATCGGTTGGAATTTGTGGAGATGCAAAATTAGTTTCTCAACAAATTTTAGCACAACTTTCTCTAACAGCTGGTGATACAAATAGAGAAAAAAGAAAAGATATTATTCATCAAACTAAATCAGCTTGGTTACAAAAACTATCAAGCTTAGACCATGAGGATGACGACGAAGGTACAGTTTGGAATAAAGAAGCCAGAGAAAGAGATTCTGATAGAATGTCTCCTAGACAGTCTTGGAGAGCAATTCAAGCTGGTATGCCAGATGACGTAATTATCTCAAGCGATATTGGAAATAACTGTGCGATAGGAAATGCCTATCCTACATTTGAAAAGGGTAGAAAGTATTTAGCACCAGGGTTATTTGGACCTTGTGGTTATGGCTTCCCTTCAATTCTTGGCGCAAAAATCGGTTGCCCTGATACTCCAGTAATTGGTTTTGCAGGAGATGGTGCATTTGGAATAAGCATGAATGAAATGAGCTCATGTGCAAGACCAGAATGGCCCGCAATATCAATGGTAATTTTTAGAAATTATCAATGGGGAGCTGAAAAAAGAAACACAACTTTATGGTTTGATGACAATTTTGTTGGAACTGAACTTGATCCAGAATTAAGTTATGCAAAAGTAGCAGTAGCATGTGGGTTAAAAGGTGTAGCTGTTAGAACTATGGAAGAAACTACCGCAGCAATTAAACAGTCTTGTGTGGATCAAAAAAAAGGAATCACAACATTTATTGAGGTAATTCTCAATCAGGAACTTGGTGAACCCTTTAGAAGAGATGCTATGAAAAAACCAGTTAAAGTTGCAGGCATTAAAAAAGAAGACATGAAAGTACAAAAATCTTTGATTTAGTTTTAAAGGTGAGTGATTTAAATTTTGAAAATAAATAATTTAATATTAATAGCAAGTTCTTTTATTATATCCATTGTTGTTTTATATTTTTTAGTATTCACTTATCTTTTTTATATTAAGGGTATTAAAAATAATGAAATAATTCTCAATAAAGATGAAATAAATTTTATAGAAAAATATTCTAAAACATTACATCACATAAGGCATTATAAAGACCAACCACCAGGCCTCAAACACACGAAAGTAAATGAACTATTATTTACCGTAGAGCAAAAGCACGAAAATAAAGACAGCTTCATATTTATGGGAGACAGTTGGTTTGAACAATTGATGGTTTATAAAGACTCAAGTAATGAAATTAATAGATATTTTAACAATCAAAAAATTAATTATATAAACGCAGCAATAAGCTCATATTCACCCACGTTGATGACTCTTCTATTCAGGGTGCTTATAAAGGATTTTGAACTTAAACCCAACAATTTAGTTATATATATTGATCAATTAGATTTTGGAGATGAAATTTGTAGATATAAAAAAAATAGATATTTTAATAAAGATACAAATAAACTCGAAGGTGTAAAAGATATATTTTATTTACCAAGAACTTCTGTTTTTTACAATATAGCAGAGTCTAATTCACACCGTTTAATAAAAGATTTTAAAAGATTTAATTTTTTAATTATTGAAAAATTTAGATTAACAAAAAATAAAATTAATAAAGCTCTAAATAAAGATTTAAATATTTATGGCTGTTCTGATTTTCAGATTTTTAACAATTTAATAAACCCTTCACAGGATGATATCCAATATTTTAAAAACTCTATTAATCTCATGCTAAATACCTTTACTGAGAATGAAAATATTAAAAATGTATTAATTGTAACATTTCCACATAGAAATAATCTTGAGTTAATTGATAATTTTATTATTTCAAAAGATGAAGTTCATGAAGACATGCTAAAATTAGATATTTTTGAAAAAAATAAAAAATCAAAAATCCTTACTACAAAAGATTTTAAGATAAATGTAGGAAATTTTATTAATGAGTATATTAATGAAAGTAATAATCAAAAAGTATTACATTTAGATTTTACAAAAAAATATAACTTGAATGAAATAAATATATATAACAATTCTTATAGAGTGGGTGATCCAACATCTCATTTAAAAAAAAATGAGCACTTGAATACTTTTACAAAAAATATTATTTTAAAAATGGATGAATTTTTAAAGATAGATTAATAGATATAAATGAAAAATCAAAAATATATATGAGTTTTTTTAAAGAGTTATGGGAATTTTTAAAAATCAAAAAAAAATTTTGGCTATTTCCAATTTTATTGGTGCTTGTTTTATTTTTTACTTTTATTATTTTAGGTAAAGGCTCTTTAATTACACCTTTTATTTATACAAACTTTTAATGAAAACCAGTTTGTTTATAACGATGGTGATTCAAAAAAATAAATATAGACTAAGTTTCAATGCATTATCCTTTCTTAGATATTTATAGATATTTTGCTGCTTTAATAGTCTGCATCTCACATCATGTGTTGTACTGGAACAAATCTGTATACTTTGAATTCACATCAATACTTGGTGTGGAGTTATTTTTTATACTATCTGGTTTTGTCTTAGCACCACAAATTTTAAAACTTGAAAAAAACCCAAAAAAATATATCAAAACTTTTTTATTAAGAAGATGGATTAGAACAGTACCACCTTACATAGTTGCATTAATATGTGCGGCAATACTTTTTGGCTATGGAGATGCTCTCAATTTTTTAAAATTTTTAACTTACACGCAAAATATATTTAGAGACAATTCACTTCCTAATTTTTTTTCAGTAGCTTGGTCTTTATCTGTTGAAGAATGGTTTTATATTTTTCTACCACTATCAATTTTACTATTTACCCAAACAAAAAATAAATATTTTAAATTGGATGTATTAACTGTTTGTGTCATTACAATATTATTTCTGAATTTAATTCGCTTTTTTTATAACGATGATAGTATAAATTGGGGTGAGGATATTAGGAGATCTGTCTTATTAAGAATAGATTCACTTTGTTTTGGAGTTGTTGCATACATTATTAAAGACAAGTTAAAAAAAGAATATGTATTTTTTTTCATCATTTGTACAATACTTCCTCTTTTCTACTTTTTAACAGAGCCTCTGCTAATTACTAAATCTATATTTGCTCAAAATATTTTTTTACCCTTGTGCTCAATTTGCTTTTCATCAATCCTGATAATTTTAACTCACGCACGCACGCCAACAACTTTAGTTAAACAAATAGGCTCTTTTGGAGCCAATATAAGTTATTCAATGTATTTATTTCATATTTTTTTTATACCTTTCACTATTAATTTATTTAGCAATCTTAATTACTCATTAGTTGTTTATATTATTTCTTTAAAATTATTTTGCTGGGTATTCTTTAATTACTTTGAAAAGCCTATTTTAGAATCACGTCCTAAGTACACATGATTTTTTACTTAAAATCTTTCAAAAAGTAACTAATTGTCATAATCTATCTTTATGAGTGTGATAAATGATAATGGTTGTAGCTGGGTAAACGACCTTCATCAAAGAACAAATATAAAAATTTTAGATAAAGATAAATCTTGTGATTGGTTGATTGTAGGAGCTGGCTATACAGGTTTGTCAGCTGCAAGAAAACTTTCGGAATTACACCCTAATCAAAAAATTATAATAGTTGACGCTCAGTTAGCAGGCGAGGGGGCAAGTGGTAGAAACTCAGGCTATCTAGTTGACACAACGCTTAATGATGGCTTCACATCAAACAAGGAGCTTTCAAATTATAAAAAAAAAACTGATATTTATAAATTAGGGATAGATACTGTAAAAAAATTTATTAATGAATATCAAGTAGACTGTGATTGGAATGAATCAGGTAAATATTTTGCCTCATCTAGAATTGCTGATAAAAAAATCTTACTTAATTTTTCTAAAACCCTGACAAAACTAGATTTTGAACATAATTTAATCAATCAAGAAGACTTAAAAAAAAAGTTAGGTACTGGTTTTTACAATTTAGCTCTTTACACAAAGGGAGGAATTTTAATTCATCCTGGTAAGTTAGTTAGAGCAATGGTTGATACATTACCAAATAATGTAGATTTATATGAAAACTCTTTATTAAAAAAGTGGAAAAAATACAAAGATATTATTCAATGTGAATTTGAAAATAAAAAAATTTTTTCAAAGAAAATAATTTTTTGCGTAAATGGTTTTTTAAAATCTTTAGGTTTAAAAACTAATTATAATTTTCCACTCACTTTAACAGCAAGCATGACAAGGCCTTTATCTGATTATGAGTTTAAATCTATAGGTGAACCAAAAGAATGGGGATTATTACCAGTTAGACCTATGGGAGCAACCATCAGGATGACGAAGAGTAGAAGAATTTTAATTAGAAATACTGCTGAAATATACAATCTTTTTAAAATGTCTAATGAAGAGCTCAAAAAAAGATCAATTATTCAAAAGAAAGGAATTAAAAAAAGATTTCCAAGTTTGCCGGAAAACATCATTGAATCAAGCTGGTCTGGTATAGTTTCAAGAACTAGAAACAGTTCTCAAATTTTTGAAAAAATAGATAACAATATTTTTATTGCTGGGTGTTATAATGGATCTGGTATTGGTGTTGGCACTTTATTTGGAGAACAGATTGCTAATAAAGCAAGTAACGAGCACACAAATGAAATTGATATTATTGAATCGGTAAATAAACCGACATGGTTACCACCACAACCTTTTTTGAATCTAGGTGTTAAAACTAGATTAATTTATGAACGTTTTAGAGCCAATTCAGAAATTTAAACATTGGTTTTAATATTCGTTATAATAAACTTCTAGCTATAGAGTAATCTGATTGGTAATCTTTATCTGTATGAGAATTTTTTTATGGATTTTAGTCCTAAATTTTCTAATTTTTAGTCAAGTTAATGCTGGATGTGATGATGCCCCTGTGGATGGAGTGGATTATTCTAATTGTCAATTCTCCGAAGGACAAGATTTAAGCAGGGCCTATATTCCAAATTCAAATTTATCATTTATTAGTTTTATTAAAGTTATATTTGATAAGAGTGTAATGATGAATTCTGTATTGGCTAATGGTAATTTTGCAGAGTCTTCCTTTGTTAGAGCAAATTTATATGAGTCAAATCTTGAGGGAGGTATTTTTGAAAAAGCTAATTTTTCTAGCGCAAACCTAACAAGAGTAAATTTTAAAGGATCATCTTTAATTGAGACAAATTTTAGCAACAGCAATCTTTTTGAAGCTGATTTTACTGGTGCAAATATTTTAAATTCAAATTTTGAAGGAGCAAATTTAAATAACTCAATCTGGATAGATGGAAAAAAGTGTAATTTAGGTTCAATTGGCAAATGTGTTAAATGAGCGAGCTAGTGAAATTTTAAAAAAATGTCTAAGAAAAGTTTTAATTAATATTTAAGCATATTGACCAGCTACAAAACCTGATGACCATGCCCATTGAAAATTATAACCACCTAAGTGACCAGTAACATCCACGACCTCTCCAATAAAAAATAAACCAGGATTTTTTTTTGACATCATTGTTTTAGAAGAAATTTCATTTGTATCAATGCCTCCCAAAGTAACTTCAGCTGTTTTGTAACCCTCAGACCCTGTTGGATTAATGACCCAGGTGTTTATAGAACTACTCAATTGTTTTAACAATTTATTTGATAATTCTGACACATTACCTCTGGTATTATTTTTTTGGCAAATCATATGAGCTAGTCTATTAGGAAGAACTTCTGAAATTATAGTATTTATATCCCTTTTAGGATTTAACCTTTTTTCACTTTCCAAGAGCTTTAAAATATCTAGTTTTGGTGAAAGATTAATTTTAATATTATCTCCCAATTTCCAATAAGAAGAAATTTGTAATATAGAAGGTCCACTTAATCCTCTATGGGTGAATAACATTCCTTCTTCAAAAAAAATCTTATTAAAAGAAATGACAGCTTCTAAGGATAACCCACTAAGTTTTTTACACATATCAAGTATTTTCTGATTAAAAGTCAGAGGCACTAAAGCTGGCAATGTTTCAATAATATTTAAATCAAATTTTTTAGCTATTTCGTACCCAAGTTTGCTTGCACCAATTTTAGGAATAGACAGACCTCCTGTTGCAACTATTAATGAATCACAAAGGTATTTATCAGAGTTAACAGTAATAAGGTATTGAACACCCTGTTTATTAATATTTGTAATAATTATTTCTTTTTTTAAGGTGACATGTGCCATCCGACATTCTAAAAGTAACATATCTATAATTTGTTGTGCACTTTCATCACAAAAAAGTTGTCCTAATTTTTTTTCGTGAAATTTAATATTATGTTTTTTTATTAAATTTACAAAATCATTTTGTGTATATTGACTCAATGCTGATATCGCAAATTTAGGGTTTTTTGAAATAAATTTACTTGGATGGGTATTAATATTAGTAAAATTACATCTTCCACCACCTGATATACGAATTTTTTCACCTATCTTTTTTGAATGGTCTATTAGGAGTACTTTTCTTCCTCTTTTGCCAGCTTCAATGGCACTCATTAAGCCAGCTGCACCAGCACCAATTATAATAACGTCATATTTTTGCATCATAAGTTAAGTATATTAATTAGTAATGTGGTGGTTTTTTATCCTCTTTGGTAATAACCATTTCATTTTCATTATCCAGATCATTAATTTTTTTTTTTAGATATGAAATTTCTTTTTTTAAATTTACAATCTCATTTTGTTGAGAATAAAGTTCATCACTCATTTGAGATAGTTCGTGTTGAATAAAGGTAATCTGTTCTTCTAGTTTTTTAATCAAATTTTCCATATGAAATAATAGAAGACCGTGGTCTACAAGACCACTAAATCTAATTTTTGTTTCCCTAATCTCTGATTACCATTTTCAGTAACTAGATAGGTTTCACCTAAATTCATCGCTAATTCATTACTTGAATCCATAAGTATCATATGCATGAAAAATACATTTCCAGGCTGGATTATATAAGGATTGCCAGTATATAACATTGGCCAGTCCATCCAGTTTGGAGAAAATGTTGAACCCAATGAATAACCACAAGCATTCATTCTTGCATCATTATATCCCAAATCATCAAATGTTTTTGCATGTACCTCAAAGACTTTTCCAACAGTGTTACCTGGAATTAAATTTTTTTCACATTTAGTTAATGCTAAAACACAAGCTTCATGCATTTTTATATGTTTAGGATTCACTTTCCCTATAGGGATTGTTCTAAACATTGCTGAATGATAGTGTCTATAAGTACCCGCCCATTCAATACTTAATTGATCTTGATCAGATAAACTTCTTTTTTCTGCTTGATACCTACAAAGAAGTGCATTGTGCCCTGATCCTATTATATACTCATTGGCTGGATAATCTCCACCACCCTCTAAGACAACTCTTTGCATTTCAGCTAAAATTTTTGCTTCACTTGCACCTGCTTTTGTATATTTCCAAGCTTCGTCAAGTGCTTTATCTGCCAGTTCTGCAGCTTTTTTAACATAAACTATTTCTTCTTTTGATTTAATGGCTCTATGTTTTGTAATCAGCTCTGAATGATCCTCAACTATACAGTAATTTTCAAGAGACCTATTTAGCCTTAAAGCATTACGACCTGTCATTCCATAAGCTTCATACTCTATGCCTACTCTTTTATTTTTTAAATTATATTCATTTAAAATTATTTTTAAGTCATCTGTAGGATTTGACCCATTTTTATCAATCCAAATTCTTATATCTTTAATATTAGATGTATTTTGTGCTTGTCTTAAATCGGGAGCTCTTGTTAACAGGGTTACATTACCCTCTGAATCTAAAACTAAAGTTTGAAAAAAAACGTATCCAAAAGTATCATAACCAGTAAGCCAATACATAGACTCTTGTCTAAACATTAAAAGAGCATCAAGGCTATGATCTTTCATAGACTGTAAAGTAGCTGATTTTCTGTTTGAAAATTCTTTTGTGCTAAAATGAAGCGACATATATTTAAACAATACTAATTTATTATCATTGAATTAATATAAAAAAATTGATTAATAGCTAGATGAATTTAAAAAAGAACTTAGTTCCCATTAAAATATGCCCAATCTGTAAAGAAAAAAAATTTATTAATCTTGGATCTGTTGATGGCATTCACCCAGATTTATTAAAAATATGTGATTTAATTGAATGTAAAAATTGTAAGCATTGGTGTACTTCTAAAATGCCGAAAAAATTTTTTGGTGAAAACTTATATAAAACGAATTCTAAGTATGTTTTCAATCACGAACATATGCTAATTCAAAAAAAAAAAGATTCTGAAAAAAAAAAAAATAAATTAGATAATTTAAACACAAATCATTGGGTTTTTAAATTTATGAAAAATAGTCAAAAGGGAAGTTATTTAGAAATAGGTACGGGTGATGGTAGCCTTTTGAAAACATTTAAAAAGCATGGGTGGCATTGTGAAGGTTTAGAATTGCAAAAATGTTTTAAAATTAGAGGAGTTTTTGATGATGTTAAAAAGATAAGTAAAAAAAATAAAAATGTTTTAATTTTTCATGACATTTTAGAACATGTTGCAGACCCAGTATCTTTGGTAAAAAAATTTAGCAAACAGCAGAAACCAGGAGATAAATTATTTCTTGCTTATCCTAATTCAAGTTCTTTTAAAGCTAGGATTTTAAAGACGAAGTGGCCCATGGTAGCACCATTAGCCCATTTAAATTTTTTTTCTATTAATTCTACTAAAATTTTATTAGAAAATTGTGGTTATTACCCACTTGTCATAAAAGAAACATCCTTTGTAATTTTAAAAAAACTTCTTAGAAGTGTTGTCAGATTACCCATAACTTTTACTTTAGACCTATTAAATTTTAGAATTTTGAGTGCTTTTAAAAGAATTCCAGAAATTCTTATAAATATTTTAGATTTAATTAAAGGTGATCAAATGAATGTTGTTGGAATAAAAAAATAAATTTTAAAATATTATTGTTTTTACAGATCCTAGTTTTTCAATTTTACCTACGTATAGTCCTTTACTCTTAATAGGAACAACACCTACGGTAGAACCGGTGAATACGTAGAAGCCTTTATTTAAATTAATTTTATCTTTTTTTAATTTATTAAGTACAAATCTTAGTGAATTAAGAGGGTTTATATAAACAGTATTTGTATTTCCAGATACACTTTGTTTGATTTTTTTATTTGAAATAACTGTTTTAAGATTTCCAATATTAATTCTTTTATATTTTTTCTTCTGGCCAATTAAAAATTTAAAATTAGCTCCGAAATCACTGCATAAATCACCAAAAGAAGTAATTCCTTTTTTTCTTTGTCGATAACCAATCACCTCAATACAAGGAGCCATGTGAGAAATATATTTAGTAACATTTTTTATTGTGATTGAACCTTTGGATGTAAAGAAGGATTGTTTAATTAAATAACAAACTTCAAGTTCAATACCAAATGTTGATTTATTAATTTTAACTTTTTGCCCATTTTTTAAAAAATTCTTTTTAAATATAGCTGCATAAAAGGGTTCTTTTTCTTTTAATTTTTTCATTACAGGAAATCCAGTTCCTGCCGCTTTAAATCCAATTATTGGATCTTTAACTTTGCTTTCACATAGTTTTCTTAGTTTTTGAGCCTCAACTAATTTCTTAGTAAATTTTGTAGAAATTGGCGCAATTATCTTACCATTAATGAATGCATTAACTAATTTGTCAGCTGTTTTTTCTATTAACGTTTTTTTCATTGTTGAATGTCTAATATAGTTGCTGGGTCTAGTCTAGTACCAAACCAATTAAGTCTTATGTCTAAATGAGGTCCTGTTGATCTACCACTGCTTCCAATGGTAGCAACAATATCTCCTTTTTTAATGTGATCACCAACGTTTACAAAAATTTTATCCATATGCATATAAAGTGTTGAAATACCATGACCATGATCAAAAATTAAAGTAGCTCCAGTATAAAATAAATCTTTCTCAGCTAAAGTAACAACCCCATTATTCATTGCCTTAATAGGAGTTCCTTTTTTTTGTGCAAAGTCTAATCCATAGTGAGGCCATTTAGGAATACCATTTAAAATTCTTTGACTACCATAAACACCAGTAATTATTGCATTATCAACTGGAATGATAAATTTATCTTTAAAAAATGATAAATCACTATCAATTTCTCTAGCTTTTCCAATTAGTTTGTTTTCTCTTTTTATTCTTGCGTAAAATTCTTCAGGTGGTGTAACTTTCTTTTTAGGTAATCCTTCTATTTTTTGAATGTTGTACTTTCGCTTTTGGATTTTTTTAATTATAGTTTTATTACCTTCAATGATTACAATGTCTAACTTTCTATCTTTTTCAATTCCAAAAGCAAAGTAACCATCTTTTGAAACTTTCACTTTTTTTTTATCTATAATAATTTTTGTACTAGGATTTGTTTTACCAATAATAAAATGGCCTTGAATAAACTTACCTTTAAATTCAACAGCATTTAATTGCGTAAAAAATAAAAAAGATACTACGAATAAAAACTTACTCATCACTTTGCTGTCCATCCTCCATCAATAATTATTGAACTCCCAGTTATCATTGATGATGCGTTAGAGCTTAGGTATGTAATTGCTGTTGCTACATCACTTTCTGTTGCAATTCTTCCAAGTGGAATATTACTTAATGCGTATTTATTAAATTTTTTATTAGCTAAATACTTTTTAGCCCTTGGTGTCGCAACAAAGGTAGGGCAAACACTATTAACTCTTATATTGAATTTAGCTAAATCTACAGCCATCCCTTTTGTTAAACCTTCAATTCCAAATTTAGTCATACTATAAACGCTTCTATTGGGTCCCGCTACAAGTCCAAACATTGAAGAAGTATGAATTATAGAACCACCAACCTTTTTTCTATTTTTAAGTTTTAACATTTTGTCTGTACAAAGTTTTGCTACATTAAAAGCAGATTTTATATTAATGCTTAACAGTATTTCTAACGATGATTTTTTAACCTTTAAAAAGGGTTCTGGTAAATTCGTACCAGCATTATTAACAAGAATGTCAATTTTTTTTATTTTACCAATTTCTTTACTGATTTTCTCATAATCATTTATATCACATTCAATACATTGAATTTTTGTTTTTAATTTCTTTTTTAAAGAATTTAACTCATTAGTATTCCTACCTATAGCAACAATAGATGCCCCAATTTGATGCATGGCAATTGCAGTAGATCTGCCAATTCCCTTTGTTGCACCTGTTATTACGGCAACTTTGCCTTTTAAATTTATATCTTTAAGAAATTTTGTCATTTACTTTGCGGTCCATCCTCCATCAACCATGAAAGAAGTTCCAGTAATTGAGTTTGAGCTATCAGCAGCTAAAAATGCCACTGCAGTTGATACGTCGTCTTCTTGAGCAACTCTTCCAAGTGGAATATTTTTTAACACCTGTTGTTTAAATTTTTTATTTTTAAAAAAAGCCTTAACCATTGGTGTTTCAACAAAAGTAGGACACACTGTATTAACTCTTATATTATACTTTCCTAATTCAAGAGCCATACCTCTTGTCAAACCTTCTAAACCAAATTTTGTCATATTATAAACACTTCTAATTGGAGCACCAACCCTCCCAAGTTGA
>Ga0209709_10001559_pt1 | contig 20979 bp, 20 predicted proteins | sample ArcticOcean_MG_C_2_FD_187435 | JGI IMG/M metagenome (GOLD analysis project Ga0209709, IMG submission 187435) | Marine microbial communities from western Arctic Ocean - ArcticOcean_MG_CB4_136 (SPAdes) (version 2) | ecosystem: Environmental > Aquatic > Marine > Oceanic | place: Arctic Ocean...
GTCAAGTATTTTATTTGATATATTTTATTTTATTTATTAATCTACTAAATTTATATAGTAAAATTTTGGTAGATAATTTCATATTTTAAATAATTTAACAATTTTTAGGCCAGCGGGCGGTGCCTTAATAACACCCGTATATTCATGTTATACTCCTTCTTCAGAAGAGGGATTGGCAATGTAATCCCTTTTCTGAAGGTCTTTCCGATTAACTACTTAACGTGGAGCAACACAAACCCTGTTAGATACTGGCAGGCTCCACCGTGTAAGAGAATCTTGTAGGGCATCCGGTATTAAGCTTACTCGCCAGGAATGGTACGATATCTATCTAGCTGCTGGGAACAAACTCCCATGAACATACATAGGTTTAGAATAGATTAAAAATGAACTTTATTTTCAGATTGAAATCACAGAGATAAATTTATAGATAAATAACATTATGAAAAAAAATAATATTGGAAAAACTGAATTAAAAATTACGGAGCTAAGTTTTGGTGCTACTTCACTAGCAAACATGCCTGAAACTTATGGTTACGAAGTAACAGAAGATCGAGCTCAAAAAACATTAAAAAGATTTTTTCAAGGACCTGTGAATATGCTGGACACTTCACGTAACTATGGATTAGGTCGAAGTGAAGAATTGATTGGCCAAGCAATTGATAACAATGGGGGTTGGCCAAAAGATTTTATTTTATCAACAAAGCTTGATCGAAATATGCAAACTGGACACTTTGATGCAACACAAGCAAGAAAATCTTTTGAGGAGAGTTTGGCTGCCTTAAGATTAGATAGCATCGATATTTTACATTTGCATAGTCCAGAGTATGTAACTGATATTTCGGAGATTACAAAAAAAGGTGGAGCATTAGATGAGCTATTTAAGATAAAAGAAGAAGGTTTGGTAAAAGCAGTAGGTCTAGCTATGGGGCGTATAGATATTATGTTACCAATTTTAAAAGATTGGGACTTTGATATTTTAATAAATCACAATCGCTATACTTTACTAAATCGCCAGGCAAACGAAATGTATGATTATGCCCATAAAAAAGGAATTGCTATTATTAATGCTGCACCCTTTGCATCGGGAATTCTTGCAAAAGGTTCAAAAAAAGGGGAAAAAATTACCTATCAAGACTTAACAAAAGAAACGCTTGCACCAGTTATAAAAATAGAAAAAATTTGTGAAAAATTCGGAATTGAAATGGGCGCTGCTGCATTACAATTTTCACTCCGTGACTCAAGAATATCTACAACATTATGTGGCGTTTCAAGTCCGGAAAATATTCAAAAAAACTTATTTTGGGCACAAACACAAATTCCTTCCGACTTTTGGGATGAAGTTCTTGCCTTACCTTTTTCTTCAGACGACCCAGAAGCTAATCGAGTATACACTCCTGGTTAAAATTTTTATTGATTTAAAATTTTAATAAAAGTTTAAATTTCGCCTCATAGTTGATGAATTTGAGAGTATCAATTTTTTGATTTACAATATGTGGGGATATTACTTGGAGGGTGTCTGACTGTGAAGAATTAGTTGTGCTACCAGTGGTATTAGACAAAGATGAGTCTAACTACTTTATTTTTCGATGGGTGGATCCATTGCACTCCCCCAAACTCACTCCTCATGTTCAGGCCGCTCCTGCATAATGAAGTTTCAGAAGCCTCCTAAGAGCCGGCAAGAGATTTTTCCTCAACAATGGTTGAATTCTAGACCAGAATTTGAATAAAACTAAATTCAGCAGGATGAGTGTGTCCAAAATTTGATGATACCACCTATTCTTGACTTAAATCGAACCAAGAACCACAACAAAACCCAAGCCTCTGATTTTCACCAATCATCACTTCAGGAAAAAATCTAAAATATATATAGAATATAATATATTATATAAAAAACTTGACAAACTAAATTAAGGTATATAGACTCGAGGCTTAATTTTAATTATCCTATAACTCAAGGGTAGAATCAATTTTTCTTTTAACCTTTTATGAAAGTTTTGGTTGTTTGGGATTGCTTGCTTTACATCGAGAGCTTTCATTTAAACGCTGCTATTGTATGGTGATTCGGCGGTGGTGATACCGTAACACTTTGGTCCATGCCAATCTATGCCAATAGCAGAGTATTTCGTTTCTAGCATGTAGCTGGAGGCACAACCCATCATCAGGAGAAAGAAGATGGCTACAAAAATAGTATCGTTAGAACAACTAAGAGTAAAGACAGCTAAAGTGCGAGGAGTCAAATTGAATAAAATAATAGTGCGTATTCTGGCTCTTTTCATCATCACGAGCCTATTCGTGACAGTAAAGCTCGTTGCTGCTGAAAATCCGAAAATGGGTGGAACCCTTAATGTGGGGCTTCATATCCCTTTTGCTACTCTGGATTGGCAGTCCACAGTTGGTCATCCAGCACCTCAAGTCCAAAGCAATGTTTGGGAGGGATTATATGCATATGGGTCGGATTTCACAGCGGCTCCTGAACTTGCAGAGTCATATCAAGCTTCTTCTGATGGCAAGACATGGACCTTTAAATTACGAAAAGGCGTTCTCTTTCATAACCTCAAAGAGATGACGGCTGAAGATGTGATTGCCTCGATTAAACGTTGGCAGAAAGTCGGTCCAAAAGGGGCTTCTTTAGAAACCAATAAAATTGAAGCGCTTGACAAATACACTGTTAGGCTAAACTTTAAAGATCCTATTGGGCAAACTTTACTCCTGCTTCTTGGCTCAGATGAAAATAAATGTGTGATCATGCCTAAAGAAGTTGCAGAGGCTTCACCTACCAGCGGGAATTTAACAGAAATCATCGGGACTGGTCCTTATAAGTGGGATGAATATAAAGAAGATCAGTATATCAGGCTGACAAAATTCGAAGAATATGTATCACGTGACGATAAACCTAACTATCAAACTGGTAAAAAAGTTGCTTATCTTGATCAAATCATTTTCTGGATCGTTCCAGAGTATACGACTCGATTAGCCGGTTTAGAATCGGGTGATTATGATGTAATTACAAAGATTGGGACCGCTGATTATGAAAGGTTACTGTCAGCTAAGGACATTGATCCTATCAAAAAAGGACCAGCAAACAATTTTTATCTCATGTTTAATCAACAGAAAGGGCCCACCAGTAAATTGAATATCCGCAGGGCCATCCAAGCCGCTATAAATGCAGAAGAAATTATGGGGGCAGCAATTCCTAATCCGGAATTCCGTGTCCTTGACCCAAGCTTTTATCCACCTGAGAGTGCTTATTACAATTTTGCAGGAGGAGGACTTTACAATCAAAATGATGTTGAAAAAGCCCAGGAATATCTTAAAAAAGCTGGATATAATGGGGAACGAATTACCTTTCAATCGATTGCAACCAATCCTGTACAAGTGCGTATTGGAGTAGCAATAGTGAGTCAATTGAAAAAGGCTGGCATGAATGCTGAACTTCTCAGTATTGATCTTCAAACCTGGGTCTCTAACCGGAGGAATGGTAATGTTCTGATGATGTATCACTCTGGAGGAAACTGGATTGACCCATCATTGTATCAGCCTGAGTTCAATGGCACCTTCCCTTCAGTCGAAACTGCTTTCAGTGATCCTGAGGTAGATGCAGTATTTAAAAAACTGAATCAAGAAACAGATTTTCTAAAAAGAAAAAAGCATGCAAAAGAACTTCAAAGACTGTTTCATGAAAAGGTGGCTACCTATTCTTTTGGGCATCATTATCAACTCACCGCCAAACGATCAAATGTCATTGATCCAGAGGGTAATCTAGCTCGTGGGAATTTAACATTAAATAATATTGGATTAAAATAAAGTCAAAATAAACAGAGCAGAAGGGTGTCATATCAATGATTGCCCTTCTGTATTTTGAATAAGCAAAATATTAAATGACATTTAAATAATTTTATCATAATCATCCATCCAAGTTAAAATGTCAGCATACATCATTCGTAGAATGACTACCCTTCTGTATTTTGAATAAGCAAAAGATTAAGTGAAATTTAAATAATTTTATCATAATCCCCATCTAAGTTAAAATGTCAGCATACATCATTCGTAGACTGCTTGCCTTTGTGCCTACATTATTTATTGCTGTCACTCTGATCTTTGTTTTAACAAGAATGGTACCAGGAAACCCAGCAAATGCACTTATTGGTGTCAGAGGTGTCACAGCAGAAAAGCATGATGAGTTAGTACGTCAGTTGGGCTATGATAAGCCAATACCCTTACAATACATAGATTGGTTGAAGAAAATTTCTCATGGTGACTTTGGCACTTCTGTGTTCTTTAAAAAACCAGTTATAGATATTATAGTGGATCGTTTTGCTGTTACTTTAAGTTTGGCTGGAATGTCAATGATAGTCACTTTGGTCATTGCTATTCCATTAGGAGTATTTTCTGCAAAAAAACCAGGATCTATTCTTGATAGTGTTGTCATGGTATTCTCTACATTAGGCGTTTCTGTTCCCATTTTCTGGCTTGGTTTTGTTCTGATGATTCTATTTGCAGTGAACTTAGGTTGGTTTCCTGCTTCGGGTTATCGACCGATATCATTTGGTTTCTATTCTTGGTTAGAACGCTTAGTTTTGCCTGTTTTCACGCTCGGAGTTTCACAAGTTGCACTGCTTGTCCGTCATACACGTTCCAGCATGCTAGAGGTGCTTGATCGTGAATATATCACAACAGCTCGAGCTAAAGGTCTTAGTGAGACAAAAGTGATTTACAAACACGCATTCAGAAACGCATTGATCAATATTATTACTATAATAGGGTTAACTTTTGCTTTGAGCCTGGGTGGGGCTGTGTTAGTAGAAAATGTTTTTGCTATTCCAGGCATTGGAAATCTTGTTACCACCGCAGCCATTCGACGAGATTATCCTATAATTGAAGGAGGTATTGCTTTTGTGACATTGGTTGCTCTCGTTGTTAACCTCCTTGTTGATATTTCCTATACCATCATCAATCCACGTGTCAATTATGAATAAATCAGAGAAACTTTTTGGACAAATTTTCACAGTTAACATCATCAAATAATGATTTTATCTGATGTTTAAGATAATCATTAACAATCGACTGCTTATCTTTGGAATATCATTGCTTTTCATCGTCTTTTTCGCTGCTATATTTGCTCCCTTTTTAACAACTTACGACCCCATTGAGATTAGCATTGAAAATTCTCTCCTGGCAGTGAGTTGGGAACACCCTTTTGGCACTGATGAAATGGGACGTGATGTGCTGACAAGGGTTTTATTTGGGGCTAGAATATCTCTTTGGGTTGGAGCCGTAGCAACTTTCTATTCTGGAATTTTTGGAGTTTTATTCGGTCTTCTTTCTGGATACTACCAAACTTTCGATTCAATATTCAGCCGGTTGGTGGATGGACTGATGGTTTTCCCTGGCCTCATCATGGCCATTTTATTAATGGCTGCTCTCGGCCCTTCTACAAACAATGTTATTATTGCGATGGTCATCCTTTACACCCCTCGAATTGTCCGAGTGGTAAGAAGTTCGGTGATCGTCATAAAAAACGAAGACTATATTGATTCTGCTCGAGTTCTTGGGGCAAATGACCTGCGGATTCTTTTTATCCATATCCTGCCCAATGCATTTGCACCTCTGATCGTTCAAGTCGCCTTTGGTTTTGCCTGGGCAATTCTTGTTGAATCTGGAATGAGCTTCCTCGGGTTAGGAATGCCAGCACCAACGCCAAGCTGGGGGAATATCATCAGTGATGGACGAAATTTTATATACAACGCTCCATGGATTATGATATTCCCAGGTCTGGCCTTATCATTGGCTGTGATGGGGCTAAATTTTATTGGTGATGGCTTGAGAGATTATTTGGATCCCCATCTGCAGAATACAGTTCGTCGGGAGTGATGAGTCTAAATTTTATTGGTGACAGGGTAAAAAGTTTACTTGACCTTCCTGTGCAAAACATAAATCGTATATAAACTGGGGAAAATTGTAACCTGATGTCAATTAATTCTATGCAAGAAGGAAGTGAAACAAATACTCCACCTCTTCTTCAGATTAAGAACTTAAACACCCATTTTTTTACTAATGCTGGTGTGGTGCGTGCGGTAGATGGGATTAATCTAAATGTACAAAAGCAGGAAATATTCGCACTGGTTGGTGAATCAGGTTGCGGTAAATCGATTACGGCACGTTCTATCCTCCGGCTTATTCCAAAATCTGGTAAAATTGTTTCTGGAAGTATTTCACTTGATGGAGTGAACCTGCTTGAGTTGGAAGAGAAGCAAATGCGTAAGTTGCGGGGCAGTGTCATTTCTATGGTATTTCAAGAACCGATGTCCAGCCTGAATCCGGTTTATCGAATTGGCAACCAGATTGAGGAAATTCTTTTAGCACATCATAAGGAGATGACTAAAAGTGCTCGTAAAGATAGTGTTATTGAAATCCTGGAACTGGTGGGGATCCCTTCTCCAGAACAACGTATCCATAATTATCCTTTTGAACTTTCTGGTGGTATGCGTCAACGGGTGATGATCGCTATGGCACTTGTTTCTGGAAATCCAAAACTATTGATTGCAGACGAACCGACTACTGCTCTAGATGTGACGATTCAAGCACAAATACTTGAACTGATACAGGACCTTGTCAAAAATTTAGGAATGTCAGTGATTTTAATCACACATGATCTTGGCGTTGTTGCAGAAATTGCTGATCGAGTCGCTGTGATGTATGCAGGGAGTATTGTTGAATCAGCGCTTGTCTCAGAGTTATTCAATAAACCGTTACATCCCTATACACGAGGACTCATTCGATCCCTTCCTTATGGTGGAAAAACGGGACGTAAGCAACCTTTATACTCCATTCCAGGAAATGTCCCCAATCTTCTCGATCTCAAGCCGGGTTGTAAATTTTATGACCGTTGTCAATATGCTAATGAAATTTGTCTAGGGAATGAACCCCCACTTCAGGAAGTGGAAACAGATCACCTCGTTAGGTGCATCCGAATCAATGATATTAAAGACTAGTAAGTAATAAATGAGTGCATTAAATTTAAATTCTCCCTATTTTGCTATCCGTAAACTGACTAAACATTTTCCGATTCGCAAAGGATTTCTTAAAAGGAAAGAAGGATATGTCAATGCTGTGGACAATATCAGTTTAGAGATTGAAAAAGGTAAAACGATGGGGCTTGTTGGTGAATCAGGTTGTGGAAAGACAACAACCGCAAAAATGATTCTCCATCTTGAAAAACCAAGTTCAGGTGAAATCATCATTGAGGGAAATGACACGGTCGATATTAAAGGAGAACAGTTACGGAAATTTCGTCGAAATGTGCAACTGATCTTTCAGGATCCTTTTTCCTCATTAAACCCTCATAGAACTATTAAACAAATAATTGCAGAACCCTTCATTATTCATGAAATTCTTAAAAAACGCAGCGATATTAATGATAGGCTCACTCAACTTCTAGAACTGGTTAACTTATCACCCGATTGTTTAAAGAAGTATCCCCATGAGCTTTCCGGGGGACAACGCCAAAGGGTTGGTATTGCTCGGGCTCTTGCCTTGAATCCAAAAATTCTTATTTGCGATGAACCTGTTTCTGCCTTGGATGTCTCCATCAGATCACAGATCATCAACCTTTTACTTGATCTTCAAAAACGACTCAATCTCACTTATTTATTCATTTCCCATGATTTGTCTTTGGTAGAGCATATGAGTGATCAGGTTGCCGTGATGTATCTTGGAAAGATAGTAGAACTGCTGTCAGCAGAGAATTTTTTTGATGAACGTCTTCATCCTTATACTGATGCACTTTTGTCCGCAGTTCCAATGGCAAAACCTGGTCTAAAAAAGAATCGTATCATTCTTTCTGGGGATGTCCCAAGTCCCATTAACCCACCGAGTGGTTGCAGATTCCGCACACGTTGTCCTATCGTTGAACCGATTTGTGCTGAAAATGAACCACCATTTAAAAAAATAACAACCAATCATTTTGTTGCTTGCCATTTACGAGGGTAATCATTTTTTTAGACAAATAGTTATGATAAAAAAATTAAAAATATAAGAATCCGAGTTTCAATTTTAGGCGTTAATCATCTTTACGGCCATTGTATTTTTTTAGAGGGTAATCATACCCGGCCCTGCTATCAAAAAGTGGCTAAAATAAAACAAATTAAGTTAGTGAGATAACTATGAAAATTACAAAAATTGAAACAATACCTGTCACTGTACCACTAGACAAATTTGAAGATGGTATGGATAAAGTTATGGGACAAAATGCTCCTTCTTTCTATCATGAAGACATTTATTCACAAAATAAATATTTTTTAGAAAAATCGAAAGAAGGTTATTTCCTTTCCAATGTAATTGTAAAAATATTTACAGATGAAGGAATCATCGGGATTGGAGAAGCAGCTTGTGACACTGTCGAACCAGTCAGTGTTGTTAAAAGTATGATTGATGATTATATGGCCCCCCGTTTGATTGGGAAAAATCCTTTTGATTGGAAATGCCTGATCGATTTAGTGAGTTGGGATTCAGCAAGAGGTGCAACACGTTTTTCAACATCTGGTATTGATTTAGCCTTATTTGACCTTGTTGGAAAGGCTCTTGGAATTCCAGTCTATACCCTTTTAGGAGGGTGCTGGAGAAAAAAAGTGCTCGTGGCAATTGAAGTTCCACGAGGAACTCCGGAAAAAATGGCCGAACATAGTTATGAATACTACCGTAAGGGTGTCAAAGGAATAAAAGCAAAAATTGGATCAAATCCAGAAAGAGACGCTGAATGTATTAAAGCAATAAGGGAAAAATTAGGAGATGACATCAGTTTAAGAGCAGATGCAAATTGCGGTTATACAGCAAAGGAGGCAATAAGATTCTGTAACCGTGTTGAGAAACTCAATGTGGGTCTTGAGCTACTTGAGCAACCTGTTGCACAACACGACCTTGCTGGGATGAAAGCAGTAAAAGACTCAACTTTTATTCCAATTGCAGCAGATGAAAGTGCTTACAGCCTCACACAGGTGCAGCAAATTATTAAATTAGATGCGGTTGACATAATCAACACCAAATGTGCCAAAGCAAGTGGGATCAATGGTGTGGTTCAATGGGCAATACTTGCAGAGTCAGCAGGATTACAAATCCAAATAGGAACAGAATGGGGATTAGGTCTAAAAGTAGCAGCAAAATTACATCTTGGGGGGGCCATTAAAAACGCACATCCGGCTGTTGAATTCACTGAATATATGATTCATGATCTTTTGTTAAAAGATCCATTAATTATGAACGATGGATACTTGACGATACCCGATGAACCTGGATTAGGTTTGGTACTAGACGAAGACAAATTAGAAGAATACAGAACACCAGGACTATAGTCAGTCGGACTGGTCTATAAAATTCGAGCTATGCTCCTACCTTTTAAAACCAAGGACTGGTTCTAGTGCGGATCAACGCTTATCAGCTATCTTGAAGGGGGTTCTTTATGAGTGACACACCTGTTCGCCGATTTGGTCTTGTTATCGGCATTCGGCAAGAGTGCATTGATGAATATCGATCCGTTCATAATGGACCAGGTGTTCGGGACCTTCTGACTGATGCAGGTATCCGCAACTTTAATATCTTCCTACAGCAACTTCCGGACGGTGAATACTACGAGTTCGCATACTACGAGTATGTTGGAAACGACTACGAAACAGACATGACGGCCCTGAATGCGCATCCCAGAAACAGAGAGTGGCTTGCACTATGCGACCCCATGCAGGTGCCCTTGCCTGGGCAACAAAGCTGGATCGAGATGGAGCAAATCTACTTCAATCCATAAGCGTCTGCTAAGATCCTAAACTTTTTCCACCCGTTCCGTCGCAAAGTTTTTCAAGTTTAGTCAACTTCTGATCTGTTCTCTCCATTTTGCGGAAAGAACAAATATATTCAGACAGATTGAAAAGTTGCCACTTCCCCAAGTGTATTGTTCTCCAAGCAGTTTACCGGTATTTAAGATTAACTCTAAGTTATCGTGATATAGAGGAACTATTTTACGAGCGAGTGGTAGATGTTGATAAAATAACCCTTCAACGTTGGGTCGTCAAATACATACCGATGGTTAAAGTTGATTTTCGCAAAAAGAAGCATACTTTTGGCAAGAGAGTTATCAGACGAAGGCACGGTAATATTGTTGATTACGAGCGATATTCCCGAGATTATTACCCTAGCAGACAGCATAGTCGTAATGAATGACTATCTTGTAATGGAGGAACACCCAGACATCTGTGACTACACTGAAATGAATGAGGGCATTATGGAACTCATCCACGAAGCAGAAAAAATCTGCAGAGAGTTTCGTTCAGGTTACGTCATAAAACCTCGCGCAAGTCCTGCCGAATAGAGCCTCACGTTCGTCTATATTGAATTGACCAGCCCAGCTTACAACTACGTTCATTGCTGATCCATAGTCGGCTGCTAAAGTGCAGACTGGCCAGTCTGAACCAATCATCAAGCGTTCTATACTAAATGCTTTGAGGACTTCCTCGAGGAATGGCGTGAAGTCTGCGGGTTTCCAGTTTTGCCAGTCGCCTTCTGTAACGAGCCCGGAAAGTTTGCAAAAAACATTTGTTCTTTCTGCAATTGCACGGATGCCCGTTAACCAGGCATCCCAATCGCTTTTATCATTAGCCGGTTTGGCAATATGATCGACGACAAATTTTTGTGTTGGATATCTGTCAACAAGCTGAATTGCTGAGGGGAGGTCTATCGTTTTCAACAATAGGTCGTAGGTCCAGCCATATTGCTCCAAATATCCGATGCCGCGTGCATGGGCTTCCGAGTTAGCAAAATCAAGATCAGCATGGTCATGAATGATCATTCGAAAGCCCTTGAGAAGTGAATCATCAGCATATCGTTCCAGACTTTGTTTTACGTTAGTGGAACACAGATCAACCCAGCCAACGACCCCTTTAATAATCGAGTTATTGTTAGCGAGTTCTAAAAGAAAGTCCGTCTCAACTTCCATTTCCCTTGCTTGAACCGCGATCGTCCCCTCATAACCGGCTTGAGAGAGAAGGGACTCTATGTCCTGAGGAAGAAAGTTATTCTGAAGGGCAAATAAATCGTCCGTCATCCAAGCGAAGTCATTGGGATTTGCAGTGTAATTCCAAAAATGTTGGTGGGCATCAATACGCATGATCTAAATCCTTTATTTATATTGGATATTGATAGATGTTGGCGAGAGTCGTCATAACACCGCGAACTTCGGCCAATCCTTTAAGCCTGCCAATTAGCGGGTATCCTGGGTGGTGAGGTCGATCAATGTCGTCGATTAACTCTAACCCGTGATCTGGGCGAAAAGGAATACGCCAGTGCTGCATGCCTTTATCCTTACGCCGCGCCTGCACTTCAAGAAGTACCTTCATAACGCCAACAACATCGTTGTCACCATCCAAGTGCTCGACTTCCATAAATGATCCATTGGTAAATTTTCGTACATTTCTGATATGTGCAAAGTGGATGTCATGAGAAAAACGTTTTGCTATGGATGAGATATCGTTGTTTGGGCCAGCTCCAAGAGACCCCATGCAAAGTGTCAATCCGTTCGCTGGTGAATCAACGCATTCCAGCACTGCTTTAATATCAGACTCAGACCCTACGATACGAGGTAACCCCAGAATTGACCACGGTGGGTCGTCCGGATGGATAGCAAGCCTGATACCTTCTTCTTCCGCTGTCGGTATAATTTCACAAAGGAAAGTTCTCAAGTTTTCTAGAAGTGCGGCTTTATCGATATCCTGATATCTATCTAGCATACCGCGAAGCTCATCTATGTCATACCGATCAAATGCGCCCGGAAGGCCAGCCATTATGTTTGATAACAATTGATCTCTGGATGATTCTGTCGAGTTCTCGAACCATGTCTCGGCTTCTTTAAGAACTGCAGGGCTGTAATCAAGTTCAGCATTTTTACGTTTGACCATAAAACAATCAAATGCCGCAAATTCAACAATATTGAAACGAAGTGCGATTGCTCCATCAGGTAACTCGAATGAATGGTATGTACGACACCAATCGAGAACAGGCATAAAATTATAACAAACTGTGGTAACACCTGAGCGAGCAAGGTTCCGAAGTGAGAGCCGATAATTATCAAATAAGCGTGTTAGATTTCCTTCGCCAAGCTTGATGTCTTCGTGCACAGGCAGGCTCTCAACAACGCTCCAGCGAAGACCGAGTGAATCATCCGCTTCAATAAACCTACGTCGTTCTTCAATGTGATCGCAGGTCCAGACCTCGCCAGTGGGAATGTCATGAAGTGCTGTTACGATTCCCGTCGCACCGGCTTGTCGTACGTACGCTAGTTTAATCGTATCGGATGGTCCCCACCAACGCCATGTTTGTTCCATAAGTTCTCCTTGTAATATACTTAAAACCCAGTTGTTACCACTTTAAAACTCAAGTTGGACCTTAATTGCAGATGAAGGATATTCGTTAATGAAATCGAAAGCGGTTTGCAGTTCCTGGGCAGGGAACGTTTGAGTGATCATGTTTGATGGATTAAGTTTTTTTTCCTCAAACCAACTAATGACTTGTGGCAGATAACCACGGCTCAACCGTGAGCCATTAATAGATATTTCTTTACTTACCAAATCTTTCTGGATGATTTCGTTAGGTTGGGTCAGAAATCCCAGAAGGCCGATACGTCCTGCAGTACTAATGATTGATAAGGTTTCTTGCATAAGCTCCGGCACACCGGCGTCATCAATCACGAGTGTTGGTTCAAAACCGTCATTCTCTTTCGTAACGGCCTTTTTGCAGTCCCTGGGGTTGAGTGAATGGTTTCATCAGCGCCAAATTTGACTGCACGTTCCAGGCGGGCAGTATCAAGATCCACAATAATGCAACGTGCGCCATATATTTTTGCCACCTGCAATACCGTTAGACCTATCGTACCAGCACCCTTGTTGGGTTTTTCGACAGTAATCGCAACCATGATTTTCAATAATCCTAATTGAAATGGTTTATAAATTATAGAGTAACATGATAGTCTGTCAATTGACATAATGCTAGGATTATATCATAATGCAACATCATTTTAGAATGCTAAGAGGAACAGAGTTACCTTGTTAGAGAAGAAAGATATCCGTTTACCTAAACCGTCTGACCGGTGATTGCCGTTTGCCTTTCAAGTTATTTATCATTTACGACACCTTATTTTAACATTAAGGATCCTTTTCCTCTGAAGCTTTGAGCGAAAAATAATTATCATTGAGACTTGGAGTCATCGGCACACCCATTCGGGAAGCTTTGATCCGGTTTACCGATGAGGGGATTGTTGATAATATTCCACAACGAGGTACTTTTGTTGCACCAATCCTTGTTGACGAAGAAATAGAAGCATAGTTTATCAGGGAATTGTTAGAAACAGAAGTTGTTGAACGTGCATCAAAAACAATAAATTCTGCACATATTAATCAGCTTGTAAGCATTTTGCAACAGCAGGGTTTGGCCGTTTCACGAAATGATCATGACGAATTTATGGAACTCGATGAAAAGTTTCATCATGCGATTTACCAAAGCGTCACTTTGCCACGGGCTCATTGTAAGGAGAGTAATGAAGTTCGTTCACCACCTCGTTATTTCCGATGTAAGCATCGGACTACTTGCTTGTGAAGTTGTAATTGGTCTTGAGTATGTGGTTGAAGTAAGTCCTGAGACCCCTTAACTGAAGGTTTTAGACTCGGGCCAGCTTCTTCAGGGACTCCCATCCATTTTGGATGCAGTTGACCCGACAGTAGCCGACCTTACATCTCTTCCCGTCAACCACTTGTTTGGGAAAGACGAAGTTGGCAGGATAGATCTTGTACCCGCTGGACGATAGTAAGACGTATAAAAATGTATGCTCCTATTTATGAGCCAGTTAATCTCTCCAAAATCTTTTATTAGGATTTTTGATGGAAAAACATAATTTGATAGTCTTCTTAACTGACCAACAGCGTGGAGACACACTTGGGCTTTACGGTAATCCCTCAAATCTCACATCCAACTTGGACTATTACGGACGGAGGGGAACTTATTTTCGCAAGGCGTTCACTCCACAACCAGTATGTGGGCCAGCCCGCTCAGTGATACAAACAGGAAAATATGCAACCCAAACAGGATGCTTCAGGAACATGATTCCTCTTCGGCTGACAGAGGAAACTGTGGCCAAATTACTGGGACGCGAAGGATATCAAACTGGCTATATTGGGAAATGGCATTTGGGAGATCCTGATTCCCACGGCCCCGTAGTAGAACAAGAAAGAGGAGGCTATCAATACTGGCTTGCTGCCAATTTACTAGAATTTGTATCGGACGCATATGACACACGTCTCTGGGATAATCATAACAATGAATTAAGGTTGCCTGGTTACCGTGTGGATGCACTCACTGATGCTGCCATCCGTTTTATCAAGGAGCATCAACACCACCCATTTTTCCTCTTTGTTTCCTTACTGGAACCCCACCACCAGAACCACCTGGATCACTATCCGGCACCGGAAGGATATGAAGAAAAGTTTCGTGATGCCTGGGTACCACAAGACCTTCGTGCTCTTGGAGGTTCAACAGCACAGCACCTCTCAGGTTACTATGGAATGGTCAAAAGGATTGATGAAGCATTTGGAAGACTGATGGACGCCCTTCACAGTCTCAGCCTCTACCAAAAGACCGGAGTAATCTTCACATCCGACCATGGGAACCAGTTCAAAACCCGCAATGAGGAGTACAAGCGCACACCTCATGACAGTGCCATCCATGTACCAATGGTGCTTTGCGGAGGGCGCTATGATGCAGGAAAGGAAGTAAAAAAGTTGGTCAGCCTCATTGACGTCGTACCAACCTTGTTGGAGACTGCAGGAGTCAGTCTGCCGGATGGGTTACAAGGACGTTCGCTTCTTCCCCTTTTGGATCAAAGGTCTCCTGACTGGAGAGACAGCGTTTTCATCCAGATAAGTGAAACACAGATAGGCAGAGCGGTGCGTAGCGAACGTTGGTTATATGGAGCCGTAGGTACCCAGGGTGATCCCTGGGAGGATAGTCAATGTTCAACTTATGAAGGAACCTACCTTTATGACCTAAAAGCAGACCCATTTGAACTTCATAATCTGATCAATTATAAATCCCACCAGTCAATTGAATTGGAACTGCAAAAGCTTCTATCCTTTCACATGCAAAAGGCAGGGGAGGATGATTTCACGTTGCTTAGCTCACAAGGTGACAAAAGTCGTTACAATACTCTGATGGCCGAAGATCAGTATCCATATTTCCCAAAAGAATTGAAAAACTTTCGATGACCTGCTTCTAAGATTAGAAGGTTATTTCTATCATCAATTGAAGATCTTCATTAGTAAGTATTTGCAGCATTGGTGTTGATCCTTATAAAATCCTAGTTATAAGTTTGAAAGGAGCAGAAAATGGAACAAGAACATGCTTTATCAGGATGCTTCCCAGCCCTGATGACGCCATGTAGCTCAACGGGGGCTCCTGTTGTGGTGTGTACAGTTGCTCAGAACACGGCAATCACCTTAGAGCATGCCCGTCACGCTAAAGCCAATGGCGCCCAAGGACTGATGATCATCCCCCCGAGTGCTTTCTCGTGGCATCTCGCCAGCCCGGAAAGTAATCCAAACCGCTAAAGACCAGCTAGACCAGGTCCGATTTATTGACTTTGGTATGCCGGACCAAACTGCAGGAATGATTGTCCAGGACACTTTAATATTCAATGCTATAAGGAGTGGCGATACGAAAATAGCTGTTGAAGAAATGGACATGCATTTGCAAGAGGTCTGTGAAAAACAATTGAGCACCAAAGAGTGCTAACTCCGGCATGTTTGATCAGTAAAATTTGATAAGAGAAATAATTAGTAATTGATGAAGACGAAAACACTGACGACAAAACTAGGTCGCGAAATAAAATTTAGTGAATTGGGGTTTGGTAGTGCGCCATTGGGCAATATGCATCGGGTTATTAGCGAGGAAGAGTGCTGTGTGACAATTCAAGCTGTGCTCGATTCCGGTGTCTCTTATTTCGATACAGCTCCTTTTTACGGGCACGGACTAAGTGAGATACGGTTAGGTAAGATTTTAAGAGAGCAACAGCGAGAAAGCTTCCTATTGTCTTCAAAAATTGGACGTTTATTAAAACCGTGTATCAAAAATGAAGATGATAGCGGGATTTTTATCGATGTACCAAAGGTTAATATCAAGTTTGATTATTCTTACGATGGTGTCATGCAATCTCTTGAAGATAGTTACAAACGATTGGGGATGGACAGCATTGATATCGTTTATATTCACGATGTTGATATTTTTACCCATGGCTCTGTTGAGGCTTCCGAAATACGTATCCAGGAAGTTATGGCGGGAGGGTATCGGGCGCTGGATGAATTGCGTAAATCAGGAACGATCAAAGCTTTCGGGGCAGGCGTCAATAACTGGGAGACCTGTCAGCGGCTTACAGATTTGGGACATTTTGATTGTTTCCTTCTGGCGGGTCGTTACACATTGCTGGAGCAAGAGGCACTCAATTCTTTTCTTCCAATTTGTGAACGGGATGGGATAGGTATAATTTTAGGGGGGCCGTATAACAGTGGCATTCTGGCAACTGGTCCCAAACCTGGTGCCAAATATAACTATAAAGAGGCACCGCAGGACATATTGGACCGGGTAGCTGCCATCGACAAAGTGTGCCAGTCACACAACGTTTCCTTAGCTAATGCTGCTCTTCGTTTCCCGCTTTGCCACTCATCTGTCGTCTCGGTTATTCCGGGTGGTAAAAGTGTCGAAGAGGTTAAACGCAACCGCGCCATGATGGATACGAAAATTCCAGACTCTTTATGGTCTGACCTAAAATCCGAAGACCTCCTTCATCCTGATGCACCCTGATCAACTAGCTGAGAAATTGTGTGTAGGTGCTGTGGCGATGATCCGCGAGATGTAGCCATTGATTAATGATGTCAAGCGCGAAACTATCCCAGCCAGTGAATTAACACTTGCCTTGCAGTGTGGTGGATTAGACGTATACTCCGGGATTACCGCTAACCCGGAACTGGGGGCGGCCGCCGATATTCAAATGAGTTATCCTTTGGAAGCAAGCGTAGCCAGTGGTTTAATTGATGACCACTATCCTGACATTCAATCCTATGTTGAACGGATTCATCAACAGCCTGCCTATCAGTCCGCACTGCTTAAAGGTGGCAAATACGATTATGCATGTTCGGTAAGCATGCTGAATCAGAATCTCCTACATTGTAGGATTCACCTTAAATTCAATTAGATGCCTTGCTAGTAGATCAATGGCATCTGACCCTTCCATTGATTCCATAGGGCTGGGCCTCTTTACAGTTCAGCCGTGAAATGGGTGACGCTGATATGACTGACTTTTCCTGCATAGAATTTAAAAAACTGATCTTAATGAAAATGATTGTTGCCTAAGGTCACTCACATCATCTCCTGTGAGTAACTCCCACTAATTCTTCAGACAATCAACACAAACATTATCAAGAACTCTGCACCCATCAATTCTGCTGCAGGCCCCAAAACATCCCCAATTACTACTCCTAAATAATTATGTAATAAAAAGATATTTGTATTACATAATTCATATTCTTTCAATTACGGTCGATCTGAGCATTTTGTAAGGTATTATAAGGATGCCCTCCCAACTCCAATCTAACAAAAAGAGTTTAGTGTTACATCACCTCTTCAAAATACAGAGATTGTCAGGTAGTGGGTAGCTGTACTTACACAGAAAAATAAAAAAATTTTGCGTATGGTGATGCCCTGTATATGACCCGCCACCTATAAAACTCAAGGGGGGCATTTCAATTTAACTATTTTCTAAACCTTATTGAATCGAGTTTTTAATTTCCTCACTACTACCATTATCACTTATCAACAGGCCTCCCGGACCTTCCCGTAACTTCGCCTTACTTAATTGGACCCACCAGTTCATTATCGATGATCTGCACTACAGGGGATCGGCCACGTTTCAAGTCAAGCCGAATCAGGCCTGCTTCTTCCATTAACCTGAGCGCCGCGTTCTTGGAGTTGCCACATACCCCCCACTTCATGCAGGTGTGGTTGCTGACCTTTATGTGTCCAGACGTCCTTCTCTGACTGTCATAACCCCAAAGCTTCCTTTGGTATGCAATCCCCCAGATAATCAATCCCACCACGGCAGCTGATCGAGAGATAGAAGAAGCTCTCTGAAACCATTTCATAGGCAAAGGACCCCGGATATATTGATTATACTGCCGGGATTTTGATGTTCTTTTGAGTATAGAAGAATCTAAAGACATAATAGATAATAATAATATTAGGGTACGGGTTAACAAAAAATGAGAGGTAGACGATCGAACCTGCACATAAAATGCGATGTACTGATCTGCTCAATATACTTAGGGCAGCAGTTTCATGATTTTCGACCACATTCCTGCCCCACGTTCATCAAAATAACGATCCGGCCACTTGACAAACTCCGTATCGGTTTTCAGGCTGAACCCCTTGAGAATTAATTCGGAGGCTTCCTCCATTGCCTGCTGGGTATCTAAGGCTGCCTTATCTATAAGGTTTAGTGGAGCCTGAATAAGCAGGGCATCATGAACAGTTGCACATATTTCCACTTCAAGGTGATGGGCATTGATAACGGCAACACGCAGCATTTCACTTCCATTTGCCTGCATTGGAAAATTTGCAAGCGATCGCATATTTGGGCCCTCTTGGGCATTGATGCGAGGTGGCACCTTCATCTTCCAACCCATGACAGTCTGCATTTCCCTTAGGAGAATTGCTGTTGCAACAGTGTCATGGCTCCACTTCCAAAAATCGGGGTAACAGTTCCGGTGATGGCGCAATAGTTGTCGCCCAGTTTCCACCGATTGGTTGAGCTTCTGTGCCATGCCTTCGGATCCAAGCCCATAAAGAGTACCCAAGGCGCATGTCTTAAATTGCGCTCTTTCTCTGGGGTGGCTTTGTGGAGTTGCATCATCCGGCACGGCCCCCGATTGCTTAGCGAACGTGATGTAGGGATCACCACTTCTATAAGCTTCCTGCATGGCCTTATCGTTCGATAAAGCAGCAGCAATTCCAAATTCCTGCTGTGAGTAATCTACATAGGCCAGGGCCATTCCCACTTCAGGTTTGATGAGAAACCGCACCCACTTTGCTGGGCCGAAAATGAACTTTGCGTTGCTGGGCTGGTTTCTGCCGGTCTTGCTGGCGAAAGGGCTGAGCATGCACCTATTCCTACCGTCAGTACCTACAGCCAACTTGAGGTTTCTGGTCTGCGACAGGGTCGATCTCAGTTCCCTCATATTCTCCAGCTCTGGATACTGGATAGCCTTTTCCTTAAATGTGTCGTCTTTCAGGTCCAGTTTTCCAGTCACTGTACGGGGCCAATCGATGCCGTTACGGATCAGATATTCTGCAAATAAATTCTGCTTGAAAACAGACCCCTTAAAGCATCCATATTCCCTGTCCACTTCAACAGTCAGTTTCTCCAGCAGCTCAGGCCAAGCTTTTCGGATTTTGTCCAGGTTCTTCTTGTCAATGGGGATTCCCCTGTCTTCTATCTCAGCCAGACAAACACTGTAGGCACCCCGGTATAGAGCTGTTACCAGATCAATGTCAGGTGCCATGGCAATCACCAGTTTACTCAAAGCGCTGACGTCAGCTTCGCAGTATTTCAAGATAGCCTCTTTTTCTTTGATGCTCCATGGCCCTCCACTCAGAATCAGATCACGCATACTGCTCTTCTTCTCTCCAGTCATCGTGGGGAGACCATAGAAGATCATGGCACCTATCAAGCTATTGCCGCATGGTACTTTTGCTCCATTAGTCAGGTTACGAAACTCAGTGAAACAATCAATTACATTAGTCGGATGCTCCCAACCAAGTACCTGATGGCAAGAACCCTCTGCACCATAATAGTAGGTGAAGCAGATGGTTCCCTCTGAAATATCGAAAGGTGGTTTTTTCATCTTCAGCAACTCATCCTGCCAGATACGATGTGTTTTTCCTGATTCCCAATCATGCCAGACCAGGCAAACTGGATTTGGTCTTCCCCCTTCGACAGAAACATACTCGAAGTCGTATGTCACTATTCGATAACCGGGGAAAGGAGTCACAAAACTCTTAGCAGTGGATCGTGTCTTGTATTGCTCTGAAGATTCGCTTAAAACATCCACTTTCATGGCATCGTCTCTCCCCGCAAACGTTGTAGTACAAGATCCTGGATGTCATTGATATAATACTTGTCGAACGCCTTGTCAATAATTTCGTTAAGCGTCATTGTCGGCCATTTTGGATCCGGGAGTTTAGCGTTCATTGCCTTCGTGATGACGTAGCAGCCATTTGCTTTATCAGCTTGTCTGCGCACCCAGCATAGCTTGGCTTCTTCCATGGTAGTGTGAGCCGACGAATGCCAACTATTGATTTTACCCATTTCATCGGGCTGGGGAATACAGGTAACAAACGGGGTATAATTCATGGTGACACACACATATAAAGTCATCACCCGCAGCTGAGACTCCAGCTGGATTTCAGCCAGGATTTCAGGATCAATCAAATACCACTCGTTTTCTGCCTTAAGGCTCAATATGTATGTGTCCATTGAGTAATCCTCATCAGGCATGCACCTGAAGAATTCATCTGGCTTTGGGTTACGTATAGGAATTACCGTAAGCTCAGTTGTAACTCCAAGATCGATTGATCGATCGGCCCTGGCTCGAACACGGTCCAGATCAATTTTAGGTTTTTTACGTTGCTTCGCATTATTGGTCCCAGCATTCACAGAATCCTGGGCTTTATTGGTTTCGGACTTTTCACCATTGGCGAGGTCGTCCAATGACCCCTTTACTTTATCTATCATGATATCTCCTATATTGGAGGTTAAGGTGCGTTTGTGCACCGGTTTGGTTTCGAACTGTTTGCCACTGGCGAGGTCGTCCAATGACCTCTTTTTATTTTTAGCCATATTTTCTC
>Ga0209709_10001561_pt1 | contig 20977 bp, 22 predicted proteins | sample ArcticOcean_MG_C_2_FD_187435 | JGI IMG/M metagenome (GOLD analysis project Ga0209709, IMG submission 187435) | Marine microbial communities from western Arctic Ocean - ArcticOcean_MG_CB4_136 (SPAdes) (version 2) | ecosystem: Environmental > Aquatic > Marine > Oceanic | place: Arctic Ocean...
AGAGCTTTCTTTGAAAATGATCACAGATTCTTGAAGCAATTTTAAAATGAAGTTCAGCAAGAATTGGCTCAAAGAATTTGTTGATATCAATATATCAACCGAAGAGCTGTGTGATCAATTAACGATGGCCGGTCTTGAAGTGGATGGTTACAAATCTTTCCAATCAAAATTAACAGGTAAAGATGCCATTATTGATCTTGATATAACACCTAATAGAGGAGATTGCTTCAGTATTCTAGGAGTGGCGAGAGAAGTGGCTATCTTAAATAATGTAAAATTAAAGTTTCCAAAAATACAAAGTGTTGCTTCAACGATTGATAGCCCAACAAAAATATCGGTTTGTTCGGATGGTCCTAAATACGTAGGTCGTTATATTCAGGATGTTGATTTATCTTTAAAAACTTCAAGTTTGATAGCAGAGAGACTGGAAACCAGCGACCATAGACTCATTGACCCTGTGGTTGATGTTACCAATTATATTCTTCTTGAATTGGGACAACCTTTACATGCTTTTGATCATGATAAATTGGTAGGAGATATACACGTTCGATTTGCTAAGGAATCCGAAAAACTGACTTTATTGGATGAATCAAAAGTTACTTTAAATAGAGACTGTTTGGTCATAGCGGATAGGGAAGGTCCAATTGCTTTTGCTGGCATTATGGGGGGTCTTGATTCATCTGTTACCGGCAGCACTAAATCAATATATTTAGAAGGTGCTTTTTTTAAACCAGAGGTTATTCGAGGCAGGGCGAGACGTTTCGGACTGCAAACTGATGCTTCGATGAGGTTTGAGAGAGGGGTTGATTTTAATATACAAGAATTAGCCATCGAAAGGGCCAGTAAACTTTTAAGCAATACTGTGGGGGGTCGTTTTGGTCCTTTGCAAGTGGTCACTGAAAAGAAGAGTCTTCCAAAACAAAATAAAGTATCAGTAAATATCCTTTCAACCAATAAGGTTTTAGGTGCAAGCCTCTCAAAGACAAAAGTTAAAAACTATCTCACTGGGCTGGGTCTTTCGCCACAAGTGAATAAAGAAACGATCAAGACACTTATACCATCGTGGAGATACGATTTAAGCATAGAAGCGGATTTAATAGAGGAGGTAGCCAGACTTGAAGGATACAATAAACTGCCCACTGAATCTCTAAAGCCTCTCACAAAGAAAAAAGAGACTTCTAGCAGCCATGAAGTGTCCTCCTTTTTAGTTTCTCAAGGATACAGCGAAGTTATCACATACTCATTTATAGACCAGCAAGATGCGAGCCTTTTGGATGCCCAAAAAAATCACTTAACTGTTTCTAACCCTATTTCACAAAACATGAATGTCATGCGATCAAGCCTATGGCCTGGATTAATTAACACTTATATAAATAACCTCAATAACGGGGAAGAAAATCAGAAGCTTTTTGAGGTGGGGTCAGTTTTTAAAAAAGATAAGAAAGGGAAGGTTAGAGAAACTCTTCAAATTGGTGGTTTGATTTCTGGAAAAGCCATGGCTCTTCACTGGAAGGTTAAGCCTTCCGCTTTAGATTTCTACAACCTGAAAGGTGACCTAGAAAGTTTATTCATTAATTTTAGAAAGGAAGTAACTTTTAAAAGTGCTTCTTCTTCTATTCTTCACCCTGGAAAATCAGCAAAGATTAAGCTTGGCAGTAAAGTAATCGGAGAAATGGGTGTATTGCATCCTGGGGTTATGAATCAAAAAGAATTGAAAGGTGAAGTTTTAGTTTTTGCTTTGGATTTAGAAATGCTAATTCCAAATAAGAATATAAAATACAAGAACTTCTCACGTTACCCTGTTTCGCAAAGAGATTTAGCTTTTATTGTCGAAGCTTCCAAATCAAACAGTGAGCTCATCAAACTTATTAAATCCAAAGCGGGAAAAGAATTAGTTGAGATAAAAACATTTGATGTTTACCAGGGAGATAATGTTCCTGAAGGTAAAAAAAGTATTGCGTTTAATTTAAAATGGCAATCTCTGAGTAAAACACTTGTTGATGAAGATGTTGATCGTGCGGTGGAAGAAATTGTAAACTTCTTGTCTAAAAAAATTAAAGCAGAATTGAGATCTTAATGAGTAAAACCATAACTAAATCGGATATTGTTAATCATCTGCATTCAACTCTTGGTCTTAACAAGAGTGAATCAAAAGAGATAGTGGAAAGTTTTTTTTATGAAATAAAAAAATCTTTGCTCCGCGATGAAGATGTAAAATTATCTGGATTCGGTAACTTTGAAATCATTAAAAAAAATGCCCGCCCAGGAAGGAATCCTAAAACAGGAGAGGCCGTTACAGTTTCTGCCAGGAAAGTAGTCACATTTAGAGCCGGTCAAAAATTAAGGAGAAAGGTCGCGTCTCAGGATGGATAAAGAATTCCAGATACCAGAAAAAAAATATTTTTCTATTAGTGAAGTTGCTGAATTATGTGATCTCAAGACACACACACTAAGGTTTTGGGAAAAAGAATTTAAAGAGCTGAGTCCTGTTACGAGGAAAGGTAATAGGCGATACTACCAAAGAAAAGATATTGTCTTGGTCATGAAGATTAAATCGCTGCTTCATACTGATGGACTTACAGTATCAGGTGCAAAAAAAAGTTTAGATTCTAATGCTTCTGATGGAAAGAGAAGTGGTTTAGATTCTAAAGAGATTCTGCAAGATCTAGAAGATATCTTACAAGAACTCAAAAAATAAAAACGGGGCGTGGCGCAGTCTGGTAGCGCACTTGACTGGGGGTCAAGTGGTCGCAGGTTCAAATCCTGCCGTCCCGACCAACTTTATTTCTTAAGTACTATACAAATTATCTATAACTGTATATAATTATTATCAATATCAAGAGGCGTTGATTTCTCCCCAGAAAAAACCTCTCCAAGGTAAACTCTCTTGATATTATTTTGATACTAAGAGGCGTTAATTTCTCCCCAGAAAAAACCTCTCCAAGGTAAACCTTCTTAGTTCAAAGTGGGATGTGGAAACACCCATATTTAGCTTTCCAAGCTGAATTTTATATCTGCATCCCGCACCCTTTGGTGGGTGGTGCTCGTAAAAATTAATTTTTGGTTGGGCGCAGCTGAGTATCATCCGCCACCATTTTTTTAAACCTCTACTCCTGTTGTGCTTATAATGCAGCTGATTTAATTTTATAATCAAAAAAATATATATATGAACGACGCAGAAATACTAAATAAGTTGAATTCTCATTCAGCACCTTGTGGTGAAACCTTGGGGCTTAAGTGCATTAGATTTCAATCAGAACCACCTGAAATTGAAATAGAGTTTGAAGCAAAATATGAATTTACTCACTCTGATGGCCAGGTTGTTCAGGGTGGATTTGTGGCAGCTATGTTAGATGCACCTATGGCGCATTTACTGATGGGTCTTTATGAAGAGCCAATTACACCTATGACTTTGGATATAAACGTCAGTTATTTAGCACCGTCAAAACCGGGCAAACTAAACTGTGTGGCAGAAGTGGTGCAACGTGGAAAGAGCACGGCCTTCATGTCCAGTCGTTTATACCAACAAAAAAAGCTGGTCGCTACGGCAACTTCTACTGTGAAGATTGTCCAAATTAAGAGTTAAACTCCAAAATCCCAAGACAAACCGTCGTGATATTTCTTCAAGATTTCTTTAGCAATTAGAATTCTATGAACTTCATCAGGCCCATCCGCAAGTCTTAGAGTTCTGAACCCTTGGAACATACCAGCAAGAGGTGTGTCTCCTGATACTCCTCGCCAGCCATGGATTTGAATAGCCCTATCCACCACTCTGCCGCCTGCCAAAGGAACAAAAACTTTTATAGCAGATATATCCACCCTCGCATCTCCTTCTTTATCCATCACTTCTGCACAATGAATGGTCATTAATCTTGAAGCTTGAATATCCATATAAGAATCCGCAATGAATCCTTGAATAAACTGTTTCGTTTCTAATTTACCTCCGTGGACTTCACGTTCTGTCGAGTACTTGACCATGATGTCAAAGGCTCTCCACATCTGACCAATGGTATTCATGCAATGGTAAACGCGTCCAGCGCCTAATCTGTCTTGTGCTGCCTGATGACCTGAACCTCTGGCCCCTAGAGCATTCTCTACAGGAACTCTGACGTTCTCATATTTTATTTCCATGTGATCGCCACCGGTGTGGCCCCATATTGGGACGGACCTTATTCTGTTAACTCCAGGAGTGTCTGTTGGTACAATAATTTGCGTCATTCTCAGATTAGCATTACCGTCATCTCCATCCTCTTCGGTCTTGCACATCACCACTAAGAAATCTGCCCTTCGCCCATTTGAAGTCATGATCTTATGACCATTGATCACCCATTCATCTCCCTCTCTAACAGCAGTAGTTTTTAATGATCTAGGGTCTGATCCTGCAGAATCAGGTTCAGTCATTGAAAAACCAGATTCCATTTCTTGATTAATTAAAGGCATCAACCATTTCTTTTTTTGTTCATCTGTTCCGTATTTTACGAGTATCTTTTGATTGCCTGAGTTGGGTGCAATAACTCCAAACAGTCTATTGCCTAAAGGAGACCAAGCAAGAATCTCATTCATGTAAGCATGAACCAAAAATCCGTTTCCCATGCCTCCGTATTCTTGAGGTAGGTGAGGAGCCCATAGGCCTTGTTTCTTTACCTCTGCATTAATTTCTTTTCTTAATTTCTTTGACTTGTCGCCTCCGGCATAAATAACCCCTTCATTAGGAATGATTCTGTTGGCCACTATGTCTGCTGTTCTTAATCTGATGTCATTTATTTCTTCAGATAATGTTGAGATTGGTGATATTTGCATTTTTGTACTCCTTAACTCTCCAAATGGATTTAAATTCAATCTCAAGATAGTAAAGGAAGACCGTATTAAATTCATTAAAAAAAGTAAAATTTCATCTATTCATCTAGGAGACAAAAATAAACGTCTGTGAGATCATGGCTTTTTTAAACCAGGTAAATAAACAAGATCTCGTCTTTTTAGCAATAAGTTGACTTTGATCAAAAAGAATAGGGAAGAAGAATGAACAAAACTAATTCAATTTTTATTTTAATAATCTTACTGATAGCAGGTTGTTCCAGTGAACTTCCGAAGGAATCTCAAAGAACCATTAATCAAGGAGAGATGATTGGTATAGAAAGTGATAATAATACCTTTGCTTGGCTGGGGATCCCTTTTGCTGAACCTCCGGTGGGTAATTTGAGATGGAAGGCTCCGTTGCAACCAAAAGCTTTTAACTTAAAATTTGAGGCTAACCAATTTGCAGATGCTTGTTTTCAACCCGGCGGCCTGTTCGGTGGTGGAGAAGATTGGATGGGATCAGAAGATTGTCTTTATTTAAATGTCTGGACCCCTGCTTGGTCGACCGAAGAGTTAAAAGAAAAGAACGTTCCTGTCATGGTCTGGATACACGGCGGCGGAAACACAACCGGTTCAACAGACACTTATAACCCCAGCAACATGGTATTCGATAATGAAGTCATTGTAGTGACTGTTCAATACAGAATGTCTAACTTAGGCTGGTTCAGACACCCTTCTTTAAGACAAGGCAATACTACCTTAGAAGACGCTTCTGGTAGCTTTGGCACATTAGATAACATCATGGCTCTTCGTTGGGTCAAAGATAATATCTCTGTATTCGGCGGTGATGTTAACAATGTAACTATCTATGGTGAGTCGGCTGGAGGACATAATGTAGCCGCACTTTATGCCTCTCCTTTGGCTGAAGGTCTGTTTCACAAAGCGATAGTGCAAAGTGGGATTGTTTCTCATTCAGATCTTGTTGAAGCAGAATCTTATTATCCTGAAAGCGGAGTTTCCGGAATTCAAAGTTCTAAAGAAGTGCTCAATTGGCTTTTGTTGAATGACGACAAGGCAACAACACTTCTTGAAGCAAGAAACATGCAAGACTTAATGTCGTTGCAAGAATCTGAAGATTATCTTCGTAGCAAGACTCCTGAAGAACTGCTGACGGCTTACAGAAATGTCAGACCAAAGAAAGGAGGAATGACCAGAGCTTTTAATGACGGACACGTTTTAGGAGAGGAAGGTATTATTGAATCTTTCACAAATCAAAAAATGTCACGAGTACCGATCATTCTTGGTACCAACCGATATGAAAGTAAGCTTTTTAATATGAGAAATCCAAGATTTGTAAGATGGGGTGAGGGCGAGGGCATTGTTGCAACCGCTGCTTCTTGGGCCGGTATTGAAGAACTGCCTTTGGAAATAATGAATCCTGATTTTTACAATGCGGTCAATCAATACGCTGCCGATTCATGGAAAGAAAGGGCTGCAGACACACCAGCAAGTCAGCTTGTTGCTTCCGGTCATGCCAATACTTATGTCTATAGATTTGATTGGGATGATTTACCGGTAATCAACGGAATGGATTTTGGAGTCCTGGCTGGAGCTGCTCATGCTTTAGAGCTCCTTTTTCTTTTCCCTGCAGCTTTTGACAATATCTTGATTAAAAATCTGGTAATCAAAGACTCTTATGATGGAGCTATACAATTGTCAGATCAAATGATGTCTTATTGGGCTGAGTTTGCTTACACAGGTGATCCTGGGATGGGTAGATCGAAAGACCTGCCTCAATGGAATTCATGGTCTGACCAAGATAAATACATGATTCTAGACTCAGAGGAAGGCCAAGGGTTAACCATGGTCAATACTGCAGTGACAGTGAATTCTATGGTAGATGAAATGGCTGAAGATCAAAGATTAACTGCAGACGAAAAATGCCAAACACTGTTTACAATGGCTTACGGAGGGGATTTCCCTCAGGAAAAGTTTGATGCTTTCAATAAGGGATATTGTTTAACGTTGGACTACTCAGATATACTAGAAATCATGGAACGAAGAGGAGATGACGATGACCAAGACAGTTGATTTCTATTTTGATTTTGCGAGCCCTAATGCTTATTTAAGCCACAAGGCACTTGCGCCGATAAAAGAAAGAACCGGAGCCACTGTTAATTACATTCCAGTTTTATTGGGAGGAATATTCAAAGCTACGGGCAATAAGCCGCCCATGGAGCAGTTTTTTGGAGTCAAAGGAAAGAACGAATATCAGTCTCTAGAAATGGAAAGATTCATTCATAGGCATGGATTGAATGCTTTTAAAATGAACCCGCATTTTCCTGTTATGAGTCTGCAGATTATCAGAGGAGCTGTGGCAGCTGACAGTGACGGTTACCTTGAAGATTACATAGATAAAATCCTTGTTCATATGTGGGAAGAGCCAAAAAAGATGGATGACCTTGAGGTTATAAAGGCCGCTTTTGAAGAATCAGGTTTGGACTCCAATAAGTTGTTAGAACAAATGCAAGATCCTGAAATAAAAGCACAATTAATTTTAAACACTGAAGGAGCCGTAGAAAGAGGTGTTTTTGGTATACCGACATTCTTTGTAGGCGATGAAATGTATTTCGGCAAAGACACATTATGGCAAGTTGAAGAGAAGCTTAGTGAGTAAAGCCCTAAGTTCTTTAAGTTTTACACGAGGCCCCGACATGAAAAATAGATTCATGTTGGCCCCTTTAACCAATTCACAAAGTCATGAAGACGGATTGATGTCAGATGAAGAATTTCACTGGTTGACCATGAGAGCCAAGGGAGGCTTTGGTTTGACCATGACGTGTGCTTCACACGTTCAAGCTATTGGAAAAGGTTTCCCCGGCCAGATGGGAGTTTTTTCTGATCTGCACTCGGAAGGGCTCTCAAGACTAGCGAAAGAAATTAAATCTCATGACAGTGTTGCTATCGTGCAACTGCATCATGCTGGAATGAGATCACCAAAAGAATTGATTGGTGAAGACCCGGTTTGCCCTTCTGATAATGAAGAGTTTTCAGCAAGAGCATTCACATTGGAAGAAGTGCATCAATTAAGAGATGATTTTATAGAGGCGGCTATCCGTTCTGAGAAAGCTGGATTTGATGGCGTTGAATTGCACGGTGCTCACGGGTACGTTTTGTGTCAATTTCTCAGTCACGAAGTTAATTTGCGGACGGACGAATACGGTGGAAGTTTAGAAAACCGTTCAAGGCTATTAAATGAAATTATTGATGGCATCCGCGCTAACTGTAGAGAAGATTTTATGTTGGGCGTTCGTCTGTCTTCAGAAAGATTTGGAATCCTTTTAGGAGAATCAAAAGAACTTGCTCAAAGTTTAATGACCTCTGGAAAAATTGATTTTTTAGACATGTCTTTGTGGGATGTTTTCAAGGAGCCACAAGAAGAAGAATTTAAAGGGAAGACGTTAATAGAGCATTTTGTGGAGCTTGAGAGAGGCAATGCTCGGTTAGGAGTTGCAGGTAATATAAGAACACCTCAAGATGCAACCAGAGCAATGGAAGAGGGCGTGGACTGGGTCATGATTGGAAGGGGGGCAATATTGCATCATAATTTCCCTCTTTTATACGAAGACAATCCTGAATTTACTCCTTCTGAAATACCTGTAACTGCAGATTATCTAGCCAATGAAGGTCTCTCTAAGAAGTTTATAGACTACATGAGTAACTGGGGCTTTGTAGAGAAGGCTTAGTTTAAGAAACTGTCGTCCTTTTCCAACATCAAGTCGTACATTGGCTGATAACTAGCCCACATGCCAAAGTCTGAGCCTACTTGGCCTCTGGTCATTTCGGCCACGTCATCGGATATTCTTTCCATTTGTCCAACGGATTCAGCAAGCAATTGCGATTGACAGCACCTGTCCATGGATAAGAATCCCCAAACGGCTTCATCGACTGTTTTTCCTGTTGTTAGAAGGCCGTGATTCTTGAGGATTGCAGCTTTCTTTTCACCTAGTGCTTTAGCTATCCTGTCTCCTTCACTGGTATCTAATACTACGCCCGTGAAGTCGTCAAAAAGAACGTGATTATCAAAAAAGGCACAAGAATCTTGAGTGATAGGTTCAAGCAATCTTCCTAGAGAAGAAAAAGTTTTTCCGTATAAGGAATGTGAATGCGCAGCAGCATTTAGATCAGCTCTTGCCATGTGCAATCTTGAATGAATAGCAAAGGCAGCTGTATTAAGAGGTCTATCACCTATAACCGTGTCTCCTTCGTGATTAACTAAAAGTAAATCAGACACACGCATCTGGTTAAAATGCACTCCAAAGGGATTTACCCAGAAGTGGTCTGGAAATTCTGGATCTCTTAGAGTGATGTGTCCAGCGAGTCCTTCATCAAAACCAAAATGTGCAAACAGTCTAAATCCACTGGCCAATCTCTCAAGTTGATGCCTTCTTTCTTCTTCAATGCTTTTGCATTCAATAGGCACAAGAGATCCTCTTTCCTTTTGCGGTAATTTACCAAGGTTGATGTCAATTTTATCCATTATGCTCATTCTCCTTACTATTTTTAAGCTATAAAATTAAATTCTAGTCTTATTTGCTAAAATATAAATATATTTAAACATTTTATTGAAATAGGTAATCACATGGCAGACAAACAATACAGAATTGAAAAAGATAGTTTAGGGGAAGTTAAGGTCCCTAAGAAGGTTTTATGGGGCGCTCAGACACAGAGAGCCATCAATAACTTTCCGATTAGTGGTATTTCCATGAACTTCCCTTTTACTGATTCTTTTATCCTAACGTTAGGCATTATCAAAGATGCCGCAGCAAGGGCTAATAAAAATTTGGGTTTATTAGAAGCCAACAAACAAAGAGCTATTTCAAAAGCAGCCAAGGAAGTTTGGCAGAACAAGCACGGCACTCAATTCCCCATTGATGTTTTTCAAACGGGTTCAGGCACTAGCACGAACATGAATGCCAATGAAGTCATAGCCAATTTAGCAACTAAGTACGGCGGTGAAAAAATTGATCCTAACGATCACGTGAACATGAGTCAGAGCTCCAATGATGTAATACCAACGGCCATTAATATTTCTTGTCACATGGACATGACCAAGAAGCTAATGCCCGCTCTCTCAAAATTAATTGATGTCATTGATGCAAAGGCTGTGAGCGTTAAAGGGACGATTAAAACCGGACGTACTCATTTGATGGATGCGATGCCAATTGATCTTTCCCAAGAACTTTCTGCTTGGTCCTCGCAGCTGGTAACTTCTCAAGAAGAACTCAATCGCTGCATAGAAAAATTACTTTATATGCCTCAAGGAGGAACGGCCATAGGAACCGGTATTAATGCGCATCCAAGATTTTCTAAAGAGTTTTGTAAGGAAGTCTCTAAGCTGCAAAGCGATTGCAAGGCTAAGCCCAGTAATAATTTCTTTAATAGCTTAAGCGCTCAAGATACTTCCGTTCAACTTTCAGGAGAGCTTAAAAATCTCGCCGTCATCTTGATGAAGGTTTCTAATGATTTGAGATGGATGAACAGCGGACCTTTGGCGGGTCTTGGGGAAATAGAACTTCAAGCTCTACAGCCTGGCAGCAGTATTATGCCCGGTAAGGTCAATCCTGTTATACCAGAGGCCGTTGCTATGGTTTGTGCTGATGTCATAGGCAATGATGTGGCCGTTACTGTTGGAGCGCAATCCGGTAATTTTCAGTTAAACGTCATGCTGCCTGTTATTGTCTATAACGTTCTAAAAAGCGTGAATCTTTTAGCAGGCGCGATGAACATATTAGGCCCTAAAGCAATTAAAACTTTCAAAGTCAATCATGCAAACATTGAGCAATCTCTAGAAAGAAACCCCATTCTTGTAACTGCTCTTAATCCTGTGATTGGATATGCAAAAGCAGCTGAAATTGCAAAAAAAGCGTACAAAGAGAACAGGCCAGTTATAGATGTTGCTTTAGAAGAAACAGATTTAAGCAAAGCACAATTAAAGAAATTATTAGACCCTAAAAAATTAACTTCTGGCGGTATAAAGAAATAAGATGGAAGAGCTAACCCAACAAAAATGCGTGGCGTGTCGAGCCGATGCGCCTCGAGTGACGGATGATGAATTACCTGGGTTAATAAAACAGATACCGGATTGGCAGCCAATCTCAGTGAATTCAGTCCTTCAATTAACAAGAGAATTTAGTTTCGATGATTACGTTTCTTCTCTTAGTTTTACCAATGCGGTAGCTAATTTAGCTGAAGAAGAAGATCACCATCCTGCAATAGTATTGGAATGGGGAAAGGTCCAGGTGACTTGGTGGACACACAAGATCGGTGGTCTTCATAAGAATGATTTCATAGCAGCTGCTAAAACCGATCTTATTTATCAAAATAAGTAAATTCTCATGACAAAAATAATTGTCGTTTACTCGGGAGGTCTTGATTCTTTTACTCTGCTCAATGAAGCCATTCGTTCAGGAAAAGAAGTTTCAACTCTGTCTTTTAACTACGGGCAAAAACACAGTAAAGAATTGAATTACGTAGAAAAATTCTGCTCTAAAGAAGCCATTGATAGCAAGATTGTCGATGTCTCTTCTATAAAAGAACTGTTTCAAGGCTCTTCGTTAACCGATGAGGTGGATATTCCAAAAGGGCATTATGAAGACGATTCCATGAAATCCACTGTGGTGCCTAATAGAAATATGATTCTGATTGCTTTGGCTTTAGGGTATGCCGTTACCAAGGAAGCAGAAGAGGTTTGGTTTGGAGCGCATAGCGGCGATCACGCTATTTACCCAGATTGCAGACCAGAATTTGTAGAAAAGATGGACGCTGTGGCGCGGATAGCGAATTACACGCCGATAGCCGTGAAAGCACCTTACATTGCAATGAGTAAGACTGAAATATTAGCAATTGGCTTAGAAATGAAATTGGATTACGGTCTGACCTGGACTTGTTACGAAGGCAAAGAGTTGGCTTGCGGAACGTGCGGTGCTTGCCATGAAAGGCTTGAATCCTTTGCTGCCAATAACACGGTTGATCCGATAGAGTACTCGTAAAGACATGTATCAAATTAAAGAAATGTATTACACCCTGCAAGGCGAAGGTGCCAGGGCGGGGAGACCGTCTGTTTTTTGTAGATTCACGGGATGCAATTTGTGGTCGGGTAGAGAAAAAGATCGATCCGAAGCTGTCTGTAATTTTTGTGACACGGATTTTGTTGGGGTGGACGGTCCAGGTGGAGGGAAGTTTGCTGACTCGTTGGCGTTATCAAGCGCCATCGAATCTTTGTGGCCAAATGAAGAACCAAATAAATACGTGGTCTTTACCGGTGGTGAGCCTGGCTTGCAATTAGATGATGAAATTGTGGATCAATTGCATCTAAAGAATTTTGAAGTTGCAGTTGAAACCAATGGTACTTTGGAATTACCCCTTAATATAGATTGGCTAACGGTTAGCCCAAAAGCAGATTCTAATTTAAAGATACATGCCGGCAATGAGCTGAAGCTGGTTTATCCCCAAGTGGACGTCTCTCCTAAATCCTATGAAGGCCTGGATTTTGAAAATTTCTATTTGCAGCCAATGGACAATGAAGACAAAGACAAGAACACGCAAAAGACCATTCAATACTGTTTAGAGAACCCCAAATGGAAATTAAGTTTGCAAACTCATAAATACATGGGGATTGCTTAAAAAAAAGATTTTATTTAAAACCACAATACTCTAGTATCGCTTCTTTTTTCATTTGATATAAAGGCAAAGATGGAACTAGTAACAGAAAGACCGCAGTGGTTTACGGATGCTTTAGAGGTTGAACATAAAAGCTCGACAGTGAACATTAATGGAGCTGACATACACTTCTTGGAATGGGGAAATCCTCAAAATCAAAGCGTTATCATGTTGCACGGCAATCATGCGCACGCTCATTGGTTCCAATTCATAGGCGCTTTATTATCAGACAAATACCATTTTGTTGTGATGAGTTTCAGTGGCATGGGAAAGAGCGATTGGCGCTCCAGTTATGAGAGGGATACCTTTATAGAAGATGTATGGGGCGTTGTAACTGAAACCAAGATGGAAAAGCCCATCGTTGTCGGTCATAGCTTTGGAGGCATGGTCTCGCTGGTCACTGCCGGCAAATACAGCTCTTTAATGAAGGGGCTCTTGTTGGTTGATTTTATAGTTTATCCCACTGAAGAAAGTGTTGAATGGTTTAAAGGTCATCCAAAATCTAGGCCACCGCAAATCCGAGATCAGAAAGAAGACTTTACTAAACGATTCAGACTCATGCCTGCCCAAGCATGCGTTAACCAATTTTTAATAGATTTCATAGCGGATAAATCAATCAGAGAAACCGAGGATGGTTGGAGTTGGACTTTTGATCCTTCTACTTACGATACCTTAAGAATTGGTTCTGATCATGCTGAGATCTTAAGTAATTTGGAATGTCCGGTAGGTTTCTTTTACGGTGAAAATACTGTTGAGTTCAATTCTCGCAGTGGTGTTTCTGGAATGAAAGATCTTTTACCTGAAGGCTCACCGATAGTTGCTTTAGAGAATTCTCAACATCACCTGATGCTTGATAAACCGCTAGAGTTTGTAGAAGAACTAGATAAATTGATAAAATTCTTTATCGACGAAAAACACTAAATTTCTTGAGGTTTTGGTTTTGCTAATCTTAGGAACCAGATCAGAACAACCGCAATGCACAACAAAGACGCCAATAGCATGAAAGCGACTTGATAATTTCCATACGACTGATAAAGCAAAGCTGCCACAGGAGTTCCTCCCGCTTGAAATAATGCAATGACAGGCTGAGCAAGGCCTCGTGCTCTTCCGAAACTTCTAGGAGTAAAGGCTTTGGCGTATAAAATATTGCTTAACGGTAGTGCCGCACCGCCACCAAATCCAAACAATGCAATGATGGCAGCAAGTTGATAAGGGGTGTTTGCACTCATGATGAGAACGATCCCCAGTCCTTGCAATATCAATGAAATAGAAACGGCTATTCTAGGATCAAGCTTTTTTTCAACGAGCCAACCAAATATAATTTTACTTAACATGGCAGGTATGGCGTACATGCTAAATATTAATGCCGCTTGGGAAGCCCAACCTTTTTCAGAAGCGTACAGAGTAATGTGGCTGAGAACGGCCATCATTGCTGAGAACTGAAGGGCAAATACAAACGACAGTACCCAGAAATTTTTATCTCTTATCAATACTGAAATGGCCCAATCCTCTCCTTCTAAATCTGCCATTCCAGAATCAGACTTTTTCCCATCAGGGACCTGACCAACCTCTTTTGGATGGTTGATTATGCTAAACCACACCAGCGGCGTAATAATAAATATCATGAAGATTCCAAAGCTCAAATAAACTTCACGCCAAGTTAGTGAAAAGATGTCCATCAAAACGTATTGGGTGAGCAAGGGGAGAACAAAACCCGCAAAAGAAACACCAACAGCAGCTATACCTAGTGCTCTACCTGTTTGTTCGTTGAACCATTGAGAAACCAATTTTGAAGTGGATAAGTTTCCGAAGAGGCTTGCACCAAGCGCCAAAGGAACTGCAAAAACTAGAATAAACCCAAGATAATTACTCGTAAAATACAAAGAAACAAGACTGACGCCATATATCAATCCGCCGACGGATAAAACATTATTTATAGGGAAGGTGTCTAAGAGCTTTCCAACAATTGGGTACAAGACCGCTGAACAGATCATGAAAATAGGCAAAGTTAATGTCGTCATTACCCGTGTTAATTCCAATTCCTGTTCGAGTTGCAATTGAATTACTGGGTAGCTTTGAAAAGCAAACCCTACGGCAAAGAAATCCACAGCCATTGCAATGGCTACCATTCGCCATCCAAAGAAGGAATCCGTTGAAGTTGTTTTCATAGGGTTGTGAGTAACTGGAATTTTAACTCAGTTACCCGTTATGACTAAGAAAATATCTTATATAGTTTCTGCGATTGTCTTTTCGGTCACTTCCCATAAACGAGAAGCTTCATCTGTGTCTATTGCCCATTCAGCCACTCCCACGTATCGAGCAGTTGGACCTTCTTCTTGAATACTCGCAACATCACAGTTTTCACAATAAACACCACCCATGCCATCAAGTTGAGAGCTGGTAGCGCACCACAAGCTTGTTGAGGCTCCTTGAGTGGGCGTTTTAAAACCTTTAGCGGCCATTTCCGATAACTCTCCATCCTCGCCAAGCCATCCTAGCGCAATCATTTCTTCTTTTTCTAAATGCCTCTGGAGGGGTGTAAAAATTCCGCCCGGATGAACGCCAAAAGCTCTTATGCCTTCATCTTTCATGCGAGAATCAAGTTCAATTGCCAATAAGCTTGCAGCTGTTTTTGATTGGCCGTAAGACTGCCATTTATCATAGGAGTCTTTAAAGTGGATATCATCCCATCTAATTCCAGACATTTTATGAGCCGTAGATGATAGGGCAACGACTCTAGCATTTCCCGATTGTCTCAGAGCCGGTAACAAACCAGTCGTTAAAATAAAATGACCAATGTGATTAACCGCAAATTGCAGATCCCAACCTTCTTTGGTTGGTTTTTCAGGACAAGCCATCATGGCCGCGTTATTAATAAGTATGTCCACAGGAATATCTTTTTGAATAAAATCGTCAACAAATCTTGCAGTAGAGTCTGGATCTCCTAGGTCGACCGGCAATATATCCTCTTCATTGATTACGCCGCTAAGTTCTTTTTTAGCCACATCAACTCGTCTTGCAGGGACAATGACGCGTGCGCCTGAATCAGATAGAGCTCTTGAAGTTTCTAGGCCAATTCCGGAATAGCCCCCCGTGACCATTGCTGTTTTTCCAGATAAATCGATACCTTCTAGAACCTCTTGAGGTTCACTTTTAGCACCAAATCCTGAGTTGAGAGGTTTTTGAGATTCAGAAATCATAATTTCCCTTTATTGTTTGTAAAACACAAGTGTACAATTTTTAGCGGTTCCTATGCCAACATTATTAGATGAGGTTGATGGTCATCCAAATTAAAAGAATGATGGAGATAAACCACATTAAAGATCTGATAACTTGAGGTTCATAAGTTGTTCCTTCTTTGGCTGGTTTTTTCCCTATTCCAGTCGCATACAAAACTGCAAATAGCACCCTACTGATTAGCCAATACAGAGCTAAAGAAGTGTTTTCTTCAATTCCAAGAACCACTGACAATATTGCCACAGCGAAAAATACCGGGAGAGACTCTCCTAAATTATTGAGTGCTTTTGAAGCTCTGTCTCTTTCACCACTGCCTTCTTTTAAGAATAAAGGCAGCAAAAGCTGAATTAAATATACCAAAGCGGTTGCTGCGATTACGTTGATCATAATTTTGTCCTAAATGAGTTAATTAATATCGAAAGCACGTTAGAGCTTACGGTAAATTATGTAAAGTTATTTAAGACTTAAATCTTCAGGCTATTTATAAATTTATACAGTTCTGTATAATTTAAAGATGTTACGTTTATCAACTACAGCACTTACCTTTGACGATGTTCTTTTAGTTCCTGATTATTCAGAAATTCTACCTAAAGACGTCGACCTTAAAACTCAACTTACCAATTCTCTCAGTTTAAATATTCCACTGGTTTCAGCCGCGATGGACACCGTTACTGAATCCAGAATGGGTATAGCTTTAAGTGAGCAGGGAGGAATAGGAATTATCCACAAAAATTTATCAAGAGAAGCGCAAGCTTCAGAGGTTAAAAGGGTAAAGAAATACGAAAGTGGAATTGTAAGAGATCCCATAACTATTCGTTCAGATAATCTCGTGGGCGAGCTAATTCAATTAACAAACGAATTAAATATTTCAGGAATGCCAGTCGTTGATGATGGCCAGCTTGTGGGCATAGTTACCAGCAGAGATTTTAGAAATGAACAAAATGCTTCAGCAAAAGTTGCCGAAATAATGACTCCAAAAGAAAAGTTAGTCACTGCAAAAGAGGGAGAAAAACTTGATGTGATCAAGCGCCTCTTACAAGACAACCGCATAGAAAAGATATTGCTCGTGGACTCACATTTCACTTTAACCGGCCTGGTTACGCTTAAAGATATCAATAAATCCCTAAATTTTCCTAACGCTGCAAGAGATGAAGAAGGCAGGTTGCTGGTTGGAGCAGCTATAGGAACCAAGAAAGATACCATGGACAGAGCAGAGGGGCTGATTAATGCTGGTGTTGATGTGCTGGTGGTCGACAGTGCTCATGGCCACTCCGAAGGGGTTCTTGAACAAATCAGACAAATTAAATCTCTCTACAAAGACATTCAAATCATAGGTGGAAATATTGCAACGGCTGAAGGAGCATTGGCTCTGGTAAAAGCTGGAGTTGATGCTGTAAAAGTGGGTATTGGTCCTGGTTCAATATGCACGACTCGAATAGTCACCGGGGTCGGAGTCCCACAAATTACCGCCATAGCAGAAGTATCCGAAGCACTGAAAAATAAAGGCGTACCCGTGATTGCAGACGGAGGTATTCGTTTCTCAGGAGATCTTGCTAAAGCCATTGCCGCAGGAGGACATACTGTAATGTTGGGCAGTGCACTTGCAGGAACAGAAGAGGCTCCTGGAGAAGTGGAGTTATATCAAGGAAGGAGTTACAAGTCTTACAGAGGCATGGGTTCAATCGGGGCCATGTCGGGTGATCAAGGTTCCAGTGATCGTTATTTCCAAGACAGTGCGGATGCGAACGAAAAATTAGTGCCCGAAGGAGTCGAAGGAAGAGTTCCTTACAAAGGTTGGATGGAAGCAGTGGTTCATCAAATGATGGGCGGTCTTCGTCAAAGCATGGGTTACACGGGTTCAAAAGACATCGAAACCATGAGAATAAAACCTAAGTTTGTTCAAATCACCACTGCCGGTGTTAACGAAAGTCATGTGCATGACGTTAGTGTTACGAAGGAAGCACCTAATTACAGAGTAAGTTAATTAAGCTATGGCAAAGAACATTCTTGCCCACAAGATTCTAATCATCGATTTTGGATCACAGTACACTCAGCTGATTGCAAGACGAGTAAGAGAACTTGATGTTTATTGTGAAATTTATTCTCATAAGTCCAATTTAAAATCCATCAAGGATTTTGACGCAAAAGGAATCATTCTTTCAGGGGGCCCTGAGACAGTAAAACAAAAAGGATCGCCAAAAGTTCCAAGTGGAATGTTTAATCTTGGAATACCAGTACTTGGAATCTGTTATGGCATGCAGACAATCACCAAGCAAATGGGAGGTAAGGTTGAGCTTGCAAGTAAGAGAGAATTTGGCCATGCGGATTTAAAGATATCCAATCTGGGTGGAGGTCTTTTTAAGAACATTAAAGACAAATCAACATCTGTATGGATGAGCCACGGAGATCATGTAACTAGCCTCCCTAAAGATTTTAAAGTTATAGCCAAGAGTTCCAATAGCCCCATAGCTGCTTTCTACAACCCAACCAAGAAAATTTACGGTCTCCAGTTTCATCCGGAGGTTACCCACACTCCACAAGGAAAAAAGATACTTAAAAACTTTGTACGCGAGATCTGCAGCTGCCAAGGACTTTGGAATTCAAAAAACATCATCGATAAATCGGTTGCTGAAATAAGGGAAAAAGTTGGTAAAGACAAAGTTCTATTAGGTTTATCAGGCGGCGTTGATTCCTCAGTAGTAGCAGCATTACTGCACAAAGCCATAGGAGATCAGCTTCATTGCATCTTTGTTGATAATGGTTTGTTGAGATTGAATGAAGGCGAACAAGTCATGGAGACGTTTGGCCGTTCTTTTGGCATGAAAGTTGTCAGAGCAAATGCAGGCAAGGCATTTTTTAAAGATTTGAAAGGAAAGTCTGATCCTGAAGACAAGCGTAAGGCGATTGGGAAAACCTTTATTGATGTTTTTCTAAAAGAAGCCAAAAAGGACAAGAAAGTAAAATGGTTGGCCCAAGGAACTATCTACCCCGACGTGATTGAATCGGCGGGCAATAAAAACGGAACAGCACACGTCATCAAATCTCATCACAACGTTGGCGGTCTTCCAGATTATCTGAACTTACCCATCATTGAACCGCTGAGAGAATTATTTAAAGACGAAGTAAGAAAGTTGGGTAAGGCATTAGGACTTTCTAGTGAATTAGTCGACAGACATCCTTTTCCTGGACCTGGGTTGGGCGTTCGGATACTTGGAGAGATAAAACCTAAGTACGTTAAAACGTTACAGCTTGCCGACGATATTTTTCTTGAAGAACTAACCAATGCTAATCTTTACCACAAAGTAAGTCAGGCTTTTGCTGTTTTCCTGCCGGTAAAATCAGTAGGAGTGGTGGGAGATGCCAGAAGGTACGAATACGTAATAGCCCTAAGGGCAGTTGAGACAGTAGATTTTATGACGGCAAGAGCAGCAAACCTTCCCCACGAATTTTTAGAAAAAGTTTCTACTAGAATCATTAATGAAATTCCAGAAGTAGCAAGAGTCACTTATGATATTTCTAGCAAACCACCGGCTACTATTGAGTGGGAATAAATGAAAATATGAGCGAAAGGAAGCAAGAAAATAGATTATTACTGATTTTATCAGTCCTGTTATTTTTATCTGGAGTTTTGCTGCCTGAGTTTATTGGGTTTTTAAGTTCTGATTACAATTCAATGAGTCATTATATTAGTGAACTCGGTGCAGTTGGGGCAGAATACTCAATAATAATTAACTACTTCGGATTTTTACCAATTGCCCTCTAAGATGATACGACTAAGCTGTATCCAGTAGCATATCTTCAGATATAGCTTCTATCAGTTCTTCGTGTTTCACACTCCATTTACACAAAGAGTTTAAAATTGGCATTAATGATTCACCAAATTCAGTTAGGGAGTATTCAACTTTAAGAGGTATTACTTCAAAAACCTTTCGATTAATCAGCTGATCTCTTTCCATTTCTCGCAGTTGCTTCGTTAACATCTGTGCAGTAATAGGAGATAGAATTCTTTTTAACTCTCCAAATCTAATAGCTTCTTCTCGCAAATTATACATAACGGCAATCTTCCATTTGCCTCCAATGAGCTTTAAAGAGTTCGTAACCGGGCATAAACATTTCGTCATAGTATGTATTTATATCCTAGTATGATTTTAATGTCTACTTGTTTTATTTACCTTAGTCTATATATCATAGTAAGTATTAATTATAAATTATGGAGTAAACATGAAAAATGTACTTAAAAGCAGTTTTGTTTTGTTGTTGTTGTTGTTGCCAGGAGTTAGTTTCGGCGCCGATTGGGGTTCTTTAGAAAAAGATAGTGTAATAAATGGGAAGGTTGATGTTGTTAAATCAGTTAAAAAATACAACACATTAGAATCTTGTAAAGATTTTGCAAACAAAAGAAACCGCGCAATAGCTTTTACTTTGGATCTTAAAAGGGGAACGTGCACTACTTTTAAATCTATTAGAGGAGTGAGCAGAAGTAAAAAAGGTGCTTTAACACAAAGAAAGTTATCAAACCTTGGGGTGTGAAGTGGATTGTAAAAACGGTATTCGTCACATAACAGCCCTATCTTGGGCGTTATTTCCCTTAATCATATATCTATGGGGCTTTCTATCGATGTGGCAATGGACTAGTTGAATATGAGGTTTGTCTTTAGAGGCATCTGTCCTCCCCATTGCCTCTAAAGATATCCCAACTCATAAATTTTATGCACTATTTATTTGCTCAAATTAAAATTACGGATCGAGAGGAATACGCTAAGTACGAAGCAGGTTTTATGGATATTTTCTTGTCTTACAAAGGCAAGATATTAAGCGTTGATGAAAACTTGGATCTTTTGGAAGGCACTTGGGATTACACCCGAACGGTGCTCGTTGAATTTCCCTCAAAAGAAGACGCCATGGATTGGTACAAGTCCGTCGAATACCAAAAGTTAGCCCAACACAGACTTGCCTCCAGCGCTGGCAATGTAATCACCATCAGTGGTAGTTAAGAGTAGGGCAGAGTCTTTATCTATAAGTTAGACTAGAAAAGAAGAGAAATTCACTACACACTGTGTAGTTAGAACATGGTAAGTTATTGATAATGATGGAAGGGAACACATTGAAAATAACCTGTTTACTACACACCTACTACACACTAGTAAAACGCACTTCTCAAACCCTTATAAACACTGGGGTTTTTCTCATGTCTACTATTGAGTGGGAATGAAAATTTTTA
>Ga0209709_10001565_pt1 | contig 20956 bp, 18 predicted proteins | sample ArcticOcean_MG_C_2_FD_187435 | JGI IMG/M metagenome (GOLD analysis project Ga0209709, IMG submission 187435) | Marine microbial communities from western Arctic Ocean - ArcticOcean_MG_CB4_136 (SPAdes) (version 2) | ecosystem: Environmental > Aquatic > Marine > Oceanic | place: Arctic Ocean...
TTAATACTAACTAAAAGTAATGAAAAGCAATGAATAGCAAATTTTGGAAAGATAAGAGAGTTCTGGTAACTGGTCACAGCGGCTTTAAAGGGTCCTGGCTTTCAATGATACTGCATGCTATGGGCGCAGAAATACTAGGTATTTCAAAAGAATCTTTAAATAATAACTCAGAATTATTTAGCGCTTTAGATATTAAAAATTTAGTTGATTCTCATGATGAGGATATTCGTGATTCTATAAAAATTAATAAAATCATTGCTGATTTTAAACCTGAAATTGTGTTCCATCTTGCCGCACAGCCCTTGGTTAGAAAATCATACTTGCTTCCCTCAGATACATATGAAATTAATGTTATGGGAACCATTAATATCTTAGAAGCTATTAGAGCCAATGATTCTGTTCGCTCCTCTCTTATGATTACCACAGATAAATGCTACGACAATAAAGAGTGGATCTGGGGTTACAGAGAGAATGATGCAATGGGAGGGTATGATCCATATAGTAGTAGCAAGGGTTGCGCAGAGCTCGTGATCCAGGCGTATCAAAAATCATATTTTAATAATAGCTCTATGTCAGCACTTAGCTCAGTAAGAGCTGGTAATGTTATAGGTGGAGGTGATCTATCTCAAGATAGGCTAATCCCTGACATAGTAAGGGCTATTAAAGATCACTCAAAAGTTTCAATACGAAATCCATTGGCTACTAGGCCGTGGCAGCATGTTTTTGAGCCATTAAGTGGGTACTTGATGGTTGCAGAGGATCTTTTTCATAATGGGCATGTTAACAATTCATCCTGGAATTTTGGCCCTCTAATTACTGATATTAGGAGTGTTGATGAAGTAACAAAATTATTTTGTCAAATTTGGGGAGAGCTAGATATTATTGAATATGACAAGAGCGCACATGCTCATGAAGCTAACTTATTGAGTCTTGATATAAGTAAGGCTTATCATGAGCTCAAATGGAGACCTAGATGGTCGCTCAATGAATCAATGCCTCACATAGTAAATTGGTATAAGGAATATATTGCTAAGGGCGATCTTCTCGAGCTAAGCAAAGATCAAATAAAATTATTCTTCTTGAAGAATAATTTTATTTAACTTCAAATCAAATAAAAAAAAGTTTGAAATAGATAACACTCCAATGTTTAATCCAAAAGTCACTATTATTATCTTGTCATACAATCAGCGTGCAATCTAGAGGCTTTCATTTATCAATACTATAAAAAAATCAGCATTTAGCTTTAAAAGCATTTTTTCAACTAGCTCATTTCAGCTATTAATTTTTATTTCAGGCCTTGTAATTAACAAGTGTATAGCAGTATTTTCTGGGCCTACAGGTATTGCACTTTTTGGAGTGATAAAGAATTTTCATATTTTTTTCGGCAGTATACTTAAGCTTGGCTCAGACACTGTAATCATTAACAAAGCATCAAAGGCTGCGCAATCTCCAGCTCTTAAGCAGGAATTAATTTCATCTATTTTCAAGTTATGCTTTTTTCAAATAATTTTTGTATTTCTTGCATTAATAGCGTTAGACGATCTTATATACGACTTAGTTTTCCAATCAATCATACCTTTTGAGGAAAAGTGGTTAATTAGATTAATACTGATCTTAATATTCTTTACGGCATTTTCTGAGATGATGATCAGTTTTTTTAATGGGTTGCTTGATTTAAAAAAGGTATTTATCTCTTCATTTTCAGGCTCTATATTCACTATGCTGCTTGCAGTTATCGTACAGCCAACTTCTTTTTTAGAAATATCGTTTTTAGCACTCTCAAGTGGATCATTTTCTGCAATTATTCTCTTATATTTTCTATTCCGGAATTCTTATATTTTTTCATTAGAAGTAAAAAAAGACATGAAGCATTCCCGCCTTCAATTGCCTATTTCTTTGCCGCTTCTCATCCATCCAATTTTAGTGTCTTCAGCTTTTATAATTATTCAAAACTTAATTAGTTCAAGTTATGGGGTGAAGGAACTATCATTTTTTGTACTTTGCTCAACACTTATAGGTGTAATCATGAGCTTGATGATGGCCTCTGGAAGAATGTACTTTCTACCTAAATTGGGAACCTTAACTGATTCTGAGGAGAGAAATAAATTCTTTCAGACCAACATATACTTTTTTTTGATTGCAGCATCTTTAGTTTCAATTGTTCTATTCTTTTTTGCCCCATTGGTTATTCAAATACTATATTCAGATGAGTTTTTAGGCGCTGAGGTTCTATTAAGTTTATTTTCTTCTACAATTATTTTAAAATCTTTTCAATGGATTATAGCTATCTCATCATGGGAGAAAAATAGATTTAAAATTTATATTATTCCAGAATTTATTAGAGAAACTCTGTATGTAGCAACATGTTTTATTTGTCTTGCTTGGCAATTTGAATTTAAGTTTATCTTCGTTGGTTTTTTATTTTCTGAAATCGTTGCTTCAATATTTTGGATTGGGTACTTGAATTTTTATAAATCAGAACTCAGCATCAATCCTCTCACAATAGTTGCTGTTTATTTGATTACTTTCCTTTTAATTATTTTGAATTATCATGCCATATAGTTGTAAAAGCACAGAACCTAATTATGAGTGCTGAAAATAAAATAGTCTTAGTTGATTATAAAATGGGTAATTATAATTCTGTTACTCGTTCTCTTCATAGAATAGGAGTTAAATCAATCATATCATCAGATCCAGAAGTGATCCTTGCTGCAGACAAAATTATTTTAGTTGGAGTAGGACATTTTCAGAAAGCAATGGAAAATCTTCATTCTTTAAACTTGATTGATTGTTTGAACAAATTTGCATTGGTTCAAAAGAAACCAATCTTAGGCATTTGTTTAGGCATGCAGTTGATGGCTAAATATGGTGAAGAAGGCGATTGCAATGGCTTAGGTTGGGTAGATGGTAGAATAAAAAAATTTAAAGTTAGTGATAATTTAAAATTTAAAATTCCACACACTGGTTGGAATCAAATCCAGCATCAAAAAGAAAGCCCGATTATGAATAAGATTCCAAATTCTACTGAATTTTATTTTGTCCACTCTTATTTTCTTCAAAGCGATAATCAAGACATTGTGTTAAACACAACAAATTACTCTAGCAGCTTTATCTCTGCAATCCAGAGTGAAAATATATACGGTGTTCAGTATCATCCTGAAAAAAGTCATGATCAAGGATTGCAGCTCTTATCAAACTTTATTAACTTATAAATATTATGTTTCGCCCTAGAATTATTCCAGTTTTACTTTTGAATAATAATTCTCTAGTAAAATCTATCCGTTTTAAAAAATTCCAATATATTGGCGATCCAATGAATGCTGTCAAACTCTTTAATGAATTTAAGGCCGATGAATTAGTATTCCTTGATATTAGTGCAACAAAGCAAGAGAGGTTAATCCCACTTGATTTGGTTAAAGCTGTTGGTGAAGAGGCAAACATGCCTTTTTCAGTTGGAGGCGGCATTAAATCTTTAAAAGATATTCAAGAAATCATCTCTCATGGAGCTGAAAAAGTTATCCTAAGCTCTCATGCCATCAAGCATCCAACTTTTATTAAACAGGCATCGGATACATTTGGTTCATCAACAATAGTTGTATGCATTGATGTAAAGAAAAATTTTTTTGGTAAGCAAATGGTATATATCGATAACGGTAAGATTAATACTCAAATTAGCCCAGTTGAGATGGCTTTGCTGGCCGAAAAGCAAGGAGCTGGAGAAATTATTATTCAATCCATTGATCGAGATGGTTTGATGACAGGATATGATCTAGCATTGATAAAACAAATTTCAGAAAGAGTTTCTATTCCTGTTGTAGCCCTTGGTGGAGCTGGAAAATTTGACCATATGAAAGATTGCTATAAAAATACCTATGCTAATGCAATGGCAGGTGGAAGCTTTTTTGTATTTCATGGATCCGATAAAGGAGTTTTAATCTCGTATCCTGACGCAAATAAAGTTCAAGATCTAAGGTAAATCTTTATTTAATTTTACATAAATACTGGATTTATCAAGCTTTTATATGATGTATAATCCATCAATGCATTCTCAAATTTGTTCTAGATGTATCATGGATTCATCTGATCCTGATATTTTTTTTGACTCTCAAAATCACTGCAATCATTGCAATGAATTTTTTGATTTTAAACAACAAATTACTTACAAGAAGGGTGAAAGCGAAAAGAAATTAGAGGAATTAGTCTCAACAATAAAAAAATCAGCTAAAAATAATAAATATGATTGTTTGATAGGTGTTAGTGGTGGTGTTGACAGTTCCTATGTTGCATATCTTTCGAAGCAGCTTGGATTGAAACCTCTTGCGCTGCATATGGATAATGGATGGAACTCTGAGCATTCAGCTGCAAATATTAGAAATATATGCTCAAAACTAGATATTGATTATTCTAGCCATGTTTTGAGGTGGGATGAATTTAAAGATATCCAATTATCAATTTTAAAATCTTCTATTGTAGAAGTAGAGTTTCCAACAGATATTGCAATCACCGCAGTTTTACATAGAACTGCAGCCCAACATAATATTAAATATATTATTGGCGGGGGGAATTATGCAACTGAAGGAATTTTACCTGAATCTTGGTTTTACAACCCAAGAGATAAAAAGTTACTTAAATCTATTCATAAAAAATTTGGGACTGTCCCAATGAAGACGTTTCCGACTTTTGATTTCTGGCAAGAGATTTACTATAAATTTTTTAAAGGAATTAAGATGACTTATTTACTAAATTATTTTCCTTACTCTAAAGATGAAGCAATGAAGATTTTAACTTCTCAATTTTCTTATCAAGACTACGGTGGGAAGCATCATGAGTCTGTATTTACCAGATTTGCTCAATCTTATATTCAGCCAGTTAAATTCAATGTAGATTATAGAAGAGCAACTTTATCCTCATTAATATGCAATGGTATTATCGGAAGAGACGAAGCTTTATTAGAATTGAGCAAGCCATCATATAATGCCGAAACAATTGATGCTGATAAAGAGTATGTTGCCAAGAAGTTTGATATTTCAGTTTCAGAGCTTAATGCCATTATTAGTGCTGAGCCTAAATCTTATAAAAACTATCCAAATGATGAAAGATTTTTAACCTTTATTTATAGGGTTTATAGGCGACTTTTTAAGTCTCAAAATTCCAATTAAAATTATTTATGAATATCTCCAATGTTAAAGTTTGTATAGTTGGGTTGGGCTATGTTGGTTTGCCATTAGCTGTGGAATTCAGTAAAAAATTATCAGTTATTGGATTTGATATTAATAATGCTCGAATTAAAGAGCTTAATAATGATCAAGATTTTACAAACGAATTAACCTCTCAGGAATTGCAGGCAGCAGGTGATATTATTTTTACCTCCTCACAGGAAGATATTACATCTTGTAATTATTATATTATTACAGTCCCAACACCTATAGATAGCAAAAAGAACCCAGATCTTTCGCCATTAACCAGCGCTAGTAATTTTGTTGGAGGTTTATTAAAGGATGGGGACATAGTTATATATGAGTCTACTGTTTATCCAGGAGCAACCGAGGAAGTGTGCATTCCGATTCTGGAAAGGACATCAAATCTAGTTTTTAACAAAGATTTTTTTGTTGGATATTCTCCAGAGAGAATAAATCCGGGAGATAAAACGCATAGATTGCCTGATATTCAGAAAGTAGTTTCAGGCTCCGATGACCAAACCTTAGATTGCATTGATAATTTATATAAACTAATTATTCATGCTGGAACATACAGAGCAGAGAGCATCAAAGTAGCAGAAGCTGCAAAAGTTATTGAAAATACCCAAAGAGATCTTAATATTGCCTTGATAAACGAGCTGGCAATCATTTTTGAACATCTTGATATTGATACTGAATCTGTTTTAAAGGCTGCTGAAACAAAATGGAATTTTTTACCATTTAGACCTGGATTAGTTGGGGGGCATTGTATCGGAGTCGACCCTTACTACCTAACCTTTAAGGCTCAGCAAATAGGTTATGAACCAAAAATAATTTTATCAGGCAGGCAGTTGAATGATGGTATGAGCAAATTTGTTTCGCAACAACTTTTAAATAAACTGATTAACAAACCATCTCGCATCCTGATAATGGGCTTGTCATTTAAGGAAAACTGCCCAGACATCAGAAATACTAAAATTATAGATATTTATAATGATCTTTGCGCTGAAGGATGTGAGGTAGATATTTATGATCCCTGGATTAGCAAGGTAGCTGCATTGCATGAGTTTGGTATAGACGTAATAGAGTATCCCGAAAAAGGCCAATATGATGGTATTTTAATTGCCGTAGCCCATAATGAGTTTAAAGCTATGGGTTCTAACGCTATTCGTGAATTTGGCAAATCCGATCATATTTTATATGATTTAAAATATATCTTTAATGCAGTAGATGTAGATATGCGCCTGTAAAAAATTAATGTCATTATATCAATCAATTCAAAAAAATCTTCGTTCAAACCCAAAGACATGGCTCATTACTGGAGTTGCTGGGTTTATAGGAAGTAATTTGTTGGAGCAACTTCTTCAATTAAATCAAAAGGTCATAGGAATCGATAACTTTTCAACTGGCCATAATAAAAACTTAGAGGATGTTAGATCCTTGACTAGTAAAAAACAGTGGCAAGGATTTACTTTCATCGAAGCCGATATTGCTGACTTTGCAACCTGTGCTAGCGCATGCCAAAGAGTTGATTATGTATTGCATCAGGCTGCATTAGGATCGGTACCTAGAAGTATCAAGGATCCAATTGCCACTAACTTAAGTAATGTTTCTGGTTTTTTAAATATGATAACCGCTGCCAGAGATGCAAGTGTTTTAAATTTTGTCTATGCGGCTAGCAGCTCGACATACGGAGATCATCCAGCTCTTCCAAAAAAAGAACATTTAATTGGCAATCCCTTGAGCCCATATGCGGTCACAAAGTATGTAAATGAACTCTACGCTTCGGTTTTTTCGTCTTCTTACGGCATGAATACAATGGGTTTAAGATACTTTAATGTTTTTGGGAGAAGGCAGGACCCAGCTGGCGCCTATGCTGCTGTAATACCCAAATGGATCGATGCATTTATACGCGGTGAAACTGTGGCAATCAATGGAGATGGAACCACTTCCAGGGATTTTTGCTATATTGATAATGTGGTGCAGGCCAATATATTGGCTGCTACCACAGATAATAAATTAGCTTTAAATGAAGTGTTTAATATTGCAGTGGGCGACAGAACATCTTTAGTTCAACTAACCGAGCTAATTATAGAATCTTTACCAACAAAGAGCACATCAGAAATTACATTTCATGATTTTCGCATTGGAGATGTTTTGCATTCCCAAGCTGATATTTCTAAAGCAAAAAAATTGATTGGTTACGAGCCAAGATTTAACGTTGAAGCAGGAATAATTAATACCATTGAATGGTATCTAGCAAAATAAAAAACTATTTATTATTTTCTAGGCGATGTTCTAAAAGCATTAAACTTCTTACTTGAAAACTTAACACTAACTTTTAGTTTCTTTAGTAGGACATGTACTTTTTTAAAAGACATTGGGTATTCATATTGAGCATACATGCCATCCAAGGTATCTAATATAGCCCAATCTTCAAGTTGCTTTTCACTGAGATCTAGCAAGCCTTTGTAGTCATATACTGGGATAAAACAGTCAGAAATGAACCTGGAATTAAAGAATATTTTTCTAATAATTCGTTTTGCAATTAAGAGTGCCTTAATATTATTAATTAAAAAATTCTCACAAGATTCATATTTAACTAAGTTTTTAAAAAGAGGTCTCCAAAGAAAGTATTTTGGAGATAAAATTCCTACCTTAGGGGGAGGGTAGATATCAAATACAACCTCTCCATCAGGTTCAACAAAATCATATAATTTTGTAATCGATTCTATTGGAGACGGAGTATGCTGAAGTACTCCTCGGCAAATCACTACATCAAATTTTTTATTTGGTACTAGTTTCAAGAAATCTGCTTTTACTCTGCTGCAGTTTTTTGCAGACTGCGCAACATTAAAAAATATGGCTTGAGAAAGATCCACTAATACTAGCTCTTTAGCATGCTTAACAATATGCTCAGAAAACCTTCCTGCACCACAACCTATTTCCAGAACTGATTTATTATCAAAGTAATCTAATTTGGAGAAAATTACATTTTCAAGCAAATCTTGTGAACATGAGAAGTTATTCTTACTATCAATTTGAATGTCTACATGATCACGCCACTGTTTTCCAAAGTTAGCTACATATTGATCATCACGATCTAATATTAATACTCCATTATCTTCTTGAAATTCATTGCTAAAGTATTGATGCGCCATAATAGTTCTATTCTAAAATTTGAGATGAAATTATAAACCATTTCTGATTTCGAGACAGTTAGATCTATAGTTTATTTGGCCTAAGACAGATGTTTTTTATGTCTTGCAATCTATCAAAGATGTAAAAAATGCTTACCATTGCCAAGCAAAACCTAGTAGAATTTACTCATTCTTTAATAAGGTTTTTTGCATGTGTGGTTTTACTGGATTTTATCTCAACCATGAGAAACCTGAGTTGGATCTAGAGAATATTGTGTCTCGGATGGTTGATACTCTAGAGCATAGAGGCCCTGATGACAGAGGGGTTTGGTGCGATTCATTTAATGGATTAGCATTAGGTCATAGAAGACTTTCAATTGTAGATCTTTCTCCTTCTGGCCATCAACCGATGAGCTCTAAAAACAATCAATATGTTATTGCTTTAAATGGTGAAATTTATAATCACATCGAGCTGCGCAATGAATTAGATTTGATCAATCCTGAGCATAAATGGAATGGTCATTCAGATACAGAAACACTGCTTGCAGCATTTGAAGAATGGGGAGTAGATAAAACATTAGAGAAATCTGTAGGAATGTTTGCAATCGCTCTTTGGAATACTAGAACTCAAATACTTTCTTTGATAAGGGATAGATTTGGAGAAAAGCCTTTATATTATGGCTGGATTTATACAGATTATGGAAAGGTCTTTGCTTTTGGGTCAGAGCTGAAGGCTCTAAGAGCTTATCCGGGTTTTAAAAACAGCATAGCAAGAGATGCATTAAAACAGTTTTTTAAATATATGTATGTTCCAGCTCCATACAGCATTTTTCAAGGCATTTATAAACTAGAGCCTGGCTCAATACTTTCTTTAAACTCCCCGCCCAAAGATGATCCAATTGATTTACCTCATTCATTTGATGAAGAAGATATTGTGTATAAAGGTATGCAAATTAAAAAATGGTATAAATTTAAAGAAGTAGTTTCATTAGCTACTAAGAAACTCATTGCAGATGAAGTCGATGCTACTAACTTATTAGAAAAGCAGCTTGAAGAAACAATTCAATTACAAAGTTTAGCAGATGTCCCTTTGGGTGCATTTTTATCTGGAGGCGTTGATTCTTCGGCTATCGTTGCATTGATGCAGAATCAAAGCAATATTCCAGTTAAAACATTTACAATAGGGTTTGAAGATGCCCAATTTGATGAATCTCAGTATGCAAAGGAAGTTGCGTCTCACTTAGGCACTGATCATCATGAAATGAGGGTTACATCTGATGATGCTCTCTCTTTGATTCCACAAATTCCAACTTTATATGATGAGCCTTTTGCAGATTCCTCACAAATTCCAACATATTTTGTTTCTCAGGCTGCAAAAAGAGAAGTTACTGTTTCTCTTTCAGGAGATGCTGGAGATGAGTTATTTGGAGGCTACAATAGATATCTATGGGCGCCTCAGCTATGGAAAAAAATAAACTGGTTACCATTTCCTGCCAGGAAAGTATTAGGTAGCTCGCTTAGAAAAATTCCTATAAATTTTTGGGATCAGATTGGAGATTACTATAATTATGTTAGATCGGATGCAAATGGAATTACCCGCCTAGGAGATAAAGTTTCTAAGACTGCTCTAAGGTTAAAGAATGTAGATTCGCTGGATAGTTTATATAAGAGTTTAGTTTGTGAGTGGCCAAATACCGATGATCTCGTTAAAAGCGATCCTGAGGGACCGCAAGACATCCCTAAGTTAGTTGATTTAATAGAAGATCCTCTGCCTAAAGGCAGCTTAACTGAATCAGAATCTAGAATGATGTACTGGGATACCATAAGCTACCTCCCAGATGATATTCTCTGTAAGGTCGATAGAGCCGCTATGGGAAATAGTTTAGAAACTCGTGTTCCGTTCCTGGATCATCGAATTGTTGAGTTGTCTCAAAGAATTCCACTAAGCATGCAAATTAAAAATGGAACCGGAAAATCAGTTCTCCGCAATATTTTATATAAGCACGTACCTAAGGAATTAATAGAAAGACCTAAAGCTGGGTTTGGTATTCCTTTGGGATCTTGGCTGCGTGGGCCTCTTCGACCTTGGGTTGAGGAGCTAATATGCACCAATAGATTAGAGAGCGAAGGGTATCTTGATGCAGCATTGGTTCATGAAATTTGGAGAGAGCATTTGAGCGGCCAGAGAGATTGGTCATTTAGAATATGGAGTGTGGTAATTTTTCAGCAGTGGTTAGAATCATTAAATTAGATTAATTTTTTTATTAGTTTCATAATTTCAACCAATGACCTAAAATTAGCAAATGAATAACTTTGAACAATCTCTCAAACTAACCCTAGATTTTTTTAACAGCCATGTGCTAACAAAATCATCTTTAAAATATCTTGGAGCTTCTCTAATATTTAGCTTGCTAATTATTTTTATCCTATCTCCAAAGTTCTTAATTAGTACCACATTATTAGAAAATACTTCTACTGCTGAGACTCAAAAAATTGATGGAGTTGGAGGTTTACTGCAATCAATAGCTGGTGGTGCAGGAAATACAAATTTTGAAAAATTTAAATCTAGGCTTGAATCAACTGCAGTTGCAAAAAGACTGTGGGATGAAGGATGGGGCAAAAAAGTTTTTGCTCCGGGCTCTGATTATCCGTTAGATGGTATTCCTAAAAGCCATTCAATGGGCGCAAGGTTATCAGCATTGTTACTGGGCTATAAGCTAAGTGATACATTGACGCACCATGATATGAAGCAGTTCGCTAAAAACAGTGTTGGGCTAACCAAGGTTGGAAGAAGTTCTAAAATAGTTGCTACAATGAAGTCTAGAGATCCAGAATTTGCAAAAGAATTTCTGGATGCGCTAATTTATATTGCTGATAGCGAAGCAAAGGTAGGAGAGATAGTTTTAACTAAATCTCGAATTGCCTCATTGAAAGAAGGGCTGGCAGATTCCAAAAATGCAATTGTGACCTCGGGATTATCTAACCTCCTAAATTCAGCCTATTTTTCTCTTGTTACTCTTGAGAGTGATCAGCCCTATTTTGTTATTATTGTTGATAAAGCTAATTCCACTGAAACACCTATTTCCCCTAATATATTCTTAATTATTTTTGCTAATTTAGTTACCTTTCTTTCTTTGAGCGCATTCATTTCTTATTTCCGCGCTAACAAAGAACAGATATGGTAAATGAGTTCGCTGCATGGGTTGATTACGGCGACAGCTACTTATACTACCTGTTTGAATTTTCAAACTATGCTTGGTGTATTTTACTAGTAATATTTGCTCATCATTTAAATCTAATATCTAAGACAGCACTTTGGGTATGGATAGTCGTTTTTGCCGGTCCATTTCTATTTAATTATGTAATTTTTTCTCCTACTCTTTATGGCGATCAATATATCTATACTTTTGAAGTAGTTGAGCGAGCATTTGGGAGACAAAGAATAGAGGGTTCTAATTTAATTGGATATAACTCTACGGGCTATCTAGCAGGCGTCTTATTGTCGTATGTGCCGCTTCCTGCTTTAGCTACTCTAACCTCACTAGGTTTTGCCAATCGAATACTTGCATTTATTTTTTATATCTGGCTTTCAAGAATCGAGTATGTCTCAGAAAAAACTATATTAGGCTTCATCTTAATTCCCAGTTTTATTCTTTATACATCTCTTTCTTTGCGCGAGGCTCTTATTTTGATTCCCGCAACAGTTATTCTTGTAAGTTACCTTAGAGGGAAGTATTTGCCTATGCTTATCATGCTGCCACTAGTATATATTTTAAAGTTCCAAGTCTTTACATTTATTATGATCTACTTAATTTCAACAATGATCTTCAGGACACATAAAAGCATGATTATGTTTATTATATTTGTCATATCAGCAATTATTGGATTATTTATATTTGAAGAACAGGTTTTAAAGATTATTAATTTATATAGGCTTGCATTTGTTGCAGAAGATTTTGAAAATGGATATGCAGGCTTTGGTATCTATGGTCTTTCAAATGAGTTTGCAGATATTTCTAGCACCTTAGATGCAATTATCGAGAGCTTGAAAGGTATACCAGTTCTATTATTTTTACCTCTCCCGTGGAACTGGGAAGGCATATTATATGCCATTCAATTTTTTGAAAGTGTTGCTTTAATTATTGGATTTATTTACCTTGTAAAAAAATATTCACTTTTAAAAGTTCAAGCTTTTTATCCATTAGTCTTCTCACTAGGCGTAGCATTTGGCCTCTACTCTTTGCTAGTTCAAAACGAAGGAACGTTTGTAAGGTACAGATTTGAAGTGGTATTTCCCTGGATGGTTGCCTTGTATTACCTAGGAGTATCTTCTGCCCATCAATCTAAGGAACTTAATAAGGATTCCTCATAAGGATTGTTAGGGTTTAAATTGACTAAAAGATTATCTTTTGAAATCCAATTATTATGATACGCAACTAGTTCTGGGGAGCCAATGAGATGCCCGCTTCTGTGTTGCAAGGCTTTTACAAGGGCAGAGGCATCATGAAGAGAGTTAAAAGTTCCTGTGTCCATCCAGATCATCTCAGAGTCAAGAAATGATCCTTGTAAGCTACCTTCATTGATAAATAAATTATTTAGATCTGTAATCTCTAACTCCCCCCTAGGTGATGGTGATAAAGATTTAGCTTTTTTAACAACAGAATTATCATAAACATAGATGCCTGTTACTGCAAAATGTGAAATGAATTCATCGGGTTTTTCAACAATTTGAATAACTTTCTGTCCCTCAATCTTAGCAACACCATATCTCTCTGGATCATTAACTTTGCAGCAAACTATTTTTGCCCCTTTGGTAAAGTCTTCTGAAAGAGAGTTTTTCAGCGCATCACCATAAAAAATATTATCACCTAGAATTAAAGTTACATTTGATTGGCCGATAAAATTCTCTGCAATTATAAAAGCCTCTGCCAGTCCATTAGGTTTATCTTGAATTAGGTATGTAATATCTATTCCAAACTTCTCACCATTACCTAGAAGTGAAAAAAACCTGTCTTTTTCTTTAGATTTAACAATAATTGCAATTTCTCTAATATTGAGCTCCATCAATGACGCTAATGGGTAAAATATGAGAGGTTTATCATAGATTGGAAGCAATTGTTTTGACGTAGCATAGGTCAGGGGATTTAACCTCGTTCCATTTCCCCCAGCAAGTATAATTCCTTTCATAGCTCAATAATAATTTTAGATAATTCTGTTTCCCATTCAGGGATCATGAAATTAAATTCTGATTCAAATTTGCTCACATTTAAAGATGTATCATAAGGCCTCGGAGCCTCTAGATCAAAATCTTTATTCTTCATTTGCTCGATACCTTTTTTCTGTTCGCCTAATTTTTTACTGAGCAGTTCATTGATAGCATCAATGAATTGATATTTTGATACTCTTCCCTTGTTAGCAAAATGAAAGATACCTGATTTTAAATTTCTCTTTTCTAGCCTTTTAAATACTTCTAGGATACCTTTAGCCAGGGAGTCTGAAGAAGTTGGACTTCCAATAATATCAATAGCTCCCTTGAGATTATCTTGATTAGTAAATTGCGTTTGAATTTTATTAAGAAAGTTATTCTCTCCGTTACTATATAACCAAGCTGTTCTTACGATAACGTAATCCTTGCATATTGATTGGATAAATGACTCTCCCGCCAATTTTGCCTTACCATATTCATTGATAGGATTAGCCAAATCATCTTCAAGATAATTACCTTGCGTTCCATCAAAAACGTAATCAGTCGAAACATGCAGCAAGGGAATATCTTTATCCTTGCAATACTCTGCAATGATTTTTACTGAGCTAGAATTAATAATTATATTCTGCTCATCATGCTCCGCATTATCAACTTGATTATATGCAGCAAAATTGAAAATATAGCTAGGCTTATGTGCTGCAAGATTTTCGTATATATTTTGAGTATCGATTAAATTTAACTCTTGTGAGGAAAGAAACTTCGTGTAATTCGGACATATTTTTTTAAACGAAAGGGCTAATTGTCCTTGAGAACCAATTACTAAAATCAATTATCCCACCAATCCCGATTACTCATGTACCAATTTATAGTCTTTTCCATATTCAATTCGAAATTATGCATTATTTTGATCCCCAGAATCTGCTCAACTTTTGACATGTCGATTGCATATCTCTTGTCATGCCCGAGCCTATCTTTAACAAGAGAGAATTTTGAATTGATAGAGTATTTCTTTTTTAATATTGAGGAAATAGTTTCTAGAATTTCCATATTTGATTTTTCACAATTACTTCCAATATTTACAAGATCATTTTGAATAGAGGCTTCATGGAGTTTGAGGATGATCTCAACATGATCTTCTACAAAGATCCAATCTCTAATATTTCTTCCATCACCATATACTGGGATCTCTATTCCATTAATTGAATTATGAATAATTTTTGGAATAAATTTTTCAAGATACTGCCTTGGCCCAAAATTATTACTGCAATTAGTTATTAAATAGGGAATGTTATGCGTTCTTCCCCAGGCTAGAACTAGCATATCTGATGAGGCTTTTGAGGCAGAATATGGTGAGCTAGGCTTATACTGATGTGATTCAGTGAACGGCATCTCATCTTCTTCGAGGTCCCCATAGACTTCGTCGGTAGAAACGTGATGAAATAAAAATTTATTATTTTGAGATATACCTCTTACACTTTCTAATAAGTTAAAGGTGCCAATAATATTTGTATTTATAAATGGCAAAGCTGAGTCAATAGAGTTATCTACGTGAGACTCCGCAGCAAAATTTATCAATAGATTTGGACTGAACTCTTGAACTACCTTTTCTAGCTTGGCTCTATCAGTAATATCTAAGTTTACATGTGAATAATTAGGAATTTTATTAAGAAGCTCGACAGTACTGGATGAAACTGCATAAGATAGATTATCAAGATTTATGATTTCAGCTCCTTCATTTCTCAGTGCTAATTGTTGAATGAAGCATGAGCCAATAAATCCTGCGCCGCCGGTTACCATTACTCGTTTATATGGATATTTACTCATCTGTGGAAATCTCTAATTCTTTTAGTGTTTTTGCGCCCTTATCTTTTTCTGAAAGAAAGTATTCACTAAATTTTGGCCATTCTAGAGCTAATACATTATCTTGCCAATTAATTGTTCTCTCATGTTCAGGGCTATAATGATTATCTACTTTATAGCTAATCATTGTATTTGCATTAGTTGTAATGTAACCATGAGCAAAACCTCTGGGGATAAAGACAATATTTTTATTTTCTTGAGATATTGTAACTTTAGCATGATGCAGATATGTGCTTGATGATGTTCTTAAATCAACAATGTAATCAATAATTTCGCCTTGCAATACAGTCACTAATTTTGCTTGCCCAAAAGGAGCATTCTGAAGGTGAAGACCTTTAACTGTAGCAGCCTTTTTGATGAAAGAGATTGAATCTTGGACAAACAATTTTTGCCCTATATCAGTATGAATGTAGGTATTAGTGAAATATCCTATATCAGATTCAAATAATTCTCTTGTTTGAAGAGAAACATCAAGCATCTCATCTATAGAAATTTCTGACATTACTCAACCTCATAAATTTCTATTTCTGGTACTGGAAAAATTAATTTCGTACCTTTCTTAAAAATCTTTTTTGATTTTGCTTTAATTTCATCCTTATAGTTCCATGCATTGATTATCAAAATATCATACTCTTGAGTAATTAAGTCCTCTTCTGATATTACCGGTATGCAATAATTTGGAAAAAAATTACCAATCTTAGTGGGAGTTGTATCAACACAGAACTTTACTGTTTCGCTATTTAAGTTAAAAAAAGAAAATAATGTAAATGCTTTTGCTGGAGCACCATATGAGCCAATAACCTTTTCTCTCTCTTTAGCATCTGCAATAAGATGTTCCATCTTTTTCTTATTTTCATATATCTTTACTAAGAATTCTTTAAAAATTTTATTCTGATTAAAGTATTCATATTCTCTAGCTAAGGTTTCCGTAACCATTGATGAAATTGATATTGTATCTGTTCTAGTGCACAGAAAAATTGCTGAGCCACCATGCACTTTTGAAAAAAATATATCTGACACCTCAAAATCGAATTCTTTTAATAGAAAGTTCATATTGGATAATGAGTAATAGAACATATGCTCATGATAAATTTGATCAAATTCAGCATTCTTGAATGTGTCAATTGCATATGCATTTTCTATTATAAATGTTCCTTGGCTATCAAGCACCATTGACATAGCGTGGATTAACTTTTTTGGATCATTGTTATGAGCAAACATATGTCTTGCAATACCGACTTGAAACTTACTGAATTTTGTTAAAATAGTACTAGCTACTTCTTCAGAAAAAAACTCAATCATTGTTTCGATACCCTTATCATTTGCTATCTTTGCAATATTTTCGGCAGGATCTACCCCTAAAACTTTTTTAAAATGGGGGCTAAGAAATTCCAGTAAATTTCCATTATTACTTCCTATTTCAATACACTGACTATTCTTGCTAACACACTGAATATCTTCCATCTTGGCCAAAATATTTTCATAGTGATCCTCTAGAGAGCGAGCATTAGGAGTGCTATAAGTGTAATGCGAATATAACTCAGATTCTGACAGACAATGCCGAAGTTGAATACAGCAGCACACTTTACAAAAATCAATAATAAGAGGGTAAGTTTCCACCTGTTCATCGGGTGAGCTGACAAAGTTATTTGCGGGCGGAGATTCACCAAGATTAACTATTTCTTCGATTTCTGGATTTTTGCATATTGAACAAATGCTTTTCTTTATCATGATTTGCTTAAGTTATTTAAAATATTCAAGTATTTTATCTTGTTTGCGGATACAGAATACCTCTCTTCAACAGTTTGTCTAGCGGATGCAATCATTCTGTTTCTTAAAACCTCATCAGATACAATACTTAGAACTGCATTTATCCAATCTTCTTGCTCATTTACAAGGAATCCATTTTCTTGGTGCGTAATAAAATCTTTAACCGTTCCAAAATCAGTAGAAATTGTAGGAATACCAGCCGCCATATATTGAAGAGTTTTGAGTCCACCTTTACCAAGAGACCATGGAGATTTTGTTAAGGGGTATAAGCCAATGTCTATTTTAGAAAGATCAGACATTTCATTTTCTTCAGACCACTGAATCACCTCCAAATCAAGGCCAGGCAGCTCATAATCAAAATTAGTAATAAAAAGTATTTTATATTCAATATGTTTTTTTAATTCATACAGTACTGGCTTGATTGAATCTAGGTATGGCTTAGAGCTGAATGTTCCAGTCCAGCCAAGAGTTGGCGGCATTTTAAATAGTTGGCTCTTTTGAGTAAATCTTGTTAAATCTAAGCTACATGGTATGTATGTTACTGATTTTAATTTATTATTTTTATTGCAGTAATCTAGATTAAATGGAGAGCTCAATACTATTTGATGAGCGTTTTTTATAAGAAATTTAGATTTGTAATCACCTTTAATAAAACTCATTAATGAAAAATAGTCTGGCGATGCAAAAATAGCGTCATCAAAGTCATATATAATTTTTTTACCACTCTTTAGAATTAGCCACTCGTAAAATGGCAGTCCTATAGGAGTAGCCCACATAAAAATATATACGATATCGCAATCTTTTAGTTTATATAAATCATTTAGCCTTCTCAGGTAACCAGCAAGTGTTCCTAGAATTTTTTTGAGAATATTGCCCTTGCTCCATAGAATATTCCATGTGTGAATGCTAAAAAAAGAGGATTTTTGAAGTTGATAATCATTATTCTCCCAATCAGAAAAATATTGCTCGTATTTAAGCCTTTGACCGGCAGCTATGCCTTCTGGATATGGCGATAGTATAAGAATTCTTTTCATTACAGGGAATTGTATATCTCTTGATACTTTTCAACACCTCCATGAAGTGAAAAATGTTTTCTAGAAAAATTAGAACAGACCTCAGCTGTAGAACTATCACCAATAAGCTCGATAATTTCTTGATATTTATTTTCATCAAGAGAGGCAGAAAAGTCATGCAAAATACCAATCTTATTTTCAATCATCATTTCTTCAATATCTGGATTAAAATTATTGCAAATAATTGGAGTACCACAAGCCAAAGACTCTGCAATTTTAGTTGGCATTGAAGCAATTAGAGAGAAGCTTTTCTTAAGAGCAAAACCAAGAAAATCAAACTCATTTATTACGCTAGACAATTCATGTCGATGTAAAAATAAAACCTCATGATTTACATGTTCTAATTTATTTCTTCTTAGATACTTCGTTACTATTTCTTTTGTTGTGTTTGATAAAATCGTAAGATGTATTTCTGCCTCTCTAAGGTCTAAATCCTTTACCAGTTGAAGAAACTGATTAAAGTCATATGCAGTGTCTATGGACCCAAGGTATCCAATATTTAATTTCCTATTCAACTCACCACTTGCCTGTAATTTTTTCTCAACATTAAATTCATTGAAATCAACACAGGTTCTAATAACATTAACTTGATCAGAAGGCTTATTAAATTCTTTTTCAATAAATATTTTGGACGAGTTAGTGAGGGTGATTACAGCATCCGCTCTTTTAAATAACATTGATTCAAGACCTTTGAAGAACTTGTATTTTTTTGAACTAATCTTCCATCCCAATCTGTCAACCTTTTCATCCGCCCAAAATCCTCTGATATCAAAAATAAACTTAAAATTAAAAAAAAGCTTTAGTATCGGCACTCCCAGACCTGGCATATAACTTCTAATATGAATAATTTGATGCTTATTGATAAGCATTTCTATAAAAGGGGTGAAGGTTATGTGAAAAATATTTATCAAACTAGAAAGAGCTCCTAGACCTTGATGATATTTCTGAGGGCGCCACAAAATTTTTTTATTTAAGCAGTGAGCATGCATTTTTAAAAGTTCAGATTCATGCATTGCAGTACTTTCCTTTTCAAAACTCAATAGAGTAATTTCAAAATCTCCAGCAAGACGCTCTAAATATTTTAATACTTGTGAGTTCCCCAAAGGCTCTAAGATCCCATCATACGAAATATATAGTATCTTTTTACTCTTTTTACTCTTTTTACTCTTTTTACTCTTTTTACTCATTTTTTATTTTTCTCAATAGTAAATGTTAATAGTATTTTAAGATTACTAGATTTTTTTATTGGAACACTCAACATTTTACTATTAGTTTGAATAAAAATTGATGTATTTAAAAAAACTATACAAAAATAAATTATGAATATTAGAAAATTACACTTTAGGTCAGTGTTTAGCAGAATGATTTAAAGCAAATTTTTTATATTTGAGTGTATAATTCATCAATTAAATTTATATTTTTCAATTTTAAATCATGTCTAAAAAAACTATTTTTTCTCTATTTACCCTGACAATATTTCTTAGCATGCCTAGTTTTTCGCAAAGCCCAGAGACAGCTTTGGAGTTTCTAGAAGGCCTTGGTGAAGAGGGAGGCACATCATCACAGAGAGATGATAATAAATCAGGCGGCTATAAATCTTTTGTTCAGAACGAGTATGAGGGCATTGTTAAGCAGCTCAAAGAACTTCAGTTAGATGAAAAAAAAGAGATATATTTTAGCGATCTGGCTGAACAAAGAATTGAGCTAGCAACTCAGCTTTGTGTCAAAGATAAACGAGCATGTTTTTTGATTGATGAGTATAGAACCTTTGCCAACGAAGAGAGCGAAGAAGCCAAAACTTTTGATACTTTAGATTTATTTGGGGTTGATATTTTTTCAGGGTACGTAACTGATTTTAATTTCTATGAGAGCATGCCAATTGGCGGCGACTATAAATTGAAGATTGGAGATCAGCTAAAAGTATTGTTATTTGGCGGTTTGGAGCAAGATGCCGAAATCGATGTTGATAGAAGAGGCCACATTGTTATTGAGGAAGTTGGAAGTATCCAGGTAGCTGGATTGACTCTCGATAATGCTGCTAGAAAAATTACTGAAGAAGTTAGTGATAATTACTTTGGAACTGAAGTTGTAATTAGCTTAAAACAAATTCGAGCTAAACAAGTCTTTGTCATTGGTAATGTCTATGTGCCAGGATCTTATACTTTAAATACTTTTGGTACCGTGTTAAATGGATTAATCTCAGCTGGCGGCATCAAAGATACCAGTTCTTTAAGAACGATCAAGGTTAGAAGAGGTCAGATGGAAATTGCTGAAATAGATTTATATGACTTACTCATCAGTGGCAACACAGGTTTAGTGGATTTAGTATTGGAGGATGGCGATTCGGTCATTGTTGGGGGGTTGCAAAATTCTGTTTCTATTATTGGAGAAGTGCAAAGGCCTTCTAGATATGAAATACAAGTCAACGATAATCTTGGATCAGTTATAAATTATGCTCTCGGAGTTAACGCATTTGCAGATATTAATAATATTTCAGTGGTCAGGATGCTCCCATCTGGACAAACATCAGTCCTTAATCCAAATGGAGATCTTTCATTCGCATTGAAAAATGGAGATAAAATTACAGTCAACTCGGCTATTGGTGAAAAAACAAATTTCTTTAGTATTAATGGTGCAATCAGGAATGCAGGTGAATATACCTTCAATGAAAATAAAGTGCTCGGAGATTTTATTGATTTAGATAGAGATCTCTTGGATACAAGCTATGTT
>Ga0209709_10001566_pt1 | contig 20949 bp, 16 predicted proteins | sample ArcticOcean_MG_C_2_FD_187435 | JGI IMG/M metagenome (GOLD analysis project Ga0209709, IMG submission 187435) | Marine microbial communities from western Arctic Ocean - ArcticOcean_MG_CB4_136 (SPAdes) (version 2) | ecosystem: Environmental > Aquatic > Marine > Oceanic | place: Arctic Ocean...
TATCTGAAGCAGGAAAGGCGAAGGGAGAAGCTTCTTGGAACAAAGCTCACAGACTTAACGTTCACGAGGACACGAATCATGATGGTGTCATAGATGCTCGTGATAAAAAGAATACGAACGCATTTGATCTTTGGCACAGTCATCCTGTAGAGGAAGTCGGCCACCGTTGGGGAATGACCATTGACCTGACAACTTGTACTGGTTGTAGTGCATGTGTAACAGCTTGTAACATAGAAAATAACGTTAGTGTTGTTGGAAAGGACGAAGTGTTAAGGCACCGCGATATGCACTGGATACGTATCGACCGTTACTACGCTTCTGATTTCTCTCTTGAAAAAGGAGAGGAGGAAGGTGTGGGTGTAATTGACAGCTACGGCCGCATGGAGGATCCTTCGGAGAACCCTCAAACCGTCCACATGCCTATGATGTGTCAACACTGTAACCACGCTCCTTGTGAGACGGTTTGTCCTGTTGCCGCTACTACTCATAGCAATGAGGGTTTAAACCAAATGACCTACAATCGTTGTATCGGTACGCGTTACTGCGCGAACAACTGTCCTTACAAGGTTCGTCGATTTAACTGGTTTAATTATAAAGGTTACAAGAAATTCGAACACGTTAATCCGGCTCATGATTCATTGGCTCGACTGGTCCTAAATCCTGATGTTACGGTTCGTGCTCGTGGAGTCATGGAAAAATGCTCGATGTGTGTTCAGCGTATTCAGTCTGGCAAGCTCGATGCAAAAAAAGCAGGAACTCCTATCCTTGATGGACAGGTTAAGACAGCGTGTGCAGAGTCTTGCCCGTCTAACGCTATTAAATTCGGAGACTTAAATGACAATGGTTCTGAAGTAAAAACTATTTCGGAAAACAATCGTGCTTATCATGCTCTTGAAGAAATCGGTGTTAAGCCCAACGTCTTCTACATGACTAAGGTAAGAAACTCTTGATCTAAAGACTATGCAAAGAGAATCAGCAATTCGCGAACCACTTATCCTAGGTCACAAAACGTACAAGGATATTACAGATGATGTTGTAGGGCCTATCATGGGACCTGCTCCGCTCGGATGGAAAATAATGATTACAATTTCGTCCATTATCGCCATTTACGGCATAGGGTCGATTTTATACCTCATCAGTACGGGTATCGGAGTATGGGGGCTGAATAAAACCGTTGGTTGGGCTTGGGATATCACCAACTTCGTATGGTGGGTAGGTATCGGACATGCTGGAACACTTATCTCCGCAGTTCTCCTACTGTTCCGTCAGAAGTGGCGAATGGCGATTAACCGTTCCGCTGAGGCGATGACGATTTTTGCTGTTATTATGGCCGCGGTCTTCCCGGGAATTCACATGGGAAGAATTTGGTTGGCTTACTATGTTTTTCCTCTGCCAAACCAGTTCGGTTCGCTATGGGTAAACTTCAACAGCCCACTTCTTTGGGATGTATTCGCGATCTCAACCTATTTCTCAGTATCTCTTGTCTTCTGGTATGTAGGTCTCATACCAGACTTTGCAACAATTCGCGATAGAATGGTCAAGCCGTTGCCGAAGAAGATTTACGGCATATTAAGTTTCGGATGGAGTGGAAGAGCCAAACACTGGAATCGCTTCGAAGAGCTAAGTCTAGTTCTTGCGGGTATTGCCACACCACTTGTATTCTCAGTTCACTCCATTGTCTCGATGGACTTTGCGACATCTATTATCCCAGGATGGCACACGACAATATTCCCACCATACTTCGTGTCTGGAGCGGTATTCTCCGGATTTGCGATGGTACAGACTCTCTTGCTTGTGATGCGTAAAGCATACAAATTAGAAGACTATATTCATATCAAGCACGTTGAGTATATGAACATTGTAATTATTGTTACTGGGTCTATTGTTGGAGTAGCTTATCTAACGGAGCTCTTCATTTCTTGGTACTCAGGAGTAGAGTATGAGAGCTATGCATTCATCAACCGTTTTTCAGGCCCATACAGTATTGCCTACTGGACGATGATGACCTGTAACGTGATTAGTCCACAGCTTTTCTGGTTCAAGAAAATTCGCAGATCATTTGTGGCAACCTTTATTCTTTCAATTGTTGTAAACATAGGTATGTGGTTCGAGCGTTATGTTATTATCGTAACATCTCTCCACAGAGATTATCTCCCATCTTCTTGGGGTGAGTTTATCCCAACTGCGACAGATGTCGGGATTTTCATTGGAACTCTCGGTATTTTCCTGACTCTTTTCTTATCATTTACAAGGTTCTTCCCTGTACTTGCTTTGAATGAGCTTAAGACGATTTTGAAGTCAAGCGGTGAATCTTACAAAAACGAACAAGTAAAATAATACCATCATGAAAAAGGTATTCCACGTCATGTACGACGATGACGAAAAGCTTTTAGTAGCGGCTCGTGAACTTGTAGGAAAGGGCATTCATGTCAATGAAGTCTATTCTCCATTTCCCATTCACGGTATTGACCCCGTAATAGGGATTAAGAGAACACGTCTAGCAATTACATCATTCATGTATGCTATGACAGGATTAACCATTTCTGTATCCTTTATGTGGTACACTATGATATCCGATTGGCCTATGAATATTGGAGGAAAGCCTAGCTTCTCCCTTTTAGAGAACCTGCCTGCTTTCATCCCTATTTCGTTTGAATTCTCAGTTCTTTGTGCAGCCCACGGTATGGTCATCACTTACCTTCTTCGCAATGGGACACTTCCAGGAATGCCTGCTACGAATCCCGATCCCAGGACGACGGACAATATGTTCGTCATGGAGATTACAACAGATTCAAACAGTATGAATCCAGAGGAGCTAGAGACTGCCATTAAAAACACTGCGCTTTTCGAGCTCAGCATTAAAGAGATCAAGTAATCATGATACATAAGATTACACTTTACACCGCAACATTAATCCTAGCAGCAGCTATGATGACCTCTTGCACTACAGATCCCAACAGTCCTGGTGTCGAATACATGCCTGACATGTACCGATCTCCAGCAGTTGAGGCATATGTTGATTATGGCGAGGATCCATATTACGTAACGGAAGAAGTAGCTGCGGCGCAAAGACGCACCATGAGTGCGCGCAAGCCTGTTGCTGGTTCGATTGCATTCAAAGGTGATGACAAGGCGTTTGGCCTTCCACACGCTTATGCAAACACAACTGAAGGATACGAGTTGGCAGGAGCAGAGTTAAAGTCACCTTTAACAACAACAGCTTCTAATATTGAGGCTGGTGCTGCGAACTTTGAGCTTATGTGTACGCATTGTCACGGATTAGAAGGAAAAGGAGATGGAGCGATTTCAAGAAATGGTCACATCATGGGTATACCGGATTTTTCGAGTAAGCTTAAAGAATTGCCCGAGGGCAAGATGTACCATACATTAATGTACGGTAAAGGACTTATGGGTTCCCATGCTTCTCAGATTTCCCCAAAGGGTCTTTGGCAGATTATCCAATATGTTCAAGTTCTTCAGAAGGGAGGGCAAATGCCAACATTTGATGCAAATGGTGTGGCTTTAGTAACTGAAACAGAAAATAACGACTGATCATGGAATTCAAATTTGAAGGACGTGCTAAGCTGATTACTCAAGTCTTAATGGCTTTGGGTCTTGTAGCTCTTGTTGGAGGATATCTAACAGACCATTCCGATCACCACCAAAGATGGTGGGCGAATCTACTTGTAAATGGATTTTTCTATTTTTCACTATCGTTGGCAGCGCTTTTCTTTTATGCGCTACAATACATCACTGAGAGTGCCTGGTCCGTTGTGATTAAACGCTTCTTCGAGGCCATGTTAGGGTTTTTACCCTACGGTGCAGCGGTGATTGTAATAGTTCTACTGGCGGGGCAGTTTCACATACATCACTTGTATCATTGGATGGATACAACATTATACCATGAGTTTATGACTGTGGATGGTGGCGTATCTACCTATTTTGATAAGGAAGTTGCGGGTGCTGTCAAGAATCCCAATTACGATTCTATTATTGCTGCAAAAGGCGCTTATTTTTCCACTTGGTTCTTTTGGCTTAGAACGTTTATCTACTTATTTACCTTCCTTGTGTTTGCGAAGTTATTCCGCAAGTGGTCCCTTCAAGAAGATGAAATAGGAGGTGTTGAGTTACACTTTAAAGTCTTCCGTCGCAGTGCACTGTTTATGGTTTTCTTTGCTTATTTCTCCTCTACACTTTCTTGGGATTGGTTAATGTCAATTGACCCTCACTGGTTCAGTACACTTTATGGATGGTACCTGTTTTCTGGGATGTGGGTTGGAATGATCATCTTCACTCACGTAACGATACTTTGGCTTAAGTCAAAGGGGTATTTCGAGGAAATTACTGAGAGTCACATGCATGACTTGGGAAAGTGGATGTTTGCAATTTCAATGTTGTGGAGCTACCTGTTCTTTAGTCAGTTCATGCTCATCTGGTATTCTAATATACCTGAGGAGGTCACTTACTATGTAAGCAGAATCTTCACGGACTATAAGGTTCCGTTTGTAACGATGTTCCTCATCAACTTTGTAGTTCCTTTTCTAGTCCTTATTTCTAGAGATACCAAGCGCAATCCGGCTTTCTTATTGCCTGTTGCTTTTCTAATTTTCATAGGACACTTTACAGACGTCTATTTACTTGTTATCCCTGGTACAATGTTTAATCACAATGTATTTGGACTATTTGAAATAGGTTTGTTCCTAGGCTTCCTTGGGTTATTCATCAACAGAACGCTGACGACACTGTCTAAAGCCCCTTTGATTGCGAAAAACCACCCATTGCTTCAGGAGTCTAAAGACTTACATTACTAACCCTATAAAGAAAACTGACGTATGAAACTTCTCATTCTTTTAGTCATCGTTGTAGGCGTAATAGCCCTAGCACAACTGGCTAAAATATATCAACTCTCTGCACGTTTGCGAGGCCATCGTGAAGAGGAAATATCTGAAGCTGACACCCGTATGAATGGTGCCCTTTGGATTGTCTTTATGATTGTATTCTACGCAACGACCATCTGGCAATTCGTTCGCTACGGGGATTACTTACCACCTGCAGCTTCTGCTCATGGTGAATCGGTTGATACTCTGATGAACTTCAACCTTGCGATCATCATTTTCGTATTTTTCGTTGTTAATACTCTGCTATTCATTTTTCCTTACAAGTATCGCTACAATAAAAACAGGAAGGCTCTCTTCTTACTTCACGATAGTAAGTTAGAGCTCATTTGGACAGTTGTTCCATCTATAGTGTTGGCGGTGATTATCATTTTTGGTTTGAAAACTTGGACGGAAATGACTGGCCCTGCATCTGACGACGCAATTAGAATTGAGATTTACTCTAAGCAATTTGATTGGACAGCTCGTTATTCGGGTGATGACGGTCAATTCGGTGCTACCGATTTTAATTTGATTACTCCTTCGAATCCTCTTGGAATCATTACTGAGGAAGGTGTGATGCTCGCAAATGTTAAACTCACTGATAAAATTGCCAAACTTCAGGCTATCCTTGATATTGAAAAAGTTCATCTTTTAACTGAAAAAGCTGAAATTGAGGCAACCCTTCATGGTGGAGATGCTCATGGGCATGACGGTGCTGATTCTCACGAACCTTCCCCAGACCACACAGCACATTTAGAAAGCAGACTTCACGATATCGAGACAGTCCTTTCTTCTGGAGAAGCTCTTGTGATGACAGAGGCTGCTTATGAAGCTAAGGAAGATAAGATCTACCGTTTAGAGCGTCATTTACAGCGTATTTTAGAGCTGCAGCCATATAAGTTTAGTGATGGGCTTAGTGGTTGGGAAGTTGGTAAAGATGACAGGATCGTAAAAGGCGAATTTCACTTGCCTATTGGTCGTGAAATTGAATTTATTTTCAGGTCACGTGATGTTATCCACTCGGCCTTCATGCCTCACTTCAGAGCACAAATGAACACAGTACCTGGCCTACCAACTAGGTTTAAGTTAACACCAACAATTACAACGGACAGTATGCGAACGATTCTCGACAATCCTGATTTTAACTACATCCTGCTCTGCAACAAAATTTGTGGATCTGCTCATTTTAATATGGGTATGGATATTGTTGTAGAATCACAGGAGAAATACGATGCGTGGCTTGCTGAGCAGAAAGTTTATATAGCTGAACAGAACTGATTATGGGAAATACGAATCACAAAGAAAGCTTCGTTTCGAAGTTCGTCTTCACTCAAGATCACAAGATGATCTCTAAGCAGTTTCTTATCACTGCTATATTTATGGGTATCGCAGGGGTAATGATGTCTGTCTTTTTCCGCCTTCAACTTGGATGGCCTGGAGAAAGCTTTGCAATCCTTGAGACATTTATGGGCAAGTGGGCTCCGAATGGAGTTTTAGATAGAAATGCTTATCTCGCTTTAACGACAATTCACGGAACCATTATGGTCTTCTTTGTTTTGACAGCGGGATTGTCTGGAACCTTTTCAAATCTACTCATTCCACTTCAGATAGGAGCTAGAGATATGGCATCGGGTTTCTTAAACATGCTTAGTTACTGGTTCTTTGCTGTATCTAGTGTTATGATGCTTTTCTCTCTCTTGGTTGAGGGTGGAGCGGCATCAGCTGGTTGGACGATATATCCACCTTTAAGTGTCTTACCTCAAGCTATACCGGGTTCAGGTATGGGAATGACTCTTTGGCTACTTTCGATGACTTTGTTTGTTGTGTCTTCACTACTTGGTTCTTTGAATTATATCGTAACGATAATCAACCTTAGAACAAAGGGGATGAGTATGACTCGTTTGCCGCTTACTATTTGGGCTTTCTTCATCACGGCCATTCTCGGTGTACTTTCATTCCCGGTTCTTGTATCGGCCATTGTACTTCTTATGATGGATAGAATGATGGGAACGGCATTTTACTTAAGCGACATTTTTATTGGAGGTGAGGCACTTGATGCAACTGGCGGGTCACCCATTTTATTCCAACACTTATTCTGGTTTCTAGGGCACCCAGAAGTTTATATCGTTCTTCTTCCTGCCCTTGGGATAAGCTCTGAGGTAATCGCGACGAATTCTCGCAAGCCTATTTTCGGTTACAAGGCCATGGTTGGGTCTTTGATGGCAATTGGATTCCTTTCGTTTATCGTTTGGGCTCATCACATGTTCATCACAGGAATGAATCCATTCTTGGGATCGGTATTCGTGTTTACAACTCTTCTGATTGCTATTCCTTCAGCGGTTAAAGCGTTTAACTACATTACGACTCTTTGGAAAGGTAACCTTCGGTTTACTCCTGCTATGCTATTCAGTATAGGTCTTGTAAGTACGTTCGTGACTGGTGGTCTAACAGGAATTATTCTTGCGGATTCAGCACTGGATGTAACTCTTCACGATACATATTTCGTTGTGGGTCACTTTCATATCGTGATGGGGCTGTCTGCGATATTCGGAATGTTTGCAGGCGTTTATCATTGGTTCTCTAAGATGTTTGGAACGATGATGAACACAAAGCTTGGGTACGCTCACTTCTGGCTTACAATTACGTGTGGCTATGGCGTATTTTTCCCAATGCATTTCGTAGGACTTGCAGGAGCTCCTCGCAGATACTATAATTCTTCAAGTTTCGATTTTTTAAGTGAAACAGCAGATTTACAACCTATTATTTCTGTGTTTGCGATTATCGGATCTCTGTCACAATTGATTTTCTTATTTAACTTCTTCTACAGCATCTTCCGTGGACAGAAAGCTGTACAGAATCCTTGGAAATCGAATACGCTTGAGTGGACGACACCGGTTGAGCATATTCACGGAAACTGGCCTGGAGCATTGCCAGAGGTTCACCGTTGGGCTTATGATTATAGCAACCCTGCCCACGAAGAGGATTTCGTTCTTCAGTCGACACCGCTGAAAGATGGTGAAATAGGTCATTAGACGATATATTAGATAAAATAGTAAGAACCCTTCGGAATTTTCCGAAGGGTTTTTGCTTTTAGATTACCTTGCACTAATGGAGCCTAATGAAGATTTTGATATGAGAGATAATTCTTCTCAGAATACAGATAGTGAATTTGAGCAAGCATTAAGACCGGCGCATTTTGATGATTTTACGGGTCAGAGGGCTGCTATGGATAATTTACAGATTTTCGTTGCTGCTGCAAAACAGAGAGATGAAGCGCTAGACCATGTTCTACTTCACGGACCTCCTGGCCTCGGGAAGACGACTTTGGCTTATATCATCGCAAATGAGATGGGGGTGAATATCAGAACCACATCGGGTCCTGTATTGGATAAGCCGGGGGATCTTGCAGGTTTACTTACGAGCCTTGAAGAAAACGACATTCTGTTTATAGATGAGATTCACAGGCTTAGCTCTATTGTAGAAGAATATCTCTATAGCGCTATGGAAGACTATAGAATTGATCTAGTTATTGATACAGGGCCCAACGCTCGAACCGTTCAGATTGATCTTAATCCGTTTACTCTTATCGGAGCAACGACAAGGTCAGGACTTTTGACTTCACCCCTTAGAGCAAGGTTTGGAATAAATCTTAGACTTCAATATTATGATTCAAAGACGCTCACAGATATTGTAGAAAGATCGGCGGGGATACTACAGATTAAACATGAAGCTGCTGCCGCTTATGAGATCGCCTCAAGGAGTAGGGGAACGCCTAGGATTGCCAATGCGCTTCTGAGAAGGGTAAGAGATTTTGCACAAATTAAAGGTGATGGTACGATTACATCTTCTGTGACTGAATATGCGCTTGATGCGTTACAGGTTGACAAGAGGGGGCTCGATGAGATGGACAACAGAATTTTAACGGCTCTTATCGACAAGTTCGCTGGAGGCCCAGTAGGGATGACGACACTTGCTACTGCTATTGGTGAGAATTCAGGAACGCTTGAGGAGGTGTACGAACCATTTTTGATCCAGGAAGGTTTGCTCATGAGAACTCCAAGAGGGAGACAAGCGACGAAGGCTGCTTTTGAACATCTGGGGCGGACACCAAGTGCCAGGTCTGGGAGTCTTTTTGAATAGATAGAGTAAGATAAATTACGATTGAAGTTTACCTGCAATGTATCCTGTGGTCCATGCCGCCTGGAAATTAAAGCCGCCTGTTATTCCATCTATATCTAGGACTTCGCCCGCGAAATAAAGATTTTTACAGACACGACTTTCCATGGATGTCATGCTGATATCTGATAGTTTTATACCGCCGCAGGTGACGAATTCTTCTTTAAAAGTCGTTTTTCCTTTGACCTCGTAAATATCGTTGAGCAAGATGTTGAGTAACTTGTTTCGATTCTTATTCGAAAGATCAAGCCAAACAGAATCAGGATTTATCTCAACTTTTTCCAGTAAAAATTTCCACATCCGATTAGGTAGCTCGAAGGGACATGCATTCATGATTTTTTTCCTCCGAATCTTAGGCAGCTCCCTGTCGATCATTTCGTTAGCAGCTTCGTCGCTTTTAACAGATAACCAGTTTATTTGAATTTTAAAGTTGTAGTTGTTCTCTGCAAGCTTGCGAGCTCCCCACGCGGAGAGTTTTAAAATGGCTGGCCCACTCATTCCCCAGTGAGTTATCAATACGGGGCCGGAATGTGAGAGCTTTGTTCCTTGAATATGCACGGTTGCGTTTTCTACGACTAAGCCCATTAGAATCTTTACTTGGTCTCCTGGAATGTTAAAAGTGAAGAGCGAAGGAAGGGGAGGAGAAATTGAGTGCCCGAGTTGTTGTAGCCAGTAAAACCCACTCATTTTAGGACTCCCACCCGTTGCGATAATGACTTTGTCGAAATATTCAGATGTGCTCTCTAAGTGTAATATGTAACCTTCGTTTTCCGGGACTATTTTTCTAATTGGCGACTGTTTCGATATTTTTATGTTCTTCTGGGCAACTTCTTTTAGGAAGCAATCAATGATCGTTTGAGAGTTGTCTGTAATGGGGAACATCCTGCCATCTTCCTCAGCTTTTAACTCGACTCCTCTCTTAGAAAACCACTCAACTGTCTCTTTTGTCTGGAATACAGAAAATGCTTTTTTAAGGTGTTTTTCTCCACGAGGATACGACTTGGATAATTTGCTGGGGCTGAAACACGCGTGGGTGACATTGCATCGACCCCCACCAGAAACTTTTACTTTTGAGAGAAGTTTGTTAGATTTCTCAAAGATCGTCACCTTGGAATTTGGGTGGTGTTCTTTCACAGAAAATGCAGAAAAGAAACCTGCTGCGCCTCCTCCTATTATTGCGACTCTCATTTTCGAAATAGGTTTACTTAAAGTTCAGTAGGCAAGAAAAAAGCCCTCATGCAATGAGGGCTTGGTTTGAAAATGTGGAGATAATTAGATCTCCATACACCTCCCCATAACGGCTGAGGCACCAATCTTTTAAATTTTGGATTTCTGATCTCTTGAGCCAACGAACACTTTTCTTCAATTCTTTTGCGAACAAAGCGCGGTCAAAGCTGACTTTAGAGAGTATCGATTTAGAAAATTCTAGCATTGCATTTGAATAGGTCTATTTGTTACCTTATCCCAACGAACAAGTTCCGATAATAGTGTTCAACGCATATGCCAAATGATTAAAAGTTATCACAAAATGCACTGACGCGAATCAGGGAGTGTGCTCTTGAGACCCAACTAAGATGTAATTCATCTGGTACACATCATCCGCGTTGAGCTTTAGCTCTCCTGCAAAGGACAACCTTTCATCGGTTGCATATTCTCTGGGAGAGTGACCTTCGAATTGTAAATCGATCACGGTTTCTGGACCTGCTCCACCACAGAAAAAGCAATTGGCAAATGGATACCTACTGAGAACATAAAAGTCTTCGTCAATATCAACGGGAATAACATACCCCGTGATGTAGAATTTCCCTCCCTCTAAATCTTTTACGAGAGGGCCAAATATGGGTTTCCAATAGTATGCATCCAATTCATCTACATACACGTCTTTAAATTCAACATCTGTTAGGTCTTTCCAAGTGAGCTCAGAATAACTGTCCAATTCTATCGAAGTTGATTCTAAAGTTTTTGAAGTTGATGCGGCTTTTGCAATGTGGACAATACGGATTTGGTCTTGAATAGCCGCACCTTCAGGGGAGGGATGACACATGCTACTCCAGTCGAGAGAAACAACAGCGACAAGGGCCATTGCACCCACAATCCAACTTGAGCGGAGGATGATGGTACTGGGGTTTTTAAGATTCATCATTCGTTTGAGAGAGTTTTTGCAATATCTAAACGCAGCGTTTTGAATGCGGGAAGAGCTGCTGCGAGTAGCCCTACAAAGGTAGCTCCTAATGCGAGATAAATTTCTGATGTAAGAAGGCCTAGGTTGCCCAGATCGTATTGAAATTTATCTTCAACGGCTGAGGCAAGAATAAATAGACCTATTCGACTTACAAGCAATCCAAGAATGGTTCCGCCAAGGCTCAGGAGTCCGCCTTCTAACAGCAGCAGTTTGTAGAGGGTTCCAGGTGTGCCTCCCATGGTCCGCATAAGGGCCAGTTCATACCTGCGCGCCTGCATGTTGTCAAAAACAGAGATGAATATGCTGGCAAAGCTGATTGCCATAATCAGAAGTGCGATGGCTCTAAGGGTGGCTGCACCGATTCCAAATTGTTGGTTTAATCGATTAATTTCTATTGCTGGCAGGGCAACCTGCATGTTAGTCTCTCTAAGTAGATTAGGCAGTGTGAGGATTGCCATGGGGTTGCGTTTCTTTAAGAGCAGGGCAGTGATCTCTCTCGATGCGTAAAGCTCTTCCGGGGACAGGAGCTCTTCGTCGTGTTCTGCGTGAACGCCCCAGATGCTCTCTACACTTGTAAGTAAAAGTTGATCAATGACGGAATTGCTTTTCTCGAGGATTCCTACAACGGTGAAAGTTTTGTCATCGTGGACGTCTGTGCCGTCTGTTAACCCGTGGGCGCTGAAAAAAGTACTACCTACTTCCAAACCAGTTTTTTTCGCAACGGTAGCTCCGACAGTTACTTCGAATGCTTTAGACCAAAATACACCTTCCTCAATCTTCGCTCCATAGTGGTCAGGGTAAGACTTGTTCGTTCCGACGATTCGGTAACTCATGTAATTGTCACCATATGCCAGCGGGATTCCTGATTCTATGTACGGATTACGCATCACCTTCTCCGCTTCGGCAAGCGAGATGTTCCCAGTGGGCGCATCGATGTGATAAACGTTCGCTAGAATTAACTGTAGTGGGCTTCCTTTAGCTCCGAGGACGAGATCTATGTCCTTAATATTTCTCTCGAACTGCTCGGTCATCTGCTTTTCAGCGAGCATCATCAGACTCACCATCCCCACTCCAAAAGCAAGGAGAATAGCACTTAATGCAGTTTGTAGGGGCTTTGCGGATAGGTTGCGCCTGGCGATATAGGATAGTCTCATCAGGCGTTCATTAGAGGTTGAATCGGTTGAAGCTCTACTCGGTCTTTATATCTGTTTTTGAGCCTTGAATCATGGGTGACGATAATTAAGCTTGCACCGACTTTTTCAGTTTCTTCTTCGAGCAATCGGATGACAGACTCTGTACTTTTGTCGTCTAGTGCTGATGTCGGCTCATCGGCAAAAACGACAGATGGTTTGTGAACTAGAGCTCTTGCTATTGATGCTCTTTGTTGTTCTCCCACACTTAAATCTTTAGGATAACTGTTGAATTTATGTCCTATACCTAGTCGGTCGAGTAATTCATGGGTCCGAACTTTTAACTCTTCGGCAGTAATGTTAGACCCCGTGAGCATAGTGGGAAGGGCGAGATTTTCTGCAACTGTTAAGCTTTGAACGAAATGCGATTGTTGGAATACAATTCCGAGTTCACGCCCCCTAAACTTATCGAGCTCTCTGTCACCTAATGTATTGAGGTCTAAACCGGCAACTTGCATAGATCCTGAATCAGGTCTAATCAGGCCGCATAATAAATGAAGAAGAGTTGTTTTTCCACTACCAGAATTTCCAATAAGTAGTAGTTTATTACCGTTTTGACACTTGAAATCTGGAAACTCCAATGAAGTTGTTTCGGAATAAGAAAATTTTAAATCACAAGCTGCAATCATATAACGAAGTTAAGGTTAGAGACAGGATGTTTAATGTAGTTTTGCCGTATGAATTTTTTAAATCGTCTTTCCAAGTATCTTATCGGTGTGATGGTAGGTATAGGTCTTTCTTGGGTCATGTTTTCAGAACGCGCGTGTATGGATTGGTTGCCCAGCAACAGAATTAGTAAAGAGATAGCGATGGCTGGGATTATGGCAGATTCAGGAGCACAGTGTGTTCTTAAATGTGGTCATCTTACTGTGAGTGATCTAGCGGATCTAGCAAGATTGGGAGATGTAGACTTTGGTAAAAGCGGACCGAGAGAAAAACCTCGCCGATACTTTATAGAAGGAGACGGAGTAGTTAAATCCGCTACTTACCTCATTACAGATACAGCTAGTGTTGTCACGAGTGTTGTTCTGAGAGACGTAGAAAACTGCCCCTGTCCTTAACTATTGTTTACTCTCCGAAGACGACAAGTTTCCCAAAGAGTATGTCATCAAGTCCCACAATATCTATGTGGACACTATAAACTCCAGTAGGAAAATCATTTGTGTAAAACGTGGTGTTATCGCCAGATTCAGTTGGGTACATATCTCGCATGAGTCTCCCAGCAGAATCGAAAACCCTCAATCTTGAGATGTCTCCAGCACCTTCGAGCTCAATTTTAACGAGTGAATTAGATCCTGAAGGGTTAGGTGAGAAGCGGAACTCTTTGCCTCCAGGTGGTAAAGTTGTATATAATGGATCGAACAAGAGTTTGTAGACGAAGAATCGGGTACAGAGATAAACTTCACCCTTATTGTCTTCCCCGAAAGCGGATTTAGATTCTGTCCAAGGTTCGAATCCACCTTCAACATCTAGGTCAAGCGCCTGGCTTATCCAATCACCATTCATATTTTCTTTTAGGGTAAAAAATTGTGTATCGCCAAATCCACAATAATCTGAGAAGATATAGTACCCTTCTAAGGAAGGGATGTTTTCACCTCTATACACAACCCCGCCGATGACACTGCAGAGACCATTTTCGTGTGGGAAAGCAAAGATTGGTTGCTCAGTCTCATTGTCAGGGTCACAATCCTCCAGGGGTTCATAGCAATCCGGACCTTCCATCAGGCGCCATCCATAGTTAAGCCCGCCTTCACTCTCTCCGGACTCATAATGTATTTCTTCCCAATCAACCTCTCCCACGTCTCCGATGTACATGTCACCATTCTCACTGTCGAAGCAAAATCTCCAAGGATTTCTCAATCCGTAAGCCCAAATCTCATCATGGGCATCGGGCACTCCCACAAACGGATTGCTCTTGGGGATGGTATATGGCTCGAGTCCATGGGGTGCGATTCGTAAAATTTTACCCAACAAAGACTCCAGGCTCTGAGCGTTGCCTATGGGACCGTGGTCATCGCCGTTAGATCCGCCACCTGAAGCACCTGTTCCTGTGGATCCGCCATCTCCGGTGGAGATATAGAGGAAGTTGTCTGGGCCAAAAAGTATTTGGCCACCATTGTGACCTTGATCCGGCTGAACCAATTCTAACACTTCATACCAAACCAAGGTGTTCACTGTGCTGTGATCCTCCACAGTTCCGAAACACAGAATTCGCTCGTCGATAATCGCGCCAGTTCCGTCCGGACGGAAACCGTTGTATATCACATACACCAGCCCATTTTCTTCAAAATTTGGGTCGAGGGTCATGCCGTTAAGCCCTTGTTCCGGATTCTCACCGAAGTCTAAGATATTCATTCCATTAACTCCAAGATCTAAGAATGGCGTTGCGCGTACTCCAGAAATAGGTTCCCAGTAATGAACTACACCATCGTGTCCAACGATAAGTAAGTCGTTGTTGTTTAAGTCATGCGATGCTGAAAGAACCTGAATGGGTTGGTCCACTTCGGCTATGCGTATAGCGTTGATGGTTTCTGGAGCCGTTTGGGCTGACAATGTAGAATTGTTAATTCCTGATAATACAAGAATTGCAAACATTATTATTTGCATTAAAAGAGTAACTTGCACGAGTGTTTTTTTCACCATTCAAAGGTATGTACATGCGCTTGTTATTTTTCTTTCTTTCTGTACAATTGTTGTTTTCGGAAAACGCTTTTGCCCAAACTCTCTCAGGTCACGTTCAGGATGCTGTTAGCGGAGAGCAGCTTCTAGGGGCAACGGTTTGGTGTGAAGACACGAAGCAGGGAGTTGCTGCAAATATCTACGGCTTTTACTCCCTTACTTTGCCTGAGGGGAAACACAATATTATTGTAACGTATATAGGATATACGCCACAGAGATTCGAGATAGACTTGAGTGCAAATATCAAGATGGATCTCAACCTAATTGCAGGAACGAAACTGAAAGAAGCAGTTGTGTCAGCTGAGTCGCTTAACAAAATCGAGGAGCAGGTTCAGATGTCGAAAATGGAGATCCCCATCGACCAAGTAAAAAGACTTCCGGCCATCGGCGGAGAGGTAGATTTACTCAAGGTTCTTCAACTCTTGCCAGGAGTACAATCAGGAGGGGAGGGTACGAGTGGTTTATATGTGCGCGGCGGCTCACCAGACCAAAACCTCATGCTCCTAGATGGAGTCCCTCTTTACAGTGTAAACCACCTTTTCGGATTCTTTTCAGTATTCAATGCCGATGCGGTAAAGAATATGAGTATTACCAAAGGTGGCTTTCCCGCCCGTTTCGGCGGCCGCCTCAGTTCAATTCTTGAGATCTACATGAAGGACGGACACATGAAGGAATACCACGCCGATGCTACAGTTTCCATTATTGCTTCTAAGCTGACAGTTGAAGGACCCATCGTCGAAGACAAAGCGTCCTTTATGCTTAGCGCCAGAAGAACTTACCTAGACCTCTTAATTAAGCCACTTATTTCACAAGCAAATAGCAACAACCCCGATGTTACGACTGACCCGAGATATTATTTTTACGACCTGAACGGAAAACTCAACTGGCGAATAGGTGCTAAAGACCGTCTCTATTTAAGTGCGTTCAAAGGGGAAGATGATTTCGGGATTGCTTCAGCTGAAAATTACGGGACAGCAAGTTCAACCTTAGACTTCGGGTTAGATTGGAAAAATGCGATTCAAGCTTTAAGATGGAATCACGAATGGGGTCCCAGACTTTTCTCCAATACTACCCTAACTCGTTCACTTTATAAGTTCAACACAGGAATTGCAATTTCGGACATTTCTGCAGATGCCGATTCTGTGAGTATGGCTGCGCTTTACAACTCTGGAATTGAAGATTTTTCAGGTCGAATAGATTTTGATTTCGCTCCCAATGCTAGGCATTATATAAAGTTTGGGGCCAACTGGACGAATCACACTTTCAGCCCAGGAGCTACATCTCTTGAACTCAATTTCGGAGATACCCCAGCTTTAGACACTCTTATAGGTCCAGCAGACATCAAATCGGATGAGGCGTTTTTATATGTTGAGGATGAGTTTGACTTGGGCGAGCGTTTAAAGCTCAACTTGGGAATTCACGCTTCTATTCTGATGGTACAAGACACCTCTTATAACTCCATCCAACCGAGAGCCGCACTCAACTATCGTCTTCCTGGTGGTTATGCCCTAAAGACTTCATTCGCAAGGATGTCACAATATGTAAACCTACTAACGAATGAAGGACTGGGTCTTCCCACAGATCTTTGGGTTCCTTCTACTGCTCGAATCAGACCCCAACAAAGTTGGCAAGTGGCGATGGGAGTTGCAAAAACTTTCGGTGACATCGAGGTGTCACTTGAAGGGTATTACAAGGGGATGGAAGGCTTACTGAGTTACAAAGAGGGTGCTAGTTTCCTATTCAGCCTCGACACAGACTGGGAGGATCAAGTGACGCAAGGTATAGGTAACGCATACGGTACAGAGCTTTTAGTCCAAAAGAAGTACGGACGCACAACTGGATGGATAGGCTACACCCTTTCTTGGTCTAACCGCAAATTTGATGATATCAACAGTGGGAACTGGTACCCTTATACTTATGACAGACGTCATGATGTGAGTTTCGTTGTTACCCATGATTTCACGGAAAAGTGGACTGGGTCTGCTGTTTGGCTATACGGTACAGGAAGAGCCCTTACATTGAGTGAGTCCTCCTTTTCAGCCTACATTCCAGATGGTACAGGAGAGGGGATATACACATTTTCGGCTGAGGTCCCATCTGAGAAGAACGCTTTTAGAATGAGCCCCTATCACAGGCTGGACCTTTCGTTAACCCGCACAAAAATTTTGGAAAACGGTACACGACATCTAATATTCAGTGTGTATAACGCGTACAACAATCTCAACCCATTTTTCGCCCAAACTGACGAAGATGACAACGGCAATCCCGTGATAAGAGAGTACGGAATTTTCCCTATTATCCCATCTGTAGCATGGCGTTTCTCATTCTAATTGCTAGGTAAACAACACGTAAAATGAAAAATATCCCCACACTTTCAATCGCTTTAATAGTTGCCATCAGTTTTGTAAGCTGTGAACGATTCGCCGATGGAGTTGTTCATGAGATAGCGTTCCCAGAGCACTCCCCTCGGCTTGCCGTTACAGTAATATCGGGAGATACGGACAAGCAAATAGTGGCGCAAGTAACAAGTACTGCATCTGTTTTAGATGCAGCAGGACCTCAGCCTGTAGCTGGGGCTGTCATTTCTCTTAGTCTGGGTGAAGATGCTATTGTGTATACTCTTGGAGAGGAGGACTTTATGGATTTCGCTTACAAACTTAACCTCGACGATACTTTTGGACATTTCGACGGTACAATGACTTTAAACGTTGATGCACCAGGTTTCGATCCTGTTACAGCTACGAACATGATGCCACCAATTCCGGAAGTCGCATTGACTTATGAGTACCGAGGGGACACAACGAATTCTCCTTGGAATGGTGAGGTTATACAAGATGTCTATACCCTTGATTTGGTAAACCATCCTGATTTAGATGATTCATATCTAATTAATGTTGATGCGCTTTACATTGATGCCTTTACATTAGATACTTTGGGATGGGACCAAGTTAGACTGAGGTCTCAAAATGATCAAAGAATTACAGAAGAATCGATTACTGGGGGATTGATTGTTTCTGATAAAAATGCTACTGGTTGGTCAGGTGGACTGGCAGACATAACATTCTTTTCAAAATCTTTTGATGTTGACAAGGAGTGGTCACCGGTGGCTCTAAGACTGCGTGTTCAAGCTCTTAGTCCTGAGCTTGCTAAATTCTATGAAAGCACTGGAGACTATTTGTCAGGAGGTTTTGATCTCTTCGCAGAACCTTCACTGATTTATTCTAATATAAGTAGTGGATTTGGTTGCTTCGGGCTCTCAAGTCAAACGATTGTAGAGATCGATTAGCTAGATATTTTTTATTTAGACTGAGTCTAAATACCATCTTTATGGTATTGTGAAAGTAGCGTTAAAGATGGAATATTTGCGCTATGAAAACACTTCGACTTGGATTTATTTCGGCAGCTTTACTTTGCTTAACTGGCGCCTCAGTTTTTGCTCAAGACTCCACCTTTCAAATGGTCTCAATGTGGCATGGAATTCCCGAGGCTACAGTATCTGCTGTAGGTCTTGCTTCAGGTGCTTCAGGTCTGGACGAAGTGCCGGGTTCACTGCATTTAATCACGACAAAAGAACTTAAACGTTTTTCATATACAGATCCTCTCCGCACTTTAAGAACGGTAGCTGGAGTGAACATTACTGAGGAGGATGGGTTTGGTCTCAGGCCCAACATCGGTCTTCGTGGTTCTGGAACTGAGCGCTCTTCTCGAATCACGATTATGGAAGATGGGGTCCTCATCGCACCTGCTCCATACACGGCTTCTTCTGCGTACTATTTCCCTTCGATCGCCCGCATGTCTTCAGTTGAAATTCTTAAAGGTTCAAGCCAAATAGCCTTCGGTCCACAAACAGCATCCGGCGCAATAAACCTCATCTCCACACAAATCCCAGATGTAGAAACAGCTTCGTTTTCAATGTCTCATGGATCGTTTAAAAACCGTTATGTACATATGTATGTAGGGAATTCTGTTACTTCTAGCAAAGGAACTTTCGGCTACCTCATCGAATTTTTAGAAATTGGATCAGATGGGTTTAAAACTCTTGACAACGATGACCCTACTGGATTTATTAAATCAGATCGCTTGGCAAAGTTGAAATGGTCATCGCCAGTTTCAGCTTCAGTACAACAATCTCTGCAGTTAAAGTTAGCTGACGTTACTGAAACGTCTCACGAAACATATTTGGGTCTGTCAGAAGAAGATTTCGCGATCACACCCAACCGCCGTTATGCAGCTAGCGCACAGGACGTGATGAACACCAACCAAACCCAAGCAGTCCTCACCCACACCGTTGCTCCATCTAAAAGACTCGAGATCAAAACCGATATCTACAGAACTACATTTCATAGAAATTGGTACAAACTGGATAGAGCTGTTGATTCAACCGGAACGACAATTGCCCTTGGAGAAATCTTAAATTCACCAGATGATTTTTCAGAAGGTTATTCTTATCTCACAGGTTCATCTACGATAGGTTCAGCAGGTCTCGATGTTAAAGCAAATAACAGAAATTACTTTGCAGAAGGCATTCAATCGCGTCTAATATATACTTTTGGAAAAGCTGAAGTTAAAAACAGAATTATATTTGGATCTCGCTTTCATCGCGACTTGGTTGATAGGTTTCAATGGCGTGATCGTTACTCTATGGACAACGGGACCATGGAGCTCGTTACACCAGGTATTCATGGAACAGCAGGAAACAGAGTTGAATCCGCTTCCGCGCTCGCGAACTATCTTAGAGCTACCTTACATTTCGGAGACTTCACCCTGACTCCAGGTCTGCGTCACGAAAACATATCCTTCGAGCGCTACGACTACGGTTCGTCTGATCTAGAACGCCTCGGAAATGGCGACTACCGTGTAAACAGCGTTTCTGTGCTCCTTCCAGGAGTTGGACTTAATTACCAAATCTCAAGTGCGCTCGACGTTTTCACAGGTGTACACAGAGGTTTTATTCCTCCGGGATCTAAGCCAGAAACAGAACCTGAGCTCTCTATTAATTCAGAGTTAGGGGTTAGATTTTCTCACCGTAATGTATCGGCTCAGATGGTCATTTTCTCTAACAACTACTCCAATCTTCTTGGAGCAGATTTAAATGCATCAGGTGGAACAGGGTCTGGAGATTTATTTAATGGAGGGTCGGCCATGGCAAACGGTTTAGAATTCGAATTATCTGTGGATCCTTTAAGCGGCTTACCTTTAGATCATTTTTCTATGCCTGTCCGTATTGCTTATACCTACACTGACGCAACCTTTACCAATGCATTCGATAGCGATTTCGGTGCTTGGGGAGATGTAGAGGTTGGGGATGCTCTCCCTTATCTCGCTCCCCACCAACTCTCTTTGGTGACCTCTTTCGAACACGAAAAAATCGCAATTGACATTAGCGGACGCTATACTTCAGCCATGAGAACTGTAGCGGGTCAAGGCGAAATCCTTTTGTCAGAATCAACAGACGAATCATTAATATTTGACACGGGTATTAGGTACGAAGTGTCTAACCACCTCAATGTAAACTTAGGTGTAACAAACCTCTTGGATAGAACATATGCTGTAGCTCGACGTCCATATGGACTGAGACCTAATATGCCTAGAGCGTTAAGGATTGGCGTGTCAGTAAATATATAATCTGACCCTTCCTTGATTTAAGAATTAAATCTCGGTTAAAAATTCATAATATCTTTCGCCTACTACTCCATAGATAAACCAAACAGGGGCATACTCTAAACAGATTACCTCTTTAAAGTGAAATCTATAGTCCTTGTAATTCCAAGGTGAAACTCCCACGAGTGCTTTTATAATTAACCCTGCCATGAGTTCTAAAAGGTAGAAAGCAATCATGTATATG
>Ga0209709_10001568_pt1 | contig 20946 bp, 17 predicted proteins | sample ArcticOcean_MG_C_2_FD_187435 | JGI IMG/M metagenome (GOLD analysis project Ga0209709, IMG submission 187435) | Marine microbial communities from western Arctic Ocean - ArcticOcean_MG_CB4_136 (SPAdes) (version 2) | ecosystem: Environmental > Aquatic > Marine > Oceanic | place: Arctic Ocean...
GTGAAAATTGGTCAAAACCATACATGGAAGAAATCAAACAACTGAATTGGAGAGAAGATTATAATCCAAAATATGTTGAAGTTGCTTTCTCAAATGCTTGTAACTTTAAATGTTCGTATTGTGGCCCTGCTTTCTCATCTGCATGGATGCAAGAAATTGAAAAATTTGGTGGATATCCAACAACTGATGGTTTTAATGACCTAAAACATTTAGAATTTGAAAAGAAAGTTCCATTTCTTGCAAGTGCACCAAATCCATATGTTGATGCATTTTGGAAATGGTGGCCAGATTTATATAAAGATTTACATACATTTAGAATTACTGGGGGAGAACCTCTGATGAGTAAAGATACTTGGAGGGTTTTAGATTATATTATAGACCACCCGAATCCAAATAAAAATTTATCAATTGCAATCAACACTAACTTAGGAATACCTGATAAATTAGTTGATAAATTTATAGATAAGATACAGAAAATATGTGATGGGAATAAAGTAAAGGAATTTATTGTATTTACATCAGTTGATACTTGGGGTGACCAGGCAGAATATATTAGAAACGGATTAGAGTTTAATCGTTTTTGGGATAACTGTCATAAAGTATTAGAAAAGTGTCCAAAAGTTATTTTAACTTTTATGGTAACGTACAGTGCATTATCTATACCGAATTATCATAAATTAATAAAAGGAGTATATGATTTAAAAACGGAATATGGTTCAGGAGATAGATATTGGAACTCAGCTACTTTTTTAGATACTTCTTATTTAAGACATCCAAAACACCAAACTGTTCAAGTTTTACAAGAAGAGAAGCAATGGCCGGATAAGATATTTAAAGATGCACAATTAATAGATTTTCTTGGAGTTCCTTTGTTTGAAAAAGAATATATTGGATATTCTGATGTAGAGATACAGAAAATTAAAAGAACTTATGATTGGATGATATCACCAATTGATGCTATATCTTTAAAAACTCAAAGAAGAAACTTTGGATATTATTTCAAAGCACACGATGAACGAAGGGGAACTGATTTTTGCAAAACATTTCCAGAATTAGCTGATTTTTATAATAAATGTTTAGAAATTAAATTATGATAAAACTAACAGGAAACAATGCTTATTTTATACCACCTAAAAATAGATATGGGTTATCTAAAAACGAACTATATACATTAACCGAGCATGATTTTTCTATGGTAGTCAATGTTAAAATTGAATGGGATAAAATGTACACTGGAACTGATACACAAGAAGGCGGTATTATTGCAAAAAACGGTATGCATTGTGGAATAAACTCTTTTAAACTATGGGATGGTAGTTCTCTTATTAAGGCCCAATATTGGGTTATATCTAAAACTGGTAAAACTGAGTATAAGTATATTTGGATTGATGTAAAAAAGAACCGAGGTTATATGAAGGTTGCAATGATGCATGATAAGGAAAATAAAACAATAAGATTATGGGTAGATGGTGAAATCATTGAAGAGGTGTATGAAGGTGAGATTATAGATTACAGAGATTCTTGGTTATGGGTTGGTGCTAATAATTCATTGGATAATTGTGAAAAAGAACATAGAGGTTTTCTTATTGGTGAAATTGACCACATATCAGTTTTTGATGAAGTACTTAATGATATTCAAATCAGAAAAACATTTAATGCAAAAGATTCAGAAGATTTCAGAGATATATCAAAATTCACAGCAGCAGCTTATACTTTTAAAGAAGAAAATATGACACCATATAAGATTTATGATATATCAAACAATGGTAATCATATGGTTGTATTTGATAACAAATGGATGGACACTACCAAAGAACTTATATAATGAACAAACGAATTTATTTTGTATATGATTTTGTATTACCAAACGGCCCTTTGCAATTTGGATATTCTAGATATACCTTGCCTATAAATGTTATGAATCAAATTGATAATAATATTAACAATATGGGTTTATTCATTTCATCACCTCATAATCCAAATGAATTCAATTTTCAAGAAGGAATGTTTGCTGATCAATATATAAGTACCAACGATGATTGGATGATAACTACTGTAAATGAAGTAGATGATATTATGGAATCTAATCGATACGATGAAAAAGAAACTTTTTTCTTTATAGTACTTGAATCTACAAATGCAGCCAGTTTCTTTGATTTTTATTCTAATCCTTCTCTAAAATTCAAAGATTTGTTTTCTCCAAGATTATTGAATTATTATAAAAAACATCAAAACTTTAAAATAGTAATGATTGATAACAGAGAAGGTTCATACAAGCATACTCCATCTCTTTTTACAAAAATAAATAATTTTTTAGATAATATTGGTATAACATCTTCAAGAAAGTTTTTAATATCAACTTGTAATGAACATATAAATAAATTTAATTCGGATAAAAAAAATGAAAGAATTAGTATTTATAATAACGATTTCTATGTTTACAAATCAGGTCAATTTATAGTAGAAACAGAAGAACGTGAAAACAGTATTGTAGAAAACGGATATAACTATTCACTACAACAGAATTTAATATTTGATGAGAAGGAAAAGTATTATTTAATGTATAACAGAAATTCAGCCAGGTTACATAGACCTTACTTTGTTAATAAACTATTTCAAAACAATATATTAGATAAAGGAATAGTATCTTTATTTAAAACATCAGATTTTGATAATAAATTAAAAGACAAAAGATATGATAGTAATTCTCTTGGGATAGGAATTGAGGATTATTTAGAATGGGACGATAGTGTAGATAAATGGTATCCACTTGTAATTGATAATGGAAACGAACAAGAAGTTGCTTGGTATCATAATTTTTTAAGTAGAAAGGATGAATATGAAAAAACATATTTTTCTATTGTATCAGAAACCTCAGCGGATAAAGAGTTTTTATTTATAACAGAAAAAACATTAAAACCCATAATGAATCTTCATCCATTTTTTATAAATGGAAATCCAGGTATATTGCAACATCTACATAGTATCGGATTTAAAACATTTGATAAATGGTGGGATGAATCATATGACTTGGAACTTAATTTTAAGAAACGAACCGAGATGTCTTTAAAAGAAATTAAATCTATTTGTAGTAAGACACCTACTGAAATGATTGAAATGATTAAAGAAATGCAACCTACATTAGAATATAATAAAAATTTATTAAGAGAATTATTCGTTAATTCAGAATATGAAAAAAAACTAATAAACCAACTAGAAGAACCAATAAGTTTGATATGACAGAAGTAATTAAAGAATTTAACATCGAAACACACAACCCTCTAGAATATGGACTTGCGATTAAAAAAAGTAAAGTACTAATTACAGGAGGATCTGGATACTTAGGATCAGTTATAACAGAGAAGTTATTAAACAAAGGGTATTCGGTTACTATATTAGATAATCTAATGTACAATCAAACATCATCTATTATATTTTCACATAATCCAAATTTTGAATTTATATATGGAGATGTACGAAATAAAGAATTACTTGAAAATTTAGTTTTTGATTTTGATGTTATTATACCACTTGCGGCAATCGTTGGATTTCCTGCTTGTGATAGAGATAAAGAGTTAGCAACTGCAATAAACTACGAACACGTTAGATTCATTTGTGAGTTAGTTGGTGATACAAAAATAAAAGTAGTTTACCCTAATACAAATAGTGGGTATGGGATAGGAGAGAATGGTAAGTGTACTGAAAAAAGTCCACTTAATCCAATATCACATTATGGTGTAACAAAAGTAAAGGCAGAAAGTGAAGTTTTAAAAATAGGAGGAATTTCAGTTAGATTAGCAACTGTATTTGGAACATCTCCAAGAATGAGAATGGATTTATTGGTAAATGAATTTGTTTACAAAGCATTAACTGACAAGTATATTACTATATTTGAAAAGAACTTTGTTAGAAACTACATACATATAAGAGATGTGGCCAATGTATTTTTATTCATGATTGAAGATTATGAAACACATACTGGAGAAGTTTTCAATGTAGGATTATCAGATGCTAATTTATCAAAACAACAATTGGTAGAAAAAATACAAGAATATATTTCTGATTTTGCAGTTACATATTCTGATTATTTTGAAGACCCTGATAAACGAGATTATATAGTATCCAATCAAAAAATAGAAGATGCTGGATGGGAACCAGAATATTCATTAGATGATGGAATAGAAGAATTAATAAAAACATATACAATACTTATTCAAGATTTAAGTTCAAAGTATAGAAATGATTTCCCGTTAGGTTATGGCAAAAGGACGTAGTATATTTTATAAAGAAAGAGATTGGGATGATTTCCATTTCTATCATGGTGCTATACTTAATCAAGTAAAAATAGTACAACCATCAATTTATCATGAATCACGTGGTTCAATATCAACCACATATCATTCAGATTATTATGATAGAATTCTACCTGCAGAAGATAGAAACTCAGGATTGGTTTTTAAACACGATAGATATTCTAAATCAAATGAGGGTGTTCTTAGAGGAATGCACTATGATGATAAAACTTGGAAACTTGTTAGTTGTTTACATGGTAAAATTTATTTAGCAGTATTAGATTTAAGAGGAACTAATAAAAATGAAAATCCCACATATGGTAAATATGAAACCTTCATACTTTCACCAGAAACTGGAACACAAGTTTTAGTTCCACCAATGTTTGCTAATGGACATTATGTAATGGAAAATAATAGTATCTTCAGTTATAAATTGGCATATAAAGGTAAATTTAATGATGTGGATAAACAACACACAATAAAATGGAATAGTAATAAGTTCAACATAGAATGGCCTTGTACTGATCCAATAATTTCTAAAAGAGATAAAAATGGAAAAAATTCGTAATTTAGATTACCACGAAGATAGATGGTTGGATGGAAACCTATCTAAAGAAGATTTAATAGCATTTGAAGATGATATTATTTCTCATTGGGAGAATGGAGAAATAACTGGCCCAATTCATTTATCATATGGTAACGAAGAACCTTTAATTGAAATCTTTAAAAAGATAGGAGTAGAAGATTGGGTATTCTCCACATGGAGATCACATTATCATGCACTTTTACATGGAGTAGAACCAAGAATATTGAAACAAAAAATACTCGAAGGTAAATCCATAACGATAATAGATAAAGATTCCAAATTCTATTCATCAGCAATTGTATCAGGAATTTTACCAATTGCACTTGGAGTTGCAAGAACTTTAAAAGAACAAAATAGTAAAAATAAAGTATGGTGTTTTATTGGTGATATGACATTTGAAACTGGTATATTTTATGAAGTACATAAATATGCAAGAAACTTTGATTTACCAATTAACTTTGTAGTAGAAGATAATGAAGTTTCTACAAATACACCAACGGCACATACTTGGAATGAGATTCAAAGAGAAATACCAGAAGATGTAATTTATTACAAGTATAAATCAAAATATCCACATTATGGAACAGGAAAATGGGTAGTATTTTAAATTTTATTTTTCCACCATCAAGTGAGCACACACAGACCGGTCCAATATCTAATTATATTAAATCCGAAGGTTATCAATATACAACTGATTTAAAGATATTAGATGGATATAAGAACGTACTTCTTATTGAAACATTTATTGGGACTACTTCTTTTCAAAAAATGCTTACTGATGAATTTGTATCATATGTATTGAAAAATAACTTAATAATATGTGTATGTTCAGTTATAGATCCTGATATGGACGAAGTAGAGGGAGACTCATTAAAAATAACAAAGACTCTTACAAAAGTTAAAAAAATATATGATAACGTAGTTTATATCCATTCAAATACTAATTTAGAAAATCATGAAAATGTATATACATTACATTACTTTTTTGAAGAGACAGTTAGAGATAAACTCACCCACTTTGGTACGGATAATGATCTTGGATATGTTAGTATAAAAATTAAAGAAGAAGAATTAGATTCATATAGAAATAAGAAATTCCTATCATTTAGTCGAAATAATGATAAGACACATAGATTATCATTATTGCATGATTATATAACAAACGATTTCTCAGATTCATATTTTAGTTTTTTACAAAAAATAGAACCTGGTAATAATTGTAATACATATCATGATACTGATGTGTTGTTATCTCCTGATGAATATAATGAGAAATTGCCAATGGAATTGGATACACATGGTTATGATATTAATAATTTTAAAGTATCTAACACGTTCCCAACAAAATTATTTCTAGATTCGGCTATACATATAGTATCCGAAACTTCGTTTGAAAGTAATGAAATGTTTATATCTGAAAAGATTTTTAAACCTCTTTTAAATTTTCAACCATTTATTTTAATAGGACCATATCGATATTTAAAAGAATTGCATAAACTTGGATTCAAAACTTTCGGTGAATTTTGGGATGAGAGTTATGATGAAATTAAAGACCCAAAAACGAGGTATTTAAAATTGAGAGAAGTTATATTTGATTTAAATAAAAAATCAATTGAAGAGCTAAATTTATTATATAAAAATGTAAAGCATATATGTATATATAATAACAAATTATTCCAAGAAATGGAATTACCTGATAGTTTACAAAAAATATTTAATGTTATAGAAAATGAAAAATAAAAAAATACTTGTAACAGGATCCAGTGGACTTGTGGGAACTCATTTAATTCGCAAATTGTTAGATAAAGATTACACCGTAATCGGTGTTGATATCAAAAAATCAAATCATTTACCAAGTAGTGATAACTTTAAATTCCATGATATTGATTTGAGAGATGTAGATGATACATCTGTTTTATTTGACCAATATAAATTTGATGGTGTTATAAATGCATTCGGTATCAAGGGTTCTCCAATTAGAGCAAAAGAAAAACCATTAGATTTTTTAGAACCATCAATTAAGGTTAATACAAATATAATTGAAAACTCCCATAAACATGGAAGTTGGTTAGTATTCATGAGCTCAGTAGGTGTATATGAACCAGCAGAAGTATTTGTAGAAGATACGGTATGGAAAACACTTCCCTCACCAAACGATTGGTTTCCATCGTGGAGTAAGAGAATACCTGAACTTTATTTAGAAGCCCATAAAGTACAACATGGATATGATAAATGGACAATTGTAAGACCAGCTAATATCTTTGGTGAATATGATAACTTTGGAGATGGTGCAACCGTAATTGGTGCAACTTGTAGAAAGGTTTATGATGCAACAGATGAAATAGAAGCATGGGGAGATGGAACTCCAACACGAGATTTCATTTACGCTGGTGATGTTGCTGATGGGTGTATAAAGTGTTTAGAAGATGAATTACATATAACTACTAACTTAGGTAGTGGAGAAGAAATATCAATCAAGAGAATGATTGAAACGGTTGCAAAGGTTAGTGGTAAAGAAATAAAAATAAATTGGGATACATCCAAACCCAATGGTGATATGAGAAGATGTATGAGTACTGAGATACAGGAACAATATGGATTATTACCAAAATTAGGATTTGAAGAAGGAATAAAAGAAACATACAAATATTATGAAAAAAACAGATAAAATATTAGTTACAGGAGCAAGTGGATTCATCGGCTCACGTTTAATAAAAATGTTATGGGAAGAAGGTTACACAAATTTACGTTCTACTTCATGGAGTAGAGGATTAAGAAATGATTTCGATGGAAGTGATTCTATTGAGCATCTTTTAGGAGATTTACGAGAAGCAAGTTTTTGTGAATTGGTTTCTAAAGATGTTGATGTTATATTTCATGCAGCAGCAAATACATCAAATGCATTGGATACAAAAGTAAATCCGTTAATTCACGTAACACCGAATGTAGAAATGAATACTAATCTTATGGAACAAAGTTGGAGAAACAAAGTTCGTAAGTTTATGTTTATTTCTTCTAACACAACTTATCCAGATATTGGTGGAGAATATTGTACTGAAGATATGAATGTACAAACACCAAACATATATCCTGCATATAAAGCAGTTGGTTGGATGAAAAGATATGGAGAAACTTTATGTGAGTTCTTCTCTAATCAGATTCACGACCCAATGCAATGTGTTATTATCAGACCTTCCAATTCATTTGGACCGAATGATAAATATGATTTTGAAAAATGTCATGTTACACCAGCAAATATTAGAAAAGTAGCAGATAACTTAAATCCTATTCCTGTTTGGGGAGATGGAACTGAAGTAAGAGATGTTATTCATGTTGATGATATGGTAAGTGGATTTATAACAGTTGCAGAAAAGGTTGATACATATGATATCTATAATGTATGTTATGGAAGTGGTCATACTGTAATGGAAGTACTTGATTTAATTAAAGAAATCGAAGGAAACACAAACCCAGTAGAATTTGTTAATAACAAAGCACCAATGATTCCAGCAAGATTATTATCAAATGAAAAATTATTAAAACTTGGTTGGAAACCTAAATATGATTTAAGAAGTGGATTGATAGATGCACTAAAATGGTATAAAGCCAACAAAGAACAATTTAACCCTAATTCAAGACCATAATGACAGAAGCAGAATACACACCATACTTGGATGCTTTAACTGAATCAATGAAACTTTGTATGGATGACCCTAACATGATATTCATAGGACAACAGATTGTTTATTATGGAAATCCAATGAGTAAAACCATTGAAGGATTACCAAAAGAAAGAATGATTGAAACTCCTGTAATGGAGGAAGTTCAAATGGGAATGGCATTAGGAATGGGTATGGCTGGTAAATCAGTTGTATCATTTTATCCACGATGGGATTTTGTTATATGTGCTGCAAATCAATTATTAAATCATGTTGATAAAATTAATATAATGTCTGATGGAGAATGGAATCCAACTTTATTAATTAGAGTTGGAAAAGGATCAACTACACCATTAGACCCTGGCCACCAACATAAAGCAGATTATACTGAAGAATTTTCATCAATGTTAAAACACACACCAGTAATAAAGTTGGATACTGCTGATAAAATACTACCATCATATAAAGATGCACTTCAAAGAGGTGGACCAACTATATTAGTTGAATATCCTGAGTTGTATTATGAAAATTAGAAGAATATTTGATATTATCGGCCCAAAAGGATTTATTCCTAATGGTATAAATTGGAATAACACAGATATAATGTGGGATTATAATTTTTTTATAACCCATAACTTCATAAATGCATTTAATAGTCTATATACCCAAGTATCTGTGTATGATTGTAATTTGAATTTAGGAGAGTGTAAAGATATTCATATAGGTGAACTTGTTTATAATCCAACCCAAAATATAATAGTAAATAATGCAGACGAAAACTTTTACTACACAGTTCATCCATTTGGTAATAGTGGTATTGCAACTGGAGTTGATATATCATACCATGAAGGACAACATTGTTTTGATTTCATTTCTAAAAAAGCAATAGAATACTCCAAAGCAAAAAACTTTTATTTAATATTTGATTATAGTTCAGAAGGATGTATTAGTAGTAATTTATTTGAATCAATTCATAAGGCATGTGAACGAAATGGTATAAATCCATCTAAGGTAATCGTTATAACTGCAGCAATGAATACATATGATATCTATAAACAATATTTGGATGAACAACCCCAACCTCCTAAAAATTTATTATATACTACATTTTACCCATGGTCTCTCTTGGCCAAATCCAAAGATACAGATACTATATTATTTCAAGATAATATTATTAATTTTAATGGTAATAAAAATGTAAATAGTTTAATGCAGGAATCTGATTTAGATATACTTACAAATAGAAGTAAAAAAGCTTTATGTTTAAATAGAAGATTAGCACCACATCGTTTAATTGCAATAAGTTATTTATTTGAAGAAGGATTGTTTGATGAAACAAACACTTCGTTTGATATAAAATTATTATATACACACGATGCTGGTTTAGATTTGGTTCAAGGAAGTGGTTTTGATAATGAACTATACATGACAGACCAGGATTTCAAAAATAAAATATTAAAAGGATACCACTCTCTTGTTAAAAAAGAAAAAAATATTCTTGATTACGATGATATTAATGGAGTATGGGGATTTGGTTTTGAATCATCTAAATTATATGAAGAAAGTTATTTCTCAATTACAACAGAAACTTTATTTTATGAAGCTGGAAACTATATATCAGAAAAGACATTCAAACCATTTCAACACCTACATCCATTTATTTTAATAGGAAGACCAGGTGTATTAAAATACTTACAATCCCTTGGATTTAAAACTTTTGGAGATTATTGGGATGAAAGTTATGATGATATCGAAGATAATTCGTTAAGGATGCAAAAGTTATTGGGTGTTATTAAAACTCTTATAAATAAAACCAATGAAGAATGGGATAAATTAAATGAGGAACTGAAACCCATACTAATACATAACAGAAATAATTTACTTTCTTTCAATGCAAAAAAAGTAGGTAATGATTATATTAAAAATCTAAATACTCTAATAAACAATGAACCTAATCAAAAAAATTATCACTTACTTTAAAAATCGTAAGAGGAATAAACTTTATAAGAAGAAATTAGAGGAACTTCGTAAGAGAGATCCATTTATCTATAAAAATCACTAAACTTCCTCTTTTCAATATTTATATACTGATAGGTGTATTTCATATGAGCGAACTTGCAAAATATTTAGTAGAACAAATGCTACTTGAGGATGAAAATCCCATAAAAAAAACAGTAGTTATCTTTGTGGGTAGGTTTCAACCTATGCATAAAGGACATTACGGTACTTACCAACACCTTGTCAAAAAGTTTGGTAAGGACAATGTGCATGTGGGTACATCGGATAAAGTTCAAAAACCCAAATCACCTTTTAACTTCAAAGAAAAGGTAAAAATAATGACTACAATGTTTGGAATACCAAAATCCAAAATACATAAAGTCAAAAATCCATACAAACCAACAGAAATACTTAAAAAGTTTGATGAAGATACAACTGCATTTATTACAGTAGTTGGTGAGAAAGATAAATCCCGATTAAAAGGCCCATACTTCCGACCATACAAGGGTGATGTTTCTGTGGGATATAGAGATGGTGGTTATGTTTATGTTGCACCTTCAAGTGGTGGTGGTATAAGTGGTACTGAAACTCGTAATGGTTTATCAGTTGGTTCGGATGACCAAAAACAAGATTTCTTTAAAGATAGAGCATATGGAAAATTTAATAAAACCATCTTTAAATTAATTACAGATAAATTAAACGAAGGAATTTTCATTTCAAAAGAAAGAATTGAGGAGTGGATGATAAATGAATCATCTGCTATAGCAACAGGTCAATCAGATGATGGACCAAATATATTTTTTCCAAACTATGAAGTATTTGCTCGTATCAATGCAAAAAGAGCAGCAAAAATTGGATATGAAATCATAAATATGATAACTACCAAGGAATTGGAAGATTATTATGAACATCCAACGTATCCAAATGGTCCTGTTAAAGCAGTTACACCATTTCCAGCAGGTGTACTTGGTGCACAAACTGCAACTAACCAAATAGATATATACTCAAGTGATGCATATTCTAAGTGGTTCAAACACGTAACACGAAAAGCCTCCTTAGTAGGATATTCAGTAGTAGGTGGATTAGATACTAATAAAGACGAAAAAGAACAATCATTGGATTCTCAACAAGGTGATAAAAAATCTCAAGAAGAATATGAATCATCATTAACAGAAGCAATTAAGTTACCAGTAGAAATTGGTGATACTCTTTTAATGGGTAAATTCAAAAACAAAAAAGTAGTTGTTAAGAAAATTGGTGAAGATGAACATGGAATGCCAACTATTAATGGTAAAAAGGTAGTTACTTTTAGATATCATAAAAAAGCTCCAAATGTATTTGAACAAATTGTAGAATTAGCTGGTACGGAAATTAAGTGTGAAAAATGTAACCATCAATGGAAATTAGAAGCTGATGATAGTATAAAGTATTTATGTACTTCATGTGGATGGGATTCTCATAAAAAAGAATATAATTTTGATGCATTTGATTCATGGCAAGAAAAGATAGGTTTAAATGAATCTGAAGATTTAGATGAACGTGGTAAGATGAGACCAGCAGATAGATTAAGAAGAAAGGCTTCTATGGCTGGAAAAGGTAAAGAAATTGCTAGAAAAAGAGCAAGAACAATGAAAAGAAGAAAACCTTTATCTAAACTTAAGAAGATTGCTTACAAAATGGCATACAGACAAGTTTATGCTGAGTTCTCAGAAGAATTATATCCTGGTATTAAGAAATCCGATTTGTCGATAGCACAAACTCAAGTAGTTCATAGGAATGTAGTAAGAAAAAAAGGTAGAATAATCAAAAGAGCTAAATTTAGATTTTTACCTGCTCTTAGACAAAAGGAAGTTGAAAAATTCCAAGGAAAAAACGAAGACATTTTAGACCAGGCTTTTCTAAAGGCAAAACCAGTTAAAGAAGGAAGACCCATTCCAATGGATACTCCTAATGAGTTTGTATATTTAGATTTTAGAAAATATGCATACAAAAAAAGAGGTATGTTCAAAAAAGAACTTCTAAAAAATAAAGATAATAGTGGTAGAATGTTTTTAACTCTATCAGCATTATGGTACAAGTGGGCTAGAAAAGATAATAAAGAATTTACTCATATTAAAGATAAATTAAAGTTCGGTAGAGCATTAATGATAATGATGGTACAGGATAATATAATATTTAATAAGAAGGCTTGGAAGAAAGATAATAAAATAACTCATATAAAAGAATTAGATAAGTCCTATTATAAAAACCAAGATTCTTCATTACCAACAACTGTTAGTGATAAAACAAAACCAGTTAAGTTTATATCTAAATCAAGTATTCAAAAGGCATTTAATGATTATCATAAAACATCTTCATATGTAAAAATGGGAACAGGTGCTAATATGGATACTATTGAACCTGGTAAAAGAAAAGCTGTTAAGGAATCTATCATTACAGAAGGTGGTGCGTATGGACATATGTCTCACCCATTTGATACTGATATCAATTTAACATTTGGACAACTTAAAGATATAGTAAATCGTGCATTAGAGGGTACATTAGAATTCACACGAGAAAAAACAGATGGTCAAGCATTAGCTATCTCTTGGAAAGAGGGAAGATTAGTTGCTGCTCGTAATAAAGGACATTTAAAAAATAAAGGTGAGAATGCTTTAGATATAAAAGGTGTATCTGATAAGTTTCAAGGTAGAGGTGAATTAGAAAAGGCTTATAACTTTGCAATGAAAGACCTATCCGATTCAATAAAATCTCTTTCTGATAAACAACGAGATAAAATTTTTAAACAAGGTGCATGTTTTATGAATCTTGAAGTAATATATCCAACATCTGTTAATGTAATTCCTTATGGACAGGCATTACTTGTATTTCATGGAACAATGGAATTTGATATAGATGGTGTAGCAATAGGAGAGAATGGTGATGCGGCCAGAGTATTAGCTGGTATGATTAAACAAGTAAATAAAGATGTTCAAGATAATTATACCATACAGGGACCACCTGTTGTGAAGTTGCCCAAATCTCAAAACCTATCCAAAAAAAGATCTCAGTATAGTTCACAAATATCTAAACTACAAAAAGAATTCAGTTTAAAAGATACCGATGGTGTTGCTGACTATCATCAAGCATGGTGGTCTCAATGGGTAGATAAGAATTCACCATCAACATTAGATAACAAAACTAAAATGGGGTTAGTTAAAAGATGGGCATTCTATGATAAAGGATTTAGATTAGATAAACGGAACATTACTGATGAGAAAACATTAGAATGGTCTAAGAAAATAGATAAACAAGACCAAATTAAGATATCCAAGAAAAATGTAATGAAGTTTGAACAGATATTCTTAGGATTAGGAGCTGAAGTATTAGAATTTACTTCATCTGCATTAACTGTAAATCCCGATAAAGCAGTTCGTGATATGAAAAAACGAATTGATAAGACAATTAAAGATGTTAAGAAATCAGGAGACCCAAAAAAGATAGGAAAACTTAAATTAGAACTCCAACGATTAAATTCAATCGGTGGTTCTAAGAAAATTGTTCCAAATGAGGGAATTGTATTTTTATATAATGGAAACACCTTTAAACTTACAGGTACATTCGCATCCGTAAATCAAATACTGGGTATTTTCTTTTAAAAATTACGGTTTCTTCATTTTTATATATTTATATACAACAACATAACCTAATGTGTGATAATGAGTAAAGAATTCAAAAAGAAATATATGCATCCAACTCGTAGAAAGTTGGTAGATATGGTAGAAACTGGTGAATATGATAAAAACACCACCATTGGTTATGATAAGGCAGAATCCTCTCATGCTGTTGGTGATGTTTGGGAAGACACTAATCACAAATTCGAAAAGAAAGAAGGATATACCATAAAGACAGGTAAGAATCACGAAGCCTTTCAAAAAATACGAGAATATCTTAAAGAAAAAGGTAAATGTAAAAATGCCACGTGTAAAACAATAAAAAAATCTGATAAAGATAGAAAGTTTATTGAAAACGGTGGATTTTGTCTAAATTGTACATCTGAAAAGGAAACTTTACTTAAAGTTGAAGGTTTATTTGCTCCATATCAGAATTATAAAGTATGGACAAAGATGATTGTTTACGGAAAGCAAAAATTAGAAGAACTTTCACAATCTCTCTCAGAAGTTAAAGAAGAATACGAATATGTTAACGAAGATGGGACTGTTGAAAAATGGAAATTACCAAAATCATTAGATGAGGTTAAATCTGAAATACAGGAAATGATTGATTTCGGTACAAAAGAAATTCAAGAATTGGAAACCAAAAGATTAGATGCTTTTGAAGAACTAAGGGTAAAAAATTATGAGCATTATATTTAACATATTACAAAAATACTTCAAAGAAATATTAATTTTAGTATTAATAGGGGTTATATTATTAATGAGAGCTTGTAGTGGTGATGTTGAACCACCAAAAGATATAGTAAAAGTTGATGGAAAAGATTACGAACTACTTTCACAAAAGATAGATACTGTTTTTGTAGAAAAAATAGTAGAGGTAAAAAAATACGTACCCAAGTATGTAGATAGAGTTGTTGAAAAGGTAATTGAAATACCAGCTGATGTAGATTCACTTAAAATAATAGAAGATTATTATTCAAAATATATAGTTAAAGATACATTAAAATTAGATTATGAATTTGCACCTGAAATTACAATTGATTCAGTAGGAACAAAACCCAATCCAACATTAGGATTTGGTATTCTTACCGATACAATATCTCAAAACCAAATAGTTAGTAGAAACATTCAATGGAACTTCCAAGTTCCAACAATATACAATACAAAAGTTGTTAAAGAGTTACCTAAAAGACAATTCTATTATGGAATAGGTGCTGGTTTTAATAAAATTGATTTTATAGGAAGCGCAAAGTTCGGTGTTTTATATAAAGACAAAAAGGATAAAGTATATGGACTTGATTTGGGTGTATTAAATTCAAATAACACCGTAACACCTTACATTGGTGGTTCTTTATATTGGAAAATTTCATTTAAGAAGAAGAATTAATGGCCAAACAATCACTCAAGGAAATAATAAAACTTGAATATCAAAAATGTGCATCAGACCCTGCATATTTTATGAAGAAGTATTGTATGATACAACATCCTGTACGTGGTAAAATTCCATTCCATTTATATCAATTTCAAGAAAGAACAGTTGACGAATTTACAAAACACAGATATAATATTATCCTAAAATCTCGACAAACAGGTATTTCAACCTTAACTGCGGGATTTTCTTTATGGAAAATGTTATTTAATCAAGATTTTAATGTATTGGTAATTGCAACTAAACAAGAAGTTGCCAAGAACCTTGTAACTAAGGTTCGTGTGATGAATCAATACTTACCATCGTGGTTAAAACAAAATACAATAGAAGATAATAAATTATCTTTACGATATTCCAATGGTTCTCAAATTAAAGCAACTTCTGCAGCAAGTGATGCTGGTCGTTCTGAAGCACTATCCTTATTGGTGTTTGATGAAGCTGGATTTATTGATAAAATTGAAGATATTTGGATATCTGCACAATCAACCCTATCAACAGGGGGAAATGCAATTATCTTATCTACACCAAATGGTGTTGGAAACTTTTTCCACAAAATATGGGTAGGTTCTGAAGATGGAACGAATACATTTAATAATATCAAATTACATTGGACAATTCATCCAGAAAGAGACCAAGCATGGAGAGATGAACAAGAAGTTTTATTAGGACCAAAAGGAGCCGCACAAGAATGTGATTGTGATTTCGTTAGTTCTGGTGATACTGTAATAGACCCACAACTTTTAATGTTTTATAAGGAAACTTATTGTCAAGAGCCAATTGAAAAAACTGGATTTGATGGAAATCTTTGGAAATGGGAATATCCAAATTACAATAAAGGATATATGGTAGTTGCCGATGTTGCTCGTGGTGATGCTAGTGATTACTCTGCTTGTCATGTGATTGATATTGAAGCTTCCACACAAGTTGCAGAATATAAAGGTAAATTAGATACAAAAGATTTTGGAAATTTCTTGGTAGCACTTGCAACTGAATATAATCAAGCATTACTTGTAATTGAGAATGCTAATATAGGTTGGGCAGTAATTCAACAAGTAATTGATAGAGGATATCAGAACTTATTCTATATGAGTAAGGATTTGAAGTATGTAGATGTAGAACATCAATTACATAATAAATATAGAGCAGAAGAACGAGGTATGATTCCTGGATTCTCCACAACTTCTAAAACAAGACCTCTTATTATATCTAAGTTAGAACAATATATAAGAGAAAAATCAGTAACTATACGTTCTACAAGAATGATAGATGAATTATTTACATTTATATGGAATGGTAATAGGGCAGAGGCAATGAGAGGATATAATGATGATTTAACAATGTCATTATCAATTGGATTGTGGGTTAGGGATACTTCTCTTAGATTAAGACAAGAAGGAATTGACTTAACTAAACAAACTTTAGGTGGAATAGGACAATCTACTGCAGGATTTGAAGGTGGATTTGGTGGTAACACTTTTACGGATGAAAATCCATGGAAAATGAGAATAGGTGAACACGAAGAAGACATAAGTTGGTTACTAGATAGTAAGAAAAAAGATTAATTGAATAAATCTATATTTATAGTATAGGAGAAAATAAGTATGATATCATTTATGAAATTATTATTAGAAAATCAGAATTACTGTGAAGAATATACAGTAAAGAACTATCAAGAACATAAAGCAAGATACAATTCTTGTAAAACATGGTAAAAATAAAGGTTATAAATTAAAAAAAATTAAAATAAAATGGCAGATACTTCATTTTTCGGACGTTTAACAAAACTATTTCGTACTAAGGCAATCGTAACGATTGATAGTCAAGGTAAGAGAAAAGTTTTTGACGGTGATGAAAGACAACAAACAAATCTATCTTCTCTGAGAGATAGATACACGAAGATACAAAAATCTTTCTTCGAACAAGCAGGTGGTGCACAATCAATGGCATACCAACAAGTTCGTAGAGAAGTTTTTAGAGATTATGATGCAATGGATAACGACCCGATATTAGCATCGGCACTTGATATCTATGCAGATGAATCTACATTAAAAAACGAATTCGGTGATACTTTAATGATTCACTCGGATAATGAAAAAGTAAAAGATATTCTTGATAACTTATTCTATGACATCCTTAATGTTGAATTCAACTTATGGCCATGGGTAAGAAATATGTGTAAATATGGAGATTTCTTCTTAGGTTTAGAAGTAGCAGATGGAAAGGGTATCGTAAATGTTACTCCACACTCAGTTTACAATACAGAACGTTTAGAAAGAACAGACCCTACCAATCCAAATTCGGTTAAGTTTAAAATAACTGAAGACCCGAATGGGAAAGAAGAATATGAAAACTTTGAAATAGCACATTTCAGATTATTAGCAGATACAAACTGGTTACCATATGGTAAATCAATGATTGAAAATGGGAGAAGGTTGTGGAAACAATTATCTCTTATGGAAGATGCAATGTTAATCCATAGAATTATGAGAGCACCTGAAAAGAGAGTTTTCAAAATTGATATCGGTAACATTCCTCCAACAGAAGTTGATAACTATATGCAACGAATTATTAACAAGATGAAGAAAGTTCCTTTTGTTGATAAGAATACAGGTGACTATAACTTAAAGTATAATATGCAAAACCTAACAGAAGATTTTTATCTTCCTGTTCGTGGTGGTGATAGTGGAACATCTATTGATAATCTTCAAGGTTTAGAATATGCAACTATTGATGATATTGATTACTTAAAGAATAAAATGTTTGCAGCATTAAAAATTCCAAGAGCATATTTGGGATATGAAGAAAATGTAAATGGTAAAGCTACATTAGCAGCTGAAGATGTAAGATTTGCAAGAACAATTGAAAGAATACAACGAACAGCAGTTTCAGAATTATCTAAAATTGCAATAGTTCATTTATATGCACAAGGAATACAAGATTCAGAAATGACTAACTTTAGTTTATCATTAGTTAATCCATCTACAATATACGAACAAGAAAAAGTAAACTTGTGGAGTGAGAAAGTTAGGTTGGCTCAAGATATTCAAGGTCTTAATATGCTATCCAAGGATTGGGTATATGATAATATATTCAAATTAAGTGGAGGTGAACAAGATGTACAACGAGTTAAGATGTTAGAGGACCTTAAAGATAGATTCAGATTCCGTTCCATTGAAGATGAAGGTAATGATCCAGCACTTGAAGATGAAGAACCAGATGATATAGAAGAATCAATTGAAAAAATAAAACAAGAGATTAAAAATAAAGGTGGAAGACCAAGAGAGGGAGGAACGTATGGGAAGGATAAACACCCATTAGGTAGAGACCCACTTGGTGATAAAGAAAGAACATCGAAACGTACTCGAACTTCCGAAGAAAAGGCATTGAAATATATCAATGGAATTGCACCAAAACGAAAGTATTTACACGAAGACACAGACATGTTAAACGAGGATAATATCCTCTCTGATACGGAAAATTAATTTATCTTTTATATTTTTATATTTATAATAGGATAAATTTACCATATCATAATTGGAAAACTATCAAATGAAAAAAATAAGACACTCTAAATTTAAAAATACAGGGTTTTTATTCGAGCTACTCACAAAACAAATAACACTTGAAGTGTTAAATGGTTCAGAGGAGAAATCGAAGGAAATCATCAAAGAATTCTTTGCGGGAAAAAGTGAATTAGCAAAAGAATTAAGGCTTTTTAATTTATTAATAAATGAAAAGTATAACTCAGAAGCAAAAGCTGAGAAATACATTGATGCTATATTAGAAGCACACACACGACTAGATTATATCAAACTTAAAAGAGAAAAGTACAATCTTGTTAAATCAATTAAAGAAACATTAGATATTGATAACTTCATGTCATCTCCTGTTACTAATTATAAGATTTTAGCTTCTATTCACAAACTTTTTGAAGCTAAAGCAATAAACGTTACTGATGTTAAGGACGTATTTGATTCAAAACTCACTCTTGTAGAACATATCTCAACTAAAAATACTACTTTAAAAGTAAAAGAAGATAAATTAGTAGAAGATTATAAGAAACAGGAAAAAGATTTAAGATTACTTACTTTTAAAATATTAACTGAATCATTTAATAAAAAATATACTAATTTAAATGCTGACCAAAAGGGATTGTTGAGAGAATATATTAATAATGTATCAAACACATCCAAATTTGGTGAATATTTTGAAACACAATTAATAAAAACCATCACAGAGCTTCATTCGATGTATCAATCAATGAAAGATAAGATTACTAAAATCAAACTTAAAGAAACCATAAATGTTTTGAAAAAACAAAGAGTTGGTAAAAAAATCACAGATGAACAAGTTTCGGCATTGATGTTATCATATGAACTTATCAAGGAAATAAAAAATGTCCATGGAAGACAATCTTAAGAAATACATATCAGAACTTATTCAAGAAATTGAAAAAGATATAGATGAATCAACCACTTCTGGAAACGTTAGTGGTTATTCTACGCCTAAGGCTTTCTCTGATAATGGTTCTAAAGATAAAAAACATAAGAAAAAAATTGCTACTCAACTTGGAATGAAATTAGTTGGTAAGGTAAACGAATCTAAAGATGAAGTTAATTCAAAACAATTAGCAAACTTACAAAGAGATATAAAAAAGATTAATAAAAAAATCAAAGTATATATCAGTAAACATCCTGTAACTAAAGGAAGACTTTCAATAGAACTTGGCCAAGACCATGATGATGATAGAGAAATTGATAAAATCAATAAACTGTTAAAAAAACATACTGGTGATTGGAGAACTGGTACAATGTTTAATGAATCCGTAGATGAAGCATCTTTCACACCAAACTCAGGTACTATGAGTGGTGGTACATATGGTTTAGATAAAAGAAAGTATGAATTAAAAAGAGATGTTAAAGGTGTACAAATTGGTAATTATACAAATATAACATTACCTAAAGGAACTATTATATACAACATACCAGGTGGAGTATTTGCACACCATCGTTCATTAAAAAGTTATGAAGGTGGACAAAACAAATATTTTAATAAACCTACATTCAGAGGAATATCTGTTAGACAAAAAAAAGATACTATCGTTTCAATAGAAAAAAATTCTAAGATATTAGAATCAGTAAACGAAAGAATCAATCCAAAGTTTTACAATGCTAGAGTTCAATGGATAGACCCTAAGAGTAAGAAAAAGTTTGTTGGTGATGTAGTTAGATATGATAATGGTGAATACAAAGTTAACTTAGGTAAAGATGGAAGATTTGAAAAATACATCTTAGCAAAAGAAAAAGATTTAAAAATTGTATCTAAA
>Ga0209709_10001569_pt1 | contig 20946 bp, 21 predicted proteins | sample ArcticOcean_MG_C_2_FD_187435 | JGI IMG/M metagenome (GOLD analysis project Ga0209709, IMG submission 187435) | Marine microbial communities from western Arctic Ocean - ArcticOcean_MG_CB4_136 (SPAdes) (version 2) | ecosystem: Environmental > Aquatic > Marine > Oceanic | place: Arctic Ocean...
AGCAATAATAGGAAATTTTGTTGAGATTAAAAAAAGTAAAGTAGGAAAAAATACAAAAATTAATCATTTGTCATATATAGGTGACACCAATATTGGCAAAAATGTAAATATTGGAGCAGGCACTATCACTTGCAATTATGATGGAAAAAGAAAAAACAAAACTAAAATATTAGATGGTGCTTTTATAGGCTCAAATACATCTTTAATTGCACCTATTAAGATAGGAAAAAAAGCAGTTGTTGGTGCAGGATCTTCATTAAACAAAAATGTAAGAGATGGATCGTTAGCATTAACGAGGTCTAGTCAAATAGAAATTAAAAATTACAAAAGAAAATAAATGTGTGGGATTATTGGAATAGCTAGCAACAAATTTGTAGCAGAAAACATTATTATTTCATTAAAAAAATTGGAGTACAGAGGTTATGATTCTGCGGGCATAGCCACAATTGTAGATAACAATATAGATGAAAAAAAATGTGCAGGTAGAGTTGGTAATCTAGAAAAAATTTTATTTAAAAATCCATCAAATGGTTATTCAGGAATAGGGCATGTAAGATGGGCTACGCATGGAGTTCCAAACCAAACAAATGCTCACCCTCATTCTTCTGAAGAAGTTTCAGTTGTTCATAATGGTATTATAGAAAATTCAAATGATTTAAAAAAAATCCTAGAACTAAAAGGATATAAGTTTAAATCACAAACCGATACTGAGGTTATCACCTTTTTGCTAACAGATTTTTTAAAAGATTTTGATTTAATTGATGCAATTAATAAAACTTTAAAAAAACTCAATGGTAGCTTTGCTCTTGGTATGATTTTCAAAAAATATAAAAATTTTGTAATTGGTGCAAGAAGAGGTAGTCCTTTAGCTGTCGGTTATGGCGCTGAAGAAAATTATCTTGGTTCAGATTCGTATGCCCTAAAATCTATGACAAATAAAATAACATATCTAGATGATGGGGACATATGCATTTTATCAAAAGATAAAGTAGATTTTTATAATTCAAAAAATAAAAAAGTAAATAAAAAAATTCTTACACTTTCAAATGAAAATTTTTCAGCTGACAAAGGAAATTATAAAGATTTTATGTCAAAAGAAATTGACGAACAAAAGGAAACAGTTGAAATTTGTATCAATGAGTATGTAGATAAAATTAGAAATGACATTAATCTTTATAACTTTCCTATAAAGCCAGAAAAAATTGAAAAAATATTTTTAGTTGGTTGTGGTACTGCTTATCATTCATGCATAGTAGCTAAATATTGGTTTGAAGAACTTACCAGTATACCAATTGAAATTGATATAGCTTCAGAGTTTAGATATAGGAAAATAAATTTTAATAAAAAAAATTTATATGTTTTTCTATCTCAATCTGGAGAAACCGCAGATACATTTGCTGCTCTTAAATTGTGTAAAGACAATAAAGTTAAAACCTGCTCTATAGTTAATGTTGTGGAAAGCTCAATAGCAAGATGTGCAGATTTTGTTCTTCCTATTCATGCTGGCCCCGAAATAGGAGTGGCTTCTACCAAAGCTTTTCTTGGTCAAATGCTTGTTTTATACATTTTAGCTATAAAAATTTCTCAAATTAGAAAAGAAATTTCTAAAATTGATTATATTAAAAAAATTAAAAATCTTATCAAACTTCCAAACTTAATTAAAAAAACATTAGATTGTGAGAATAAGATTCAAACTATAGCTAAAGATTTTGTTAAGGCAAAAGGCGTAATGTTTCTTGGAAGAGGTTTGTCTTTCCCAATAGCTTTAGAAGGAGCGTTGAAGCTTAAAGAGTTATCTTATTTACATGCAGAGGGATATCCCGCAGGTGAAATGAAACATGGTCCCCTAGCTTTAATAGAGGAGGGTTTACCTGTAGTGATCTTAGCTCCAAATGACAAGTATTTTGAAAAAACAATTTCAAACATGCAGGAAGTTATAGCTAGAGGTGGTAAGGTAATTTTGTTATCGAATAAAGATAATGGTATAATTAATGAAAATATAAGATTTTCTCTTCAAGTTCCAGAGACAGATTATTTCTTAACACCATTTCTTATGACTATTCCACTTCAATTATTGGCTTATCATGTCGCTTCTTTAAAAAACTGTAATATAGATAAACCACGAAACTTAGCAAAGTCAGTTACAGTTGAATAAAAAATACTTTTTTTTACTCATATTCAAACTTGGATTTTAGCTCTGTATAGATTATATATACTTTAGGTTGAAATATGAAAAAATGGACATTAAATAGTTGGAGAAACTACCCAGCTAAACATATTCCGGAATATCCAGATAAAAAAGAATTTGATATGGTGCTTGGGAAACTTAAAAAATTCCCCCCTTTAGTATTTGCAGGAGAAACCAGACATTTGAAGCAACAACTATCTGATGTTGTCGATGGAAAAGCATTTTTGCTTCAAGGTGGTGATTGTGCAGAAAGTTTCTCAGAATTCCATCCTGACAATATTAGAGATACCTTTAAAGTGATGTTACAGATGTCATTAGTTTTAACTTATTCTGCATCTCTTCCAGTTATAAAATTAGGAAGAATTGCTGGTCAATTTTCAAAACCTAGAAGTTCAAAAACTGAAACAAAGAATGGTTTAACATTGCCTAGTTATTTAGGTGACAATATTAATGGAATAGAATTTAATGATAAAGCAAGAAAACCAGACCCTAAAAGATTATTTAAGGCTTACTCTCAGTCTGCATCTACGTTGAATCTTATAAGAGCATTTTCCCATGGTGGTTTTGCAGATTTAAAAATGGTTCATACTTGGAATTTAGGTTTTATTAAAAAAAGCCAACAAGATAAAAAATTTAAAGAACTAGAAGACAAAATAGCTGATGCTTTAGCTTTTATGGATGCTTGTGGTATAAATTCTGAATTTAACAGAAGATTAAAAACTGTAAATTTTTGGACTTCTCATGAGGCGCTTCTATTGCCATTCGAAGAATCCATGACAAGAGTTGATTCAACTACAGGGGAATATCATGACACCTCTGCGCATTTTGTTTGGATAGGGGACAGAACACGACAACTTGATGGCGCACATGTTGAATTTTGCAAAGGAATTGAAAATCCCATAGGAATTAAATGTGGACCAACATCTAAGCCAGATGAAATTGTAAAGATTTGCAACGCAATAAATCCAAAAAATGAAAAAGGAAAAATTGTATTAATTTCAAGATTTGGACATGATAACGTTGGAAAGTTTCTACCTAAATTAATTAGAGCTATTAAAAAAGAAGGATCCAATGTTGTTTGGTCGTGTGACCCTATGCACGGCAATACAATTAAATCTCCTACTGGATTTAAAACAAGACCTTTTAATAATGTAGTAAGAGAAGTCAAAAATGTTTTTGCTGTACATCAATCAGAAGGTAGTTTTGCTGGTGGTCTCCATATTGAAATGACAGGACAAGATGTTACGGAATGTACAGGTGGTGCTCAAAAAATATCAGATAAAGACTTATCTCACAGATATCATACCCACTGCGACCCAAGACTAAATGCAAACCAAGCACTAGAATTAGCATTTTTAATTTCTGATGAAATTAAGAAAAACTCTCAGTATTCAAAGAATATTATAAAAGCAGTATCTTAATAATTGAATTTTAATTATTAGGATCTATTTTTGGAATAGAATATTAATATATTATGAAAACACCAGAAAGAATTACATATATAAAAAATTGGATTTTTGATTATTGTAAATCTATGCCTAATGAAGCAAAATCTTTAGTGGTTGGAATATCAGGTGGAATTGATTCATCTGTAACTAGTACACTTTGTGCATTAACAGGAAAAAAAACTATTGTTCTTACAATGCCGATAAATCAAGTAAAAAATCAACATGAATTAAGTTTAAAACACTTAGAATGGTTAAAAGGAAAGTTTAATAATGTTGAAAGTTATTTAATAAATTTAGATAAAGTTTATAAATTTTTCCAAGACACCTTAGGAAAATCTGATAACAAACACGGGTTTGCAAATTCACGTGCTAGATTGCGTATGGCAACTCTCTATCAAGTAGCGTCCTCAAACAATGGAATTGTTGTAGGTACAGGAAACAAAGTTGAGGATTTTGGCGTAGGTTTTTACACAAAATATGGAGATGGTGGAGTAGATATTTCACCAATTGCTGATTGTACCAAAACCCAGGTATGGGATATGGGAAAATATCTAGAAATATTAGATGAAATAATTAAGGCTGAACCTACGGATGGATTGTGGGACGATGGAAGAACTGACACAAATCAATTAGGAATGACTTATCAAGAATTAGAAAAAGCTATGAATGAAGTTAACAGCAAAAATCATAGAAAATACTTGGAAATTAGAAAAAGGAATTTGCATAAAATGATACCCATTCCAGTTTGTAAAATGAAAAATGAATAAAAATTTAAATATATATAATACCTTATCGAGTAAAAAGGAAAAATTTATACCAATAGATAAGAAAAATATTGGTATGTACGTTTGTGGACCAACAGTTTACGACCTTCCACATATTGGTAATGCTAGACCTTTAGTAGTTTTTGATGTTTTGTTTAGACTTTTAAAAAATATTTATGGTAGCAATCATGTTTCTTATGTCAGGAATATAACTGATATTGATGATAAAATTATATTATCTTCAAAAAAAAAAAAAATAAAAACTGAAGTTTTAACAGAAGATATTACAAAAGGTTTTCACGATGATTGCAAATATTTAAATTGTCTACAACCAAATGTTGAACCTAAAGCAACTGAAAATATTTCTGAAATGTTAGAAATGATTTCAAAATTAATTGAAAATAAGAATGCCTATGTAAAAGAAGATCATGTTTATTTTTCCGTTTCATCTTTTGCTGATTATGGAAAACTTTCAAATAAGAAATCTAAAGAGCTAGTAGCCGGTTCTAGAGTTGAAGTTTCTAGGCATAAAAAAGACCCTTTAGATTTTGTTTTATGGAAACCTTCCGAAGAAAAGGATCCTGGATGGGATTCACCATGGGGCAAAGGTCGCCCAGGTTGGCATTTAGAATGCTCTGTTATGGGTGAAAAGTTTTTAGGTAAAAAATTTGATATACATGGAGGTGGACTTGATCTTATTTTTCCACATCATGAAAATGAGATAGCTCAGTCGAGATGTGCTAATAAAAATGATAGTTATGCAAATTATTGGATGCATAATGGCTTTGTAACTTTTGAAAAAGAAAAAATGTCAAAATCTGTTGGTAATATTGTTTCTATAAATAGTTTAAGTAAAAAATATAATGGTCAAATTATACGCTTAGCTCTTTTAAGTTCTCATTATAAGCAACCTTTAGTTTGGAATGAAAAGCTGATTAATGAAAGTAAAAAAACATTAAATAAGTGGTACAAACAATTTGCAAAATATGATTCTTTTGATATTGAAGAAGACTTTTTGCAAGATCTTCTAGATGACCTTAATTTTCCTGGATATATCTCAAAGCTTCATTCCCTTTATGACGAATCAAGCATGGGAAACAAATCTTCAAAAGTTAAATTTAACAAAGCTTGTAATCTGATAGGTTTATTAGAAGAAGATAACGAAACATGGGATAATTTTAATAGACCATCATTGGATAAACAATTTATAAACAAAAAAGTTATAGATAGAAATGAAGCTAGAAAAATAGGTGATTACGAATTAGCTGATACAATTAGGAAAGAGTTAGACAACAAGGGAATAGTGGTAGAGGATAAAGGAGACAAATCTAGCTGGAAGTACAAATGAGTAAAGAAAAAATATATATTTTTGATACGACACTTAGAGATGGAGCCCAGACTGAAGGTGTGAATTTTTCTGTAGATGATAAAAATAAAATAGCAAAAGCATTATCTAAATTAGGAGTTGATTATTTAGAAGGTGGTTGGCCAGGAGCAAATATTTTAGATACAACTTTTTTTAACAACCCTCCTAATTTAGGAGGTACAACCCTTACAGCTTTTGGAATGACAAAGAAATCTGGAAGAAGTGCTGAAAACGACCCTGGACTCTCAGCATTACTGAATACAAAAGCAACAGCTATTTGTTTAGTTGGTAAATCTTGGGATTTTCATGTTGACGTCGCTTTGGGTATTACCAATGAAGAGAATTTAGAAAATATTAAAGAATCAGCAAAATTATTTATAAAAAATAAAAAAGAATTCATGTTTGATGCAGAGCATTTTTTTGATGGATATAAAAAAAATCCTGAGTATGCATTAAATTGTATTAAAACAGCATTTGATGAAGGTGCTAGATGGATTGTACTGTGTGATACAAATGGTGGAACTTTACCGAATGAGGTAGGAGCAATAGTTTCTAAAGTAATTAAGGTTATACCAGGAAAAAACCTTGGTATTCACGCTCACAACGATACAGAAAATGCTGTAGCAAACTCATTGACAGCAATTTTAGCTGGCGTGCGACAAGTTCAAGGAACTCTAAATGGACTTGGCGAAAGATGTGGAAATGCAAATTTAATTTCATTAATACCATCATTATCTTTTAAAAAAACTTTTTCTGATAATTTTGAGATAAATATAGATAAAACAAAAATCAAAACTTTAACTGAATGCTCCAGATTGCTTGATGAGGTATTAAATAGAAAATCAGATACTAGAGCAGCTTTCGTCGGAGCTTCAGCTTTTGCTCACAAAGGTGGCTTACATGTTTCGGCAGTTTCTAAAGATCCAAAAACATACGAACATATAGAACCAAATTTAGTTGGAAATGTAAGAAATATTATTGTTTCTGATCAAGCAGGTAAATCAAACATAATGTCTAGGTTAAATAAATATGGAATTAAAATTGATAATAATGATTCTAAAGTTCAAAAGCTCCTTAACGAAGTTAAAGATAGAGAATTCGTTGGTTATTCCTATGATGGAGCTGACGCATCATTTGAGTTATTAGCAAGAAGACTTATAGGTGACATACCAAAATATCTAACAATTTCTAAATACAATGTGTCAGTAAAAAAAGAAAATAATAATGAAATTAATTCTTTTGCAAAAGTACACATACTTGTTGATGGAAAAGAAATAATTTGTGAAGGGTCCGGCAATGGACCAGTCAATGCATTGGATAATGCTATAAGATCTAATGTTGAGAAGGTAGGAAAATATTCAAAATATTTAAAAGATTTAAAATTAGTGGATTATAAAGTAAGAATTTTAAACACAGGAACTAACGCAACTACACGTGTTTCAATTGAAAGCACAGATAGTCAAGGAAAAAGTTGGTTTACTATTGGAGTTTCTCCAAATATAATTGAAGCATCTTTTAAAGCTTTAATAGATAGTTTAGATTATAAACTTTACAAAGATAAAGCCCCAGCAAACAATTAATGAGCCTAAAAAATACTCACTTCATTCTTTGCAGACCACAACTTGGTGAAAATATAGGTTCAGCAGCAAGAGCATTGAAAAATTTTAACATACCAAATTTACGTTTAATAAATCCCAGATGTGTGTGGCCAAACCAAAAAGCTGCAGCAACATCTGTTGGAGCAAAAAATATTATAAATACGACCAAAGTTTATAAATCTTTGGAAAGCTCAATAGGAGATCTGGATATAATATTTGCAAGCACAGCAAGAATAAGAAAAGTAAATAAAAAAGTAATTTCTATTACAGACTTCACTAAAAAAATAAGAAAAAATAAAAAGGTAGGAATAATATTTGGACCAGAAGCTTCAGGGTTAAGCAATAATGAAATTAATTGTGCAGATTATTTAGTTACTATACCCACTAATAAAAATTTTAGTTCACTAAACCTTTCACACAGCTTAATATTATTTTGTTTTCAACTTTTTCAGCATTTTTCTAAAAAAAAATTCAACTTTAAAACTGGTTACAAAAGTTCAATTGCTACAAAGTCCCAAGTTAATAAGTTTTTGGCTTTTATTATTAATGGGTTGGATAAAAAGGGTTTTTTGCAACCTGACCACAAAAGACAAAGCATGATTAGAAATATTAACAACATATTTCATAGATTAAATTTATCTGAGCAGGAAATACGTATATTACTTGGAATTTTCACCACATTAAATGGTCTAAACAACAAAAGCTGAATTGACAAAAGCTCTTCATTGTTTATAACTCACGAATAATTATATATGACAAAAAGATTAGCATCAAAACATAAAGTCGACAGAAGGTTAAAGGTGAATCTTTGGGGTAGACCGAAGAGCCCTTTTAACTCAAGAAACTACCCACCAGGACAGCATGGTAAAAACAAGAGATCTAAAACATCTGACTACGGAACTCAATTAGAAGCAAAGCAAAGATTGAAGTTTTATTATGGAAATATGAATGAAAGACAGTTTAGAAATGTTTACCGTAAAGCTTTAAATAAAAAAGGAAATACAGCAGAAAATTTAATTGGACTATTGGAAAGAAGGTTAGATACTGTAATTTATAGAGCAAAATTTGCTACTACGGTTTTCTCAGCTAGACAGTTAATTAACCATGGCCACATTAAAGTTAATAGTAAAAAAGTTAACGTTTCAAGCTATCTTCTTAAAGAAGATGACACTATAGAAGTTAGGGAAAAATCTAAAGACCTTACGGTAATACTTGGATCTTTAGTTAGTAAAGAAAGAGATATTCCCGATTACATTCAAATGGATGAAAAAAATCAAACAGGTAAATTAATTAGAGTTCCTAAATTTTCTGAGGTTCCTTATCCAGCTATTATGGAACCAAATTTAGTTATTGAATATTATTCAAGATAATTTTATATAAAAAAATCTTATTTCAAATTAAGTACTTTTTGTAACTCTCCTTTTTCAAACATTTCTTTAACTATGTCGCAACCACCCAAAAACTTTTCTTTATAATAAAGCTGAGGAATTGTTGGCCAATCACTGTATTCCTTTATTCCTTCTCTTAATTCTTTATCTTCAAGAACATTTACTCCTTTAAAATTAACTTTTAAATGTTTCAGCACATTTGATACAGCTAAAGAAAAACCACACTGAGGGGCATCTGGTGTACCTTTCATAAATAAACAAACTTCGTCTTTTTGAATTATATTTTCAATCTTATTTTTTACTACTTCATTCATAATTTAACTTTCTATTGATGTTTAACTTTCTATTGTGTTTAGTGCTAACGCGTGTAATTCATTACCCATTTTACTACCTAATGCTTTGTATACCAGTTTATGTTGTTCAATTTTGTTCATTCCTTTAAAAGCTTTGGATTTAATTGTCGCAGAATAATGATTTTCGTCACCAGCTAAATCTTGTATAGAAACTTCAGCGTCTGGAATAGCTTTTTTTATTAAATCATTTATCTCTTTTAATTTTAAACTCATAATTTTATTTTTCTTTAAAATATTCTTTAAACCATAAAGAATTTAATTTATTTAACTCACTTAGTTTTATATTAAATTCCCCATCTAATTCCAAACTATCTTTCTGAGTTTTTCCAAGAATTTCGTAAAAAACACTACCTTTTTCCAAAATATTGGTTACTTTATCTTTATATTCATCGGTTACTTCAATCAAATATCTGCTTTGGTCTTCACTAAAAAAATATTCATGTAAATTCATATTATTTATTGGTATTTTAATTTTAGCACCGAATTTTCCAGATAGGCACATTTCATATAAACACAAAAGTATTCCACCAGAAGAAACGTCATGAACAGAGGTAAGAAGTTTTTTTGAAATAAGACTCTGAATCATCAAGCCATTATTTTTTTCATTAAATAAATTGACTTCAGGTGGTGGGCCACTTTTTAAATTTAAAACTTCCCTAAAAAATTCACTTTGACAAAGATGGCCAGATGTTTTTCCAATAACAAAAATATTGCTATTAAATTTTTTTATATTTTTAGTCATCATATTTTTTAAATCTTTTATCAGACCAACCCCACCTATTGTGGGCGTAGGAGAAATAGCTTTATCTTGAGTCTCGTTATAAAAAGATACATTTCCTGAAACTACTGGGAAATCTAGATAGTTACATGCTTCAGAAATTCCCTTAACACTTTCAACAAATTGACCCATAATTTCACTTTTTTCTGGATTACCAAAGTTTAAACAATTTGTAATTGCTATAGGATGTGAGCCAACCGCTATAAGATTTCTCCAGGACTCACAAACAACTTGTTTTCCACCTACCATTGGATTGGCTAAGCAATAATGAGCAGATGAATCTACAGCTATTGCAATACCTTTATTTTTTTTATGAATTCTGACAACAGCAGCATCACCTCCAGGCCCTTGAATGGTATCTCCCATTACTGTTTGATCATATTGTTCCCAAACCCAACTTTTTTCTGAATTATTTGGACTATTTAAAATTTTTTTTAATGAATCTATAATTTTAAGTTCTTTAAAATTATTTTTTAGATATTTATTTTTAGAAACAACACTTTTTTTCCATTTTCTATCGTATAAAGGAGCGTCAGTAGATAAAGAAGATAATGGCAGATTAGCAACTTCCTCATTTTTAAAATTTAAAACTAAGTTTTTAGAATTAGTCGTTCTTCCTATTATTGAAAAATCTAAACTCCACTTTTTGAAAATTTTTTCAGCACTTTTCACTTTGTTTGAATTTAGAATTATAAGCATTCTCTCTTGACTTTCTGAAAGCATTATTTCGTAAGGAGTCATTTTTTTTTCTCTGCAGGGAACTTTATCTAAATCTATTTCTATACCCAAATTACCTTTTGAAGCCATTTCAACACTTGAAGAAGTTAATCCAGCGGCGCCCATATCTTGAATAGAAATAATTGAATTATCTTTCATTAATTCTAAACAAGCTTCTAACAAAAGTTTTTCTGTAAAGGGATCACCAACTTGTACAGTTGGTTTTTTTTCTTCAGTTTTATGATCAAATTCAGCTGATGCCATGCTAGCCCCATGTATTCCATCTCTACCAGTTTTAGAACCTACGTAAATAACTGGTTGATTAATTCCTTTAGCTTTTGAGTAAAAAATTTTGCTTTTTTTAACTAGACCGACTGCCATAGCATTAACTAAAATATTTTCATTATAAGTGGAATTAAACTTAACCTCACCTCCTACCGTAGGTATTCCCATACAGTTACCATAAGCACCAATTCCAGAAACAACACCGTTTAAAAGATGTTTTGTTTTTGGGTGATGCTGGTCGCCAAAGTGAATCGAATTAAGTGTTGCTATTGGTCGGGCTCCCATAGTAAAAACATCTCTTAATATACCTCCAACTCCAGTTGCTGCTCCCTGGTAAGGTTCTATAAAGGATGGGTGATTATGGCTCTCAATTTTAAACACTATTGCATCATCATCACCAAAATCTACAACACCAGCATTTTCTCCAGGACCTTGTATTATATTTTTGTTTTTAGTAGGAAGCGTTTTTAAATATTTTTTTGAAGATTTGTAAGAACAGTGTTCGTTCCACATAGCTGAAAAAATTCCTAATTCTAACAAGTTAGGTTTTCTACCTATTAGGGAAATAATCTTTTTATATTCCTCAAGTTTTAATCCATGTTTGCTAATTATTTCTGAGCTTATTTGCATTTATTCTATTTAATTATGCTTTCAAACATTATAGAACCATCTTCACCTGATAAAATTGGATCTATTACCCTTTCTGGATGTGGCATCATTCCTAAAATATTTTTTTCCTTGTTTAATATAGCAGCAATATTATTAGAAGATCCATTTGGGTTGTTTTCGGAATTTGCATTACCAAGTTCGTCACTATATTTAAAAGCAATTAAATTATTATCTTCAAGATTTTTTAAAGTGTTGTTATCTGCAAAATAATTACCTTCATTGTGAGCTATAGGAAGTTTGATAATTTTTTTTTTTTTATAATTTAAACAAAATTTATTTTCTGTATTAATCACTTTTAAATGAACATTTTTTGATACAAATCTTAGTTTTTTATTCCTTAATAAAACTCCAGGAAGCAATCCAGTCTCTATTAATATTTGAAAACCATTGCAGATACCTAAAATAAGGCCACCTTTTTTAGCATGCTCCATTACATCATTGATAATTGGAGATTTACTAGCTATGCAACCTGCGCGTAAATAATCTCCATAAGAAAAACCACCTGGTAAAACAACTAAATCAGATTTTGGTAACATTGATTCAGCATGCCAAACCATTTGATTTTTAATTTTATATTTTTCTAAAGCAACAGCAATATCTCTGTCACAGTTTGATCCAGGAAAAACAATAACGGATGATTTCATTATTCAAAATTAATCGTATAATCTTCAATAACCATATTAGCTAGTAGTTTTTTACTTATTTCCTCAACTAATTTTGTAGCTTTTTCTTTATTAGTCTCGTTTAACTCAATTTCAAAATATTTTCCCTGTCGGATATTTATAATATCATTGTAGCCCATGTTTTTTAAAGTCTGACTTACAACTTTTCCTTGTGGGTCGAGTACATTTTTTTTTAAAGTGACAACTGCTGATATTTTCAATTTATTTTTTCTTTAAGTCCACTGCCTGTGGTTTTCCAAATTTAACTTCACTAATGTTACTATCCTCATGAACGATCCCAAGTCTTTTCGCTACTTCTTGATAAGCTTGTATAATATTACCCAAATCTTTTCTAAATCTATCTTTATCTAATTTTTTTTCACTTACCACGTCCCACAATCTGCAGGTATCTGGGCTTATTTCGTCGGCTAATATAATTTCTTTTTTTTCATTAACATAAATTCTTCCAAACTCCAATTTAAAATCAACCAGCTTGATACCAACGCCTCTAAACATTCCTTGCATAAAGTCATTAATTCTCAAGCATTGATTTTTTATTAGATTAATCTCACTTTCTGTAGCCCAATTAAATTCTATAATATGTTCTTTTGCAACCAATGGATCTCCAAGGTCATCATTTTTATAACTATATTCTACCAGAGGTTTTGAAAGTACAGTGCCGTCTGGTATCCCAAGTTTTTTAGTTAAAGATCCAGTGGCTATATTTCGAACAATAAATTCAACTGGGATTATTTCAACTAATTTAATTAATTGTTCTCTCATATTTAATCTTTTTATAAGATGCGTTTTGATACCAATTTGATTAAGATTGTTTAATATATGTTCAGATATTCTATTATTTAAAACACCCTTACCTTCAACAGTAGATTTTTTTAAATTGTTAAAAGCTGTGGCATGATCTTTAAAATGTTGTATTGCAGTTCCTTTTTCAGGTCCTTCATAAATTATCTTTGCTTTACCTTCGTAAATTTTTTTTCCTTTATTCATAATTATTTAAAAACCCTTTTAAAAATAGTATCAATATATTTTGTATGAAATTTTAGATCAAACATTTTTCTTAATTCTTTATTAGAAATTTTTTTATTAATATATGAGTCGTTTGATAAACTTTCATAAAAAGTAATATTCTTTTTCCAACAATTTTGAGCATTTTCCTGAACTATTGCATATGCTTTTTCTCTTGAAAAGCCATTTTTTGTTAATTCAATCATAACTCTTTGGGAAAAAATTATTCCATTTGTAATATTTAAATTTTTTAACATTTTTTTTGGATAAACATTCAAATTTTTTAAAATATTTTTTAATCTATTCAAAGAAAAATCTAGCGTAATAGTAGAATCAGGACCAATGTTTCTCTCAACACTAGAATGTGAAATATCCCTTTCATGCCACAAAGCAATATTTTCTAAAGCTGGAACTACATAGCTTCTTACCATTCTAGACAATCCTGTTAAATTTTCACTCAATATAGGATTTTTTTTGTGAGGCATTGCAGAGGATCCTTTTTGATTTTTGCTAAAAAATTCTTCAACTTCTTGCAATTCTGTTCTTTGTAAATTTCTTATTTCTGTAGCTACTCTTTCAATAGATCCAGCAATAATTCCCAATATAGAAAAATAATAAGCATGTCTATCTCTTGGTATAATTTGAGTTGAAACTCCCTCAACTTTTAAGTTTAATTTTTTTGCTACGTAGGATTCGACTTTAGGATCAACATTTGCAAACGTTCCTACTGCACCAGAAATTGCGCACGTAGATACCTCGGAAATTGCATTTTCTAATCTCTTTCTATTTCTTTTAAATTCTTCATAAAAACTTGCCAGCTTCAACCCAAATGTAGTTGGTTCAGCATGTATTCCATGACTTCTTCCTATACACACTGTATTTTTATATTTTAAAGATTTATTTTTTAGAACTTTTAAAATTTCATCAATATCATTTTTTATAATTTTACCTGATTGAACCAGTTGAATATTAAAGCAAGTATCTACCACATCAGAAGAAGTCATCCCCTTATGCAAAAACCTACCTTCAGGGCCAACTTTTTCTGTAATTGAGGTTAAAAAAGCAATTACATCATGATGTACTTTGTTTTCAATTTGATTAATTCTATCTACATTAATTTTTGCTTTCTTTTTTACTTTTGCCGAAACTCCCTTAGGAATAATGTTATGCTTTTCCATAGCTTCAGCTGCAGCTATTTCAATATTAAGCCATATTTTATATTTATTTTCTTCATCCCATATTTCTGTAAGTTCTTTTCTTGAGTATCTTTTAATCATTATAAATATGGGGGTTGATTATAATTTTTATGGGATTTTGTAAAAATTTCAAATCCATTAGAAGTTACCCCAATAGTATGTTCGAATTGTGCAGATAAAGATTTATCTTTAGTAACAGCTGTCCATCCGTCATTTAGCATTTTAATATTATAATTTCCATCATTGATCATTGGTTCTATGGTAAAAATCATTCCTTCTTTTAATTTCATTCCTTCACCTTTTTTTCCATAATGTAATATATTGGGAGATGAATGAAAATTTTTACCTATACCATGTCCACAGAAATCTCTAACAACAGAGAAACCTTTTTTTTCCACATAAGTTTGTATTACCTCACCAATATTACCTAAAGGCAAACCACTTTTGACTATTGATATTGCGCTCATCATTGAATTGTAAGTAGCTGAAATTAAATTTTTACTTTTGACAGATATTTCACCTACAGAAAACATTCGACTTGTGTCTCCATGCCAACCATCAATAATTGCTGTTACATCAATATTAATAATATCACCATTTTTTAAAATTTTACTACTAGGTATCCCATGACAGACTACATGATTGACTGAAGTGCAACATGATTTAGGAAAACCTCTATAGAAAAGAGGTGCTGAATTTCCCCCGTTATCTTTTATGAACTCATAACATATTTTGTCTAGCATTTCAGTAGAGACATCGGGTTTAACATGAGAAGTAACTTCGTCCAAGGTCTTGGCTGCCAAAGACCCAGCAATTTTTGTTTTATCAAAAGAATCTTTATAAGTATTATTCATAACAAATTTCTTTGTTAAGTATTATCTCTTCATTATTAACTTTACAATCATAACAAAGTATTTTTATTCCATTATTTTTAGCTTTTTTGAAAGCAATTTCGTAATCTTTATCAATATCTTTAGCGATTTTAAAAGAATCGCATCCTTGTTTTTGAATTAAAAAAAAAATATAAGTTTGATAACCTTTTTTTTTGGCATTAATCAGCTCAAGTAAATGTTTTTTACCACGAGAAGTTATTGAATCAGGAAACTCAGCAGTTTTCTTTTCTCTAAATAGGGTTACATTTTTTACTTCAACAAAACACTTTTCCATACTGTTATTGAGCAAAAAATCAAATCTAGTGTTATCTGAAAATTTAGCTTCAGCTTTAATGGTGTTATATTTTAAAAATTGATTTATTTTTTTGTTTTGTATAGCTTCTAAAACTATTTTATTTGACAGCAAAGTATTTATACCAATTTTCTTATTATTTACTTCGATTATTTCGAGTGTGTATTTAAGTTTTCTTTTCAGATTATTTGATTTAGAAAACCAAACTTTATAACCCTTTTCAAGCAACCCAAGCATTGAACCTGTATTTGGACAATGAGCAACTACTACTTTGCCTTTGTATTTAATGTCAACAAAAAATCTTTTATATCTTTTAATTAAAGTTCCTTGTAATAATGTTTCTTTAAATTTCATTGTATATAAATATTATTCAAACATGAAAAAAGCTAATAAAAAATTAAACGCTGCAATTGTTATTATTGGGAATGAAATTTTGTCTGGAAGAACCCAAGATGTTAATGTTTTGAATATTTCTAACTGGCTTAATAAATTAGGTATTAAATTGGAAGAAGTAAGAATTATTCCCGATGTAGAAAAAACTATAGTAGAGACAATCAATGAAGTAAGAAAGAAATTTGCATACATTTTTACAACAGGTGGAATAGGACCAACTCATGATGACATAACATCAAAATCAATATCAAAAGCTTTTAACGTTCAGTATTGTTATCACCCCGAAGCTTATAAAATTTTAGAAAATTATTATGATAAAGGAAAGTTTAATGTCGGTCGCCGCAAAATGGCAAAGACACCTAAGAATGCATCTTTAATTTACAATCCATCGAGTGCTGCACCTGGTTTTTTTATTAAAAATGTTTATAGCTTGCCTGGTGTTCCATCAATATTAAAATCTATGTTAGGTGGATTAAACAATAAAATCATTGGTGGTAAGAAAATTATAAGCAAAACACTAAGTTTACGAACTGTAGAAAGCGAAATCTCAGGCCCTTTAGAAAGAGTTCAGAATAAATATAAAAATTTAGAAATTGGAAGTTATCCATTTTTTAAACAAGGAAAATTAGGAGTATCTTTAGTTATGAGATCAGATAATTTAAAATTAATTGAAAAGTGTAAAAAAGAAATTATGCTTTTCATAAAAAAGAAAAAAATTAAAGTTATTATAAATAAATAACATGATTTATTATTTTGCTTATGGTAGTAATCTGCATCATCTTCAAATGAAAAAAAGATGTCCCAAATGCCGCTATATAAAAAAATTTGTACTAAATAATTTTGAATTAACCTTTAGAAATAAAGGAGGGTGGGCGGACATACAAAGAAAAAATAACAAAAAAGTTTATGGTGGTCTGTATATAATTTCAAAGTTTGCAGAAAGCAGATTAGATAAGTATGAGGATTATCCAATTATTTATAAAAAAATGTATTTTAAGTATAAGAGTAAAAAAGTTATGACTTACACTATGGTAAGAAAGACAAAATTAGTTTCACCTACTAATCGATACTTAAATATCGTTAAACAAGGTTATAAAGATTGTAAAATAAATATTAAAAGCTTAAATGTTGCTCTGCAGCCTTTAAAACATCTTCAGCGCTAATAGATAAAATATCTGATGTGTTATTAATTTTTTTGCTATCCAATACTATTAGATTTTTATAATTTGGAGCAAATTTTTCAGAGTTGGTTGGTCCGAACAATACTACCATAGGTGTTTTGGCTAAAGAAAGCATATGCATTACACCATTGTCTATGGAAATTGCAAAATCAAGTCTTTTACCCAAACACGTAACTAATGCTGGAGAAGATAAATTACTTTCATGTTCGGGAAAAATTGCACTAGGTATTAATTTATTAATTTTATTTTTAAGATCATTTTTTTTCTTTTCTATAAAAAAAACTGGAACTTTGTTTTTATCTTTTAATTTATTACATAAACTGACAACATTATTGATTGACCATTCTTTTTTCCTATATACATTTCCTTGGTCAATAGAAAAGCCCACATAGTTATTTTTTGGTAGCAATCTTTTTGATTCTTCATCATATTTACTATGTATTTTATTTACATCATAATCTTGCAAAAGGCATTTTGTGTTGAAGACTTTATTCACTACATTTAAAATAGTTGTATTGATTTTGACATCTTTTTTAATATTGACTTTTGGGTTTGACAGAGAAAAATTAAAACATGATGAGATAAAAAATTTATGGGGTATCATTTTTAGTATTAATGAATTTCTTATTTTTGATTGTAAGTCAATTATCAAATCAAATTTTTCTATACTTTGTTTTTTAAGCTGATTTTTGACAACTAGTAAATGCCACCACCTAAAACCAAAATATTTTATATTAAAATCTAAAGTATCTATATGTGAATTTAAGTCTTTCAAACTATGATTAAAGTGATTTTCATGAGAGCATAAGTAATAAAAATTGGCATTTTTAAATTCTTTTTTTAACGAATTTATTAAAGGCAATATTTGAATTGCGTCCCCAATGCCTCCACCAGAATTGTAAAAAAGTACTCGATTGATCATAAAAAAAACTATACAAATAATTGATTTACTTGACCAATATAATAAATTAAAACATGTCTTTTTTAAGAAATGCCCTCGTGGTGAAATTGGTAGACACAAAGGACTTAAAAGATAATAACTGCCATTCTTGTTAGTATTGCACTCTCTCTCGGTAACAAATGTCTAGCATTCACTAGATTCAGCCACAGTCCAAGCATGTCTGTATTGTATGGACTAAGTAAATAAATCAGAAAAAAAAGGTAAGCTTCAGTCAAGGGAGATTAGATTCTTAAAGCATGATCTTCAAAGGCTTAAACTGTACTGCTGGTTCAAAATGAGATAAATTATTTAAAATGAGAAAAAATAAACTAAAAGAAATATTTAAAAAAGGTGGGGCGGTTATTAATGGCTGGCTCCAAATACCAAGCTCTTTTTCTGCTGAGGTAATGGCAAAACAGGGTTGGGATTCTTTAACTATCGATTTTCAGCATGGCGTTGTTGATTACTCTAATGCTTTGCAAATGTATCAAGCGATATCAACCACAGATGTGATCCCAATGGCTAGAGTTAATTGGAATGAACCTGGTCAAATTATGAAAATCTTAGATGCGGGTGCTTACGGAATCATTTGCCCAATGATTAGCAATAGAGAGCAAGCTGAAAAATTTGTACAAGCTTGCATGTATCCACCCAAGGGCCATAGAAGCTACGGCCCGATTAGAGGTTTACTATATGGAGGCCCTGATTATGGAGAGCATGCTAATGATGAAATATTAAAATTAGCAATGATTGAAACCAAAGAAGCCTTAAGTAATTTAGATAAAATAATGAGCACACCAAATTTAGATGGAATTTATATTGGTCCATCTGATTTAAGTCTTGCTATAGGAGCGAATCCAGTTTTTGATAATCCAGAAGGAAGTCCAACATATGTAGAGATAGAGAATATATTAAAACACGCTAAAAAAAATAATATCGTTGCAGGCATACATAATGTTACACCCGAATATGCTGAAAAAATGATAAAGATAGGGTTTCAATTTGTTACTGTGGGGTCCGATCAAAGATTTATTGCTGGATCAGCAAATAAAATAGTAAATTATTTTAAAAAAATTAAAGCAAATACCGACACTAAAAAATATTAGTTTATTTTTTTTTTAATATATTTTTTGGGTTGCCTTTAAAACAATCTGATGTAAAAACACCACCATGAAATTTTAAAGCTATTTTATCTTTTGACTCATTAAAAGTTAATTTCGATTTAATAAATTTTTCAGCATTATCCATAGGTTTGTAACCTAATTCGTAAGCATTACTATTATTCCACCAAGAGCGTTTATTCTTTGATACACCATAAACAACAGAACAATGAAGCTTTTTTGTTTTTAAGCCCACATTTACTAATTGAACTAAATCTCTATAGCTTATCCATGTAGATAAAAATCTTTTATCTGTAGGCTTTGGTAAGACAGAACCTATTCTTATACTCATTGATTTTATATTAAATTTGTCAGCATAAAAATTAGCAAGAGTTTCGCCAAAACATTTGCTTACACCATAATGTGAGTCAGGTCTAAATAAAGATCTTTCATCAAGCTTTTTCCTACGGTCATGATAGCCTATTACGTGGGCTGAGCTAGCAAATATGATTCTCTTAACTTTATTGACTTTAGAAGCCTCAAACACGTTGTATGTGCCAATAATATTGTGATTTATAATGTTTTTATACTTATCTTCAGATGGCTTGTGTCTCGCTATTCCTCCAAAATGTATAATGGCATCCATTCCCTTTGATATTTTTAATACTTGCGACATGTTTCTTAAGTCTATTTTTTTTACATTTTTATTTATTTTAATATTTAAAGACTTTGCGGCAGGACTGAGCTTAGTATTAATGTCACACGATTTAATTTTGTATCCATATTTAGAAAGACCAGCGAAAAGTATATTTCCACACAAACCTGATCCACCTGTTATTAAAATTTTTTTAATCATAATAATTTTTTAACTATAAAAAAAAGTTATTATTTGTGGGAATAAAATTGACATAAATAATACCAAAATCATAATTCCACAAAAAGGCCATAGCGTCCAGAAAACTTTAGAAACAGTTGTGTTTGCAATAGCACATGATATATATGTTAAAATTCCCACTGGTGGTGTCACAGAGCCAATCACAATAGCCATCACTAATAAGACTCCAAAATAAACAGGATCAATTCCCAGACCGTTAATAACCGGAAGCATGACAGGAGATAATATTATCAAGACTGGTATTCCCTCAACAAAAAGGCCAAGCAATAATACAAAAATAATTATTAAACACAAAATTACTGTGGGGTTGTCGCTCAAAGAGACTAAGTAATTAAGAGCAATTTCACCAAAACCTTCCCACGCAAGAGTCCAAGCAAATGCGCTTGAAGCCGCAATAACAAATAGGGCAATAGCAGTAGTTGTGGATGCTTTGACTAAAATTCTTCCAAGATCTTCAAATTTTATTTTTCTATAGACAAATACGCCAACTATAATTGCGTAAACAACCGCTACCACTCCAGCTTCTGTTGCTGTAAATATGCCACCAAAAATACCACCAAGAATAATTACAGGCATCATTAAAGCAATCAACGAATCTAGAAAAGATTTAACCAATTTTTTTAATGAACTTCTTTTTTCAGAAGGATAACCTCTTTTTTTTGCATAAAAATATGTCACTAGCATTAAGGAAAAACCAATTGTAAGACCAGGCAAAATTCCTCCTAAAAACAATTTAGCAATTGAAACATTAGCGATAGAACCATAGATAACAAAAAGAATACTTGGTGGTATTATTGGCCCGATTGCACTTGAG
>Ga0209709_10001572_pt1 | contig 20898 bp, 28 predicted proteins | sample ArcticOcean_MG_C_2_FD_187435 | JGI IMG/M metagenome (GOLD analysis project Ga0209709, IMG submission 187435) | Marine microbial communities from western Arctic Ocean - ArcticOcean_MG_CB4_136 (SPAdes) (version 2) | ecosystem: Environmental > Aquatic > Marine > Oceanic | place: Arctic Ocean...
AGTCTTCTTATAATTGGTATGTGTTGTGTCTGGAAAACATAAATCCCAATCAGCATTCTTTTGAACTGCGTCCATGAACCCCTCGGTTACACCAACCGACATATTGAATTTCGTCAATCTATTTGGGGTTTGCTTTGCAATAATAAACTCTTCGATTTCTGGATGCCAAACTTCAAGAACTAACATTTGTGCGCCCTTTCGAATTTTAATTTTCTCGCCGGGTCGCCTTTCGTCCAATGTTTTCACGCATCCAGACGTTATTACCTCCGACGACTTATCCCAAAGCTCCATAAACTTTAAAACGCCGGGAGTTCTTGAAGCGATGCCTTGGACGTAAGATCCTTCTGGTCTAATCCAAGAGCCATTTACACCGTAACCGCCTTCAGATTTAAGAGTCTGTGCTTGTTTGGCAAGCATAGCGTAAATACCCTCGATGGAGTCAGGGTCTTTGATATTCAGGTCTTGAACGGCAGAGACGAAGCAGTTATATAAAGTTGTTTGAAGATTCTCTCTTCCGATATTAGAAAGGATTCTCCCGCCGGGGACGAATTTAAAATCACTAAGCAGTTCTCCGAAAATCTTTTCCCATTTTTCCTTGTCCTTTTCGAGAGCAGATAAACCCTTGGCTATCCTGTTGAAAGTGTCTTGGAGTGTCGCTTCATTGTCGATTTTGTAGGTATTTGCCCACACCTCTTCTGAAAATTCGTTTGTAAATTTGGTCATGCGTATTATTCGTCTTGGTAGACTAGAATATACTACGACAAATTTCACCAAAAGAAAAGCAAAATCTCAATCAATCAACTTTTTTTCCAACCCAATTATTTTGGGTGTACGATGAAGGATTCTCCGTTTAATTTAAATTCAATTCTATCCCTGCCAGTCGCTTTTAAGATCGCCGGGATTAAATCGTTCTCCAAATCGTAATTAGCCAACAGAGCTTGCTTGTAATATCCTTGTGCTGCCTCCGCTCGCTGCCTCCTTTTGCAAGAGCAGCCCTTCCCAATGACCTCTTGTGCTGCTACGATTGAGTCCAAGGGTTGTCTCTGCGCTTCTGAAAACTCATCTTTATTTGAAAGATACCAAGAATTAAAATCCTCAAGGCCAGTGAACTCTTTATTTGTGGGATCGTCGGACACTCCGTATTCTTCTTCCAAGATTTCCGTCACCTCTTCTGGCTCGGCTGGCGGATTAGCAGCCTTTTCCTCGGCCTCTTGCTCTCGCAGTTTTGCGTCGGAGGCTTCAATTTCTTTTTCGAAACTTTCTTTTACCTCTTTATTGCTAAACACTTCTCCGTTAATGACTGTGGTAAAATCCCAGTCCTTTTGCTGATTTTCAAATCGTTCTTCTATTTGTTTATTCATGATTCAACGCTTTCAATAACAGAAGCAGGGAAAAATAAGCCACCCACGCTACGAAAACTGCTGCTCCGATCTTTATTACACTGAAAATCCCTGCAATCAAACAGAAGATGGAGGCAATCCAGACGGACAGGCAGGTTCCGCAGGTAATAAGCGAGACGAAAAAACTGTCGGGGTATTTCATTCCTAGCCTTGTCGGGAGATCGAAGGAGGCGTCAACGCCTGTGGGATGAAGAAGTTTGTTGTCTTTATTAAACAATTTTAAATACATCTCTGGTGCATCTGTATCCAGCAAAATGAAACACATCACCGCCGCCGTTAATCCAATTAAAATTAAAACTTCCATTTATTCAAAATATTTCCACAGACTTTCCCGTCTGTCTTTATTATAGAACAAAGTGGAGAAAAACTCACAAGCAAATACAAACATTAATAAAAATAGTACAAATATCATAACAATTCCCTAACACTGGGGCATTTTTCTCTGATTGTCAACAATTTTTCTTGACAATTAATGAGAAGGATGGCATTGTAAAAGAACGTTGACGAGAGACGGAGTCCTGAAACATGGCCCGTGGGGAGTCCCAATTGAATATCTCTTTACAAATAAAAAATCGTAAGGATTTGGACCAACTATAACACGGTCCTTGCGAATTCTATCCGAGTAATTGGGTGGAACATCCTTGTATAAAGCCTTCGGGTGGAAGAGGATAAAGGTTAGAATCCCTGAACGAAATCAGGGTGAGGTAGGCGGGAGTTCAAAGGCGCACACCAAAAATATCTAACGGCTAACGCCGGGTTGTCTCTCTAGCGGGAATTAATTCTCCGACACCACTTCCTTGTGCCTTGATGATTTTTTTATCATCTTGAGCCTTGGAAGTGGTGCATCTACGGGACGAGGCGGTAAGGCTATTACGAAGGAGGGAAGATTATTATTATGGATACAAAGGAAATTTTAAAAAAATCAAAAAAGGCTCGAAGGAAAACCTTAAACTCTGTTCGGAGATCGCTGGTATCGCAGGGGTTGGCAAAGAAAAGAGGTAAAAATGTTGAAATTAAATGTTCGAAATGTGGAGATTTCAGGCAATTCGGGTTAGAGAACATGCTCCTTTATTTAAAAAGAGAGTTAATTCCCATCTGTATTGATTGCAGGGAGCTAGACAAGCTTTCGGTTAGGAAAAGTATTCCTGTTAGAAAAAAAATTGTAACCAAGAAATTTTTCCCCGTTACTTGCGAGGATACAGGTGAAATGGTTTACACTTACCTCTTGTATTTACAAACAGAACATTGGAAGAAGTTCAGAAAAATTATAAGAAAAAGGGGTAAATGTCAAGTCTGTTCTTCTCCGGTCAGGCTTGAAGTCCATCATTTAACATACCAGTTTTTGGGTAAAGAACTACCCAAGCATGTTAAACTTTTGTGTTCTGAATGTCATTCTGAATCTCACGACATTATCAATAGCGGGGCGATAAAGTCTTCGCATAAATTTAGAAAAGGGGCAAAAGCTTTCAAAAAAAGAGCAGAAAAAATCTGTATTTTACAAAGAAAAAGGCTGGCGGTTGAGTCAATGTCTGAAGAATTAAAGGAATCAATATGAAGAAACAATTAAAAGGTGGTGGGGTCATAGGTATCACGGGCTTCGCCAGAACTGGTAAGGATACGTTATGTGGGGCTTTATTAGAGAGGGCGAATGAAGCATCTAGGAGGGTTGCGCTGGCTGATGAATTAAAAAGGGAGATGGCTCCTATCATTAAAAATTACTTTAACATTGATGCTTTCACTGATGATGATAAAGAAAAATCATTGATCCGTCCTCTCATGGTGGCATGGGGCGGAATTCGAAGGGAAGAAACGCAGGGGACGCATTGGACTGGTCTTGTCACCGAAAAAGTAAAGGACATTGTCGCTTGTGGAGGTTGGGCAATCATCACAGACATCAGATATGCTAATCCTAAATTTAAAAATGACGAAGTGAATTGGCTGAAAGACAATGGCGGCAAATTAATTCATTTAAAAAAATACAATTTAACAGCTTACCCTCCAACTAGTCAGGGGGGCGGACTGGCGATCTGGAGGTGTTATACTAAGGCTCCGAACGAACAAGAAAAAACAAATGACAAGATTTTGATTGGCAAGGCTGATTTTAAAATTGAATGGGGCGAGGTTGGCAATGGTCTATCTAAATTAGACAAGTACGTCGATGATTTAGTAGATTATTTAAATGAAACTCAGGGAATTAAATGACGAAAAACTAATTGAAGCCATCAAAAGCAACAGTTGCAACGACAGCTTCAACGAACTGTGCCGTAGATACGAGAATGTTTTTTATAGGATATGTCATAAATATACTGCTGCGTTGAAAGCGTCGGGCGTTCATCCAGAGGATTTATACGAAGAAAAGCATTACATTCTGTGGACGTGCGCCTCCAATTTTAAACCGGAGAAGAAGACTAAGCTTTCAACTTGGATTGGCAACTATGCAAGGTACATCTGCCTTAACTCCATTAACTCTCGTCGTCTCTTGGTTAATTTTGACAACCAAGAACTCAAAGATTTTATCGAAGGATGCCAACAGTCATCTTATGATACCGATGTCGATCCCTACCAGTATGAGAACCTGAAGTATTGTTACGATAGCGTCTCAGACGAGAGGCTTCGAAAGATTATAACCCTCCGATACTTCTCTGGCAAGCGGCAGACTTGGAAAGTCATTGCTAAAAAAATGAATATCTCTATACAAACTGCCATCTCTCTACATAACAAGGTATTAAAAATCCTCAAAGAGAAGATCAAAGACAAAAATAATCTATGAAAGAATTTACAGCCCACCTACCCCTAAACGGAGTGTCGTTTGGACAGACCAGCATTCTATTTTTAAAGACTTACCTCGAAAATTACGAGAAGTTCAAGGGAACAGCCGACCTGACCAAAATGATCTTAGTTGGACAAGCCGACTTATCTGCTCAAGAATCGAACCAAGAGTTCGAGCAGTCGATTAATAAGCTTTTAAATGTAGGATTAGAGAAGCACTCTCGTAAAATACCGTCCTTTAAATTGTGGCACTTGAACGGCTCTATGGAATCTATTTCCGAGGACCAGTTACTCCTCTCATTCTACGAACTGGACTCTCCTACCCCTCCAGAAATTAACGTAGCACGAAACAATAGAATGGCTTTCTCGTCGAAATACACGCAGTCCGTATTTGAACAGTATGGAATTAAATCTGACTACATCCCATTGGGTTTCGACAAATATAATTTTGGGAGCGCAGGAGAGAAACGAATTGAGGACGGAAGAATCACGTTCAACATCTCTGGTAAGTTCGAGAAACGCAAGCATCACGAAAAAGCAATTAAGGCGTGGATCAAGAAATTTGGAAACAATACTAAGTATTTCTTGCAACCAGCTATTTACAATGGCTTCTTCCCAAAAGCAGAACAAGAATATCAAAAAATTATCCATCATTTAACTGAGGGTAAAAAAGTATTCAACGTCCAGTTCTACGGGCATATGGTTCAGAACAGTTTGTATGCTGATTATTTGCGCTCCTGCGACGTAATTATTGGAATGAGCGGTGGTGAAGGTTGGGGTCTTCCCGAGTTCCAGATGACCGCGCTCGGCAAGCATGCCGTTATTCTCAATGCACACGGTTATAAAGAGTGGGCTAATAAGAAGAACGCTATACTTGTTGAGCCATCAGGCAAGATCGATTCGGAAGATGGATTCTTCTTTCACAAGGGCGCACCTTGGAACCAAGGGCAGATATTCGACTTCAACGAGGACGATTTCATTTCTGGGTGCGAAGAAGCAATCAAGAGAGTAGAGGCCGACCGCGAGAACAAGGAGGGCTTGAAGTTGCAACAGGACTTCAGTTCAGAGAAGATGGTTGAAGCAACGCTTAAATTAATATGAACATGGTTCCAGAAATAACAACTAGGGCATTCACCAACGACCAGCTCGTATTAGACAGGACTTGCTATTCTAATTTTTACAGAATCAAAACGCTACCAGAGGACTGCGTTATGATGGACGTGGGGGCGCACTGTGGTTATTTTGCAATGACCTGTGCAATGAAAGGAGCGAAGAGAATTTATTGTTACGAGCCTTACAAGCCTAATTACGAGATGTTATTAAAGAACATTGAACCGTTTAGAGCTGTAGTCATTCCTTTCAATCAAGGAATTTGGAATAGCCACGCTATTATTAAGATAGCCCACCCAGACACAGAGGATAAGTTTTTCGATTTTAATTATATAAAACTGGCGACCCCAGAGACTAAGGATTTCGATCAAGGATTTTTCTCTGAGTTCGACCATATTGTAGGAGCTTTACCAGAGCAACCCAATTTTTTGAAATTAAACACGAGGAATTACGACATCGATTTGTTAAAGTCAAGCACAAAAATTGAAGACTTCGAATATATTTGCGGAGAAGCTTTTTTTAACGGACCCAGCGATATTACCACCTTGATTGAGTCCATGAAGGAGAAAGGTTTCGAGCAAAGCTTCTTCAAGGCAGATGAAGAACAAAACACTAACCAGTTTGTCTTCGGAAAAGATAAGTTAAAAACAGAAACAATTTTTGATCTATACGCATAATGCCTTTATATTTATTCCAAAGCCCTAAAGGAGAAATCAAAGAAGTCTACCAGAAGATGTTGGACGTCCACGTTTATAACGAGGATGGCATCGAGTGGACCCGAGTCTTCACCGTCCCCAACGCAGCAGTTGATATTGCTCTCGGCGGTGGCGACGACAAGGACTCGTTCATGCGTCAAACGAACAAGAAGATGACAGTCGGTGACATGTGGGATATCAGCCAAGAAATGAGCGATAAAAGGACGAAATCTGAAGGAGTGGACGTAATTAAAGACGCCTCCGTAAAAAAATACGAGAAGAAAACCAAGGTAGAACATCCCAACAAGCATCGCAACGTAGCGAAAAAGGAACATTTTTCAGCATAATGAAACAAGTATTACACAATTGCGGGCGTACGGAGGTTAGACTGTCACCCGTCGAGGGTTATGGAGTATTTGCCACTGACAAAATCAACAAAGGCGAAGTCCTAGAAGAGACTCCATTTGTCCTGTTCCCCGAGTTCACTAAGTATGGAGAGAGGTTAATGAACATGCTTGAGGACGAGAATTTATTAGCGGATCGTGCAAAATATTTGGTTAATCTCAGACAGAACTTAAAGTTTAAGCTGCCTGAGAAGTATTATTTCAAGTGGAGTCCACCGTCCCCAGACCTCATGGGTGAACGCATTGTATGGACTGTCCTGCCTCTGGGTAACGGACCAATTTACAATACGTCAAACTCATTCAACAACGCAAGCTGGCGTATTGACGATCAGCTTTTCTGTTTCATGGCTGACAAGGATATCGCTAAGGACGAGGAAATAAAGACGTTCTATGGTTATTTTATTGGGGAAGATAGCATTACCTACGATGTAACAACCGTATTCTTTCATTCTTTAGACAGGGACAAAGTAGGGAAGATTAGGACTTACGATTTAAGATCAGCCGCACAAGAACACGTCCAGTTAACGAAGACAGATCCAGAATACCTGAAAGTAGGCAACGCGATGAGCGAGGCTGACGACGGACTTCAGATTTGCAGTTTACAATCGATTGAGGCAGACGGGTCAGCTAAATATACTTTTGTATTTCCAGAGGATTGGAATATTGCATTCACTTACAAGAAAATCAATGAATTCAAAAGAGCGAAGATGCCATTCACTCAGATAACTTACAAGTATCATGTCGGGGGTAAAGAAAAAACCTTCCAAGCCAGACTATCGAACAGATGAAGGTCGTATTAGTTTCTGATTTTCTGTATAGTGAGATCCCCGGCGGCGCAGAGTCGAATGATGATATTTTAAAAGGGCTATTAGAGGATAGGAAACACGATGTTCTGCATAAGAAGACCAGCTCTTTCAATGAGCTTTTAGCATCTGAAGAAGTCAATGCTGACATTTATATCATTTCTAATTTCTATTTTATTTCGGAAGAAGCAAAAACCTTTTTAAGTGATAAAAAATATATCATCATTGAACACGATTACAAGTTCTTATCAACTCGTAACCCAGCAGAACATCGAGATTGCATCGCTCCGTCGGACAAGATTATACATCAGGATTTTTACAAAGGAGCAGTCAAAGTTTTAGTCCAAAGCCAGTTACAGCTTAACATATTCAACAAGAATATCAATCTTAACAATCTTGAAAACTTCTCAGGCAACCTGTGGGCAGAGAGAGCTTTGGAGCATCTCGACGCTTTATCTCATACAAATAAGAACGGACGAGCTGCCATTCTTGATGACGATAGCTGGGTAAAAGGGAAGAATGCTTCCATTCAATTCTGCGATAGATATCAAATTGCGTATGATTTAATTCCAAAACAAGAATATTTTAACTTTTTAACCAGTCTATCTCGTTACTCACTGTATGTGTTTTTCCCTCAGACTCCTGAGACATTGTCCCGAGTAACATTGGAAGCGAAGATGATGAACCTATCAGTAATAACGAACGAATTCACTGGCGCATACCATGAAGATTTTTATTCATTGAGCGGCAAGGAGCTTATTAAAAAAGTTTGGATAATGAGAGATAAGATAATAAATATCATAGAGGATCAATTATAATGGATTTAATCTGCGGCAGTTATTTCAAGCATCAGTGTAGGCATCAGTTTACTGATTACAGGAGCGAGTCCTCGTGCTTTTTTAATTACAAAGAAGACAAAAGCATTGAGAATAATCTCGTATTTTGCCGCCCTGAGTTCCTGCGTGATTTACATAAGACAGACATCGTAAAGGATGAATTCGTTTTGGTTACTCATAACTCTGACATTAATTTTACAGAAGCCCTAGCCCAAGAGGTTTTAACTGCTCTACCCAAAATGACCCATTGGTATACGCAGAATTTAATGACTGCCAATGAAAAAATATCACCAATCCCAATTGGCATAGCAAATCCCAAGTGGCCCCACGGAAATACAGATACGTTTGAGAAGGTTATGTCAGAGAGTAATGAAAAAGATAATTTGGTTTATGTGAATTTTAATTATTTAACCAACCCAAAGGAGAGGCTGTATTGTTTTGAGCAGTTGGGGATGGAGCCTATTGTTTATCCGAAGCCGAATGAATTAGAAACATACAAGGTGTTCCTCACTGAGACTTTAGAGGGCTATTTGAGAGACGTATCCAAGTCTCGATTCATTGTTTCCCCCGATGGCAATGGTAAAGACTGTCATAAGGTATGGGAGTCTCTTTTAATGAGGGCGATCCCTATTGTCACTGACTCTTTCTTTGCTAGGAGATTCAGACAGATGGGTGTTCCTATTTTAATCATCAACGACTGGAATGAGTTTGAAAGTTTGGAATTATCAGAGGATTTATACAATGAAATGTGGTCTGGATTCGATCCTAGTATTTTAACGTTCGATTTTTTTAAATAAACCGTACAGCAGCATAGTCGATACAACAGAAATAAATGAAAATTGAATTAGACATAGCAGACAGGGAAATCTTCTTCTCCGGTCAGGTGAAGCAGGAAAACATGAAGGAAATAGCCTCAAAGATCACGGAGATCAATGAATCAGACAGGATCAATGAGAAATTAATGAAGGTTTATGGCTTAACTTATACGCCAGAGCCGATCAAGCTTTACATTGATAGCTACGGAGGCGCGGTCTACCAGTGTTTTGGTCTGCTTGGACACATGGAGAACTCAATCACCCCAGTTCATACCATTGCCACAGGAGCAGCGATGTCGTGCGGATTCATGATTCTTATCAATGGACATAGGAGATTCGCATTCAAGAACGCCACGCCGCTTTACCATCAGGTATCCACGGGATTCTTTGGTAAGGTAGAAGACATGGAGATTGATGTCAAGGAAAGCAAGCGTCTCCAGAGGGAGCTTGAGAAGATGACATTGAAGAAAACCAAAATCACGAAAACAATCCTCAAAGCAAACAGAGAAAAAAAGATCGACTGGTTCATGACTGCCGACGAGGCATTGAAGCTCGGCGTCGTAGACGAGATTATTTAATGAAATATTTAGGATCATTCACCTATTTTGCAACAGGCGAGGGATATAGGGATTATTATTTGTTAATATCTGCGGACTCAGAAGAGGAAGCTCTTGATAAATTCGTTGAGAAGACGACAACCAGATGTTACGGCAAGAAAGAAGACTTGAAAGAAAGCCACCCAACCCTGTATGCGAAAGGTCTTGAGTTTTCTCGTTATGGATGTAGGGTTAGAGAAATTAGTAGCGTGAAGTTAGATGATTTCAATGAGCCTATGCGCTCTATAATCGAAGCCGTAAAGGGATTATGCGAGAAGCAAGGTATGATTGATGGGGATTTTGAATATTGGTTTCAGTATAATTTGTCATGAATATAAAACAGAAAACAGAGTTACTTAAAGATATTGTACGAGCGGTTGATCACGATATTTACGAAGGAATATTTGAAGAGTGGGCAATAGAAGAACCTGAACAAGCCGAGGAAACCATTGAGAATCTTATGGGTATCCTCCGAGAATATGGATTATAATGAAGAATATTAAAGAAAGAGGCATGAGTATTAAAATTAAATTCGCATCGAACTGGGACAATAGTACCTCCCTAGCTCAACGAGTTGAAAGAAACTGGGGCGAAGCACCCGATGGATTCGAGGTTGTGACCGAAGGAGATTTTGACTATCTCGTTTCTTTTAATTTCAGCAATGAGATGTTCTCGATCCCGAAGGAAAAGAATATCGTTTTCACAATGGAGCCAAATTGGAGCGGCGGAATCAAAGACGAGGTGATTGCCCATAGTCATAAAGTGTTCAGCAGCGTTGACAGATTTGAAGGAAAACCAAACGTGGAAATGATTCCCTCCCTGATGTTCATGGAGGACACTGGGGGTTCTACGTTAGCAAACATCAAGCAGCATGGAGAAAGTATCTCCAAGACGATGAACGACTATCTTGCTGACGAGGTTTTCGAGAAGACTAAAAAATGTTCAATGATCCTCGCAGGACACGGGGCAATTCAAGGAGCAGCCAAGCCAGAACGATCCCTTTATTTGAAGAGGGAGCAATTACTTTTTAAGATTCTGGAATCTGACTTAGACATTGATATTTACGGAAGGAACTGGAACATATCCGACCCAAGGTATAAGGGCTTTGCCGAATACAAGGAAGACGCGTTAAAACAATACGACTTCTCCATCTCAATCGAAAACTCAAGAGAGAATTATTACCTTTCGGAGAAGATGACCGACTGCTTCATCAACAACTGCGTCCCTATCTACGATGGATGCACTATGGCAGAAAAATTTTACGACCCACTATCGTTTGAAAGAATAGATATTGAAAGCGAGAATGTCATCGAGGATATTAGAGAAATTTTAAGCGAAGATGGTAAAAATTATCAGCCTTATATTTTGAAAGCGAAGGAACGTTATTTTCTTACTTACAACATTTACCAATTTTTAAAGACATGCGTTTAGTTCAAGTAGGTTGCCACACAGGCAATGATCCATTCTTTGATTATGTCAAAGCCAAACAGGATGAGATAGAGAAGGTTGTTATCATTGACGCCCTCCCTTCTTCAGTTGATATATGCGAGGAGTCATACAGGGCGAACATCGCTCCAGAGAATCTCACCAAGTTGACTTTTATTAGAGCTGCTGTAGTAGCAAATGAAGATCACGAGGATACAGTGGACTTTTTCGTTCCAAGGAATGAACATAGTGGAGACGCCGAAGTTAAGTATACGGCATTCAGCTCTACAGATAGAGATCATTTAACAAGACACCGAGTCACCGATGTAAAGAAGATCTCAGTACCAGCATTTACTTTAGATGAAGTCTTTGAACAGCAGAGGCTTGGAGAAAAGATTGATCGTCTTGATTTAGACGCGGAGGGATTGGATGCTGATATTTTATTAGCACTTAACTTGGAGCGCTTCGATATACCATTCGTCTGTTTTGAGAATCTGCACGTCGAGGGGGGAGTTAGCAAGAAGGATCTTCTACATCAAAAATTCAAAGACAACGGATACAGACTCGTAACGTTGATCCATAAAGCCAATCCAAAATATGGTTACAATTACGATCATTTCGACTGGAACACTTGGGCGTTAAAGGATATGAATTTGGTCGCTGAGATAATTGAGTATGCAGGACACAAGATCAAATTTGAAGAGGGATTTTCCTCGGTAGTGGAGCTTTAACATGAGAGAGATAAGGAAAATCTTCATCGTTCATTACTCCAAACTCTCAGAACGAAAAACACACATGCTCAAAGAGGCTGACAAGTGGTTCGCTAACACTGATTACGAATTTGAACTGAGTCATGACCAAGAGGTTTTAACGGACGAAATTATAGAGCGTAATTTTGATTTAAAGGCATTTAAAAATAGGTTCGAGCGAGATATGTCTAGGGGGGAGATGTCCCTATGCATGAAATACAAGGCGATCCTTAGCCAAATTACCGAGGAGAAAGACGGTGAGTTATTTTTAATTCTTGAAGATGATGTTATTTTCAAGGAGAGTCCTCTTGATTACGTAAAGAGAGTGGAGGAGACTGGGACAGTCGATCAGCTCAAATATGATTGTCTTTTTATGGGAGAGGCTTTGATTAGGAAGGGCGACGACAGAGATGTATTTTACGAGAAGCAATACCCATCGACCAATGGACTATGCACTGTCCTTTATACTCGCTCAGTGGTAGAAAAAATGGACGACCATTTGAAAAATAACAGAATTTCTCAACCGCTAGACTGGGAGTTTAATGATTTATTTCGGGATCTTGGACTCAAGGTTTACTGGGGAAAGGCAATAACTGTCCACGGCAGCGTTTCAGCAACAAGCAATAAGGATTTCAATTTTTTCAAGTCATCATTAAGGGAAAGTTATTAAAAATGAAAAAAACTTTACTTATGATTCAACCGGGTGCCTTCGGGGACATATTTGTCTGCGCCCCAATTGCAAAGTTCTATCACGAGATAGGGTATGAGATTTACTGGCCCACCGCCGAGAGGTTCCGCAGCACCATTGAGAAATTTCCCTACGTGAACCACGTTATACTCGGCGACGACGAGCGAGATTCAGATTGGCTCAAATCAGACGTGCTGAAATGCTTGGACATACAGAAAATCCTCGATCCCGACATTGTTTTAAATTTAGCAGATAGAGGACCACACACGACAGCAGAGCGCCCCGGCGAAACTTACGAGCAACCAAAATACAGATTGGCAGGCGTAGATATGAGTCTCAAGCACCGACTCTCGTGGGAGAGAAGCATTGGTGATGAAAGAACTCTTGCCTTGCTCACCTCTCAAGAAGTGGATTGCAAGGATTATATATTCGTCCACCGAACAAGTTCACTTGGAGACGAAGCTGACATGCCGCCCATACAGACTGGTGGAAAGAAAATTGTAGAGATGAGAGTAGAAAAAGGATTCGAAATAGTCGATTGGTATCAAGTAATAATGAATGCCAGCGAGGTTTATTGCGTCGAAAGTGCAGTACATTGTTTTATCGACGGGTTCATTCACGAATTAGATTGTCCCCGTTATTTGCTGTCAAGACCTACGTTGAAACCGGGTGAGACGTATACGATTTCAGAGCATTGGGACAAGAGATACATAAAATGAAATATTTAATCACAGGAATTACAGGATTCGTCGGGCCTCACTTGGCTAACTTGTTAGTCGAAGAGGGTCACGAGGTTTATGGTTTAGTCAGACACTCGAACGGAAGAGAGACTGACATTACAGATGTTGTTCCTTACGATGTCTTCAAAGAGATTAAATTTATTTACAGTGACATTTCAAATTTTAGAACGCTGTCGAAAGTTTTCAAAGAGCATCAATTCGATGGAGTTTTCCACTTGGCTGCGCAGTCCCACCCGCCAACGAGTTTCGCTGATCCATTGGGAACCATCAATGACAACGTAGTCGGAAGTGCAAATATTATTCAGTGTATTGAAGATTATTGCCCAGATGCCAAGTTGATGTTTTGCAGCACTTCTGAAGTGTATGGCAACGTCGGCATCGATAAGAGGGCAATTAAAACTACAGATCAGATTCTCCCTGCTAATCCATACGGAGCGAGCAAGGCAGCTACTGATATTTATTTGCAGGAGAGGTTCGAGAATAAAAAAATCAACGGCTTCATCACCAGAGCGTTTTCTCACACCGGCCCACGTCGAGGAAGAACCTTTTCCATATCGTCTGATGCTTATCAGATCGCGAGGATGATGAACGGCGACCAAGATAGCCGCTCTCTTTTAGTTGGTAATCTTGAGAGTGTGAGAGTTGTTCTGGATGTTAGAGACATGGTACAAGCTTACCACCTCCTTATGACCAACGAGGGAAGCAGCGGTAATATTTACAACGTCTGTGGCACGGAGCCTCACGAGATGGGACACTTCACCGACCTCCTGATTAAACATAGTGGCTTGACAGACATTAGAAAGACGGTTCACCCTCCGTTTTACAGGCCAATTGATATTCACTATCAATGCGGAGACTCCGCTCCAGTCAAAGAGTTAACCGGGTGGGAGCCTAAGCGTGATTTGAATTCAACGATGAGCGATTTGCTCGAATACTGGGTGAACAAACTGAGGAGGTAAATGGGAGAATTATCAATTCATAGTTTGGATGATTTTGTTGGTAAGTTTAACTGCAAGATCTACGTGGAAACCGGAACTGGCATTGGCGAGGCTCTTGGACACGCTCTGAAGTACGGGTTCGATGAGTATCATACTGTCGACTTGGACAAGGAGAAGGTCGCAGCAGCAAGGATTAAGTTCGTTGCACATGATGTTCAGTTTGAAAACGATTTCTCAACCAAAGCTCTGAAAAGGATTGTTCCTGCGCTAGACAAGGATAAGTCTGTCTTGTTTTTTCTGGACGCCCATTTTCCTGACGCCGATTTCAACGGCATGTCATACGATGATTCAATCAAGACATACAAGAGAGAAGCTCTCCCTCTTGAGGATGAAATCAGAATCATCACCGAAAACAGAGACACATCCAAAGACTGCTTCGTAATTGATGACTGGAAACTTTACGACAAGGACAAGAACTATCAATACCCAGAGTGGGAGCATTATGCTTTGCAGAAAGAGTTGAATCTCGGCGATCCGAGTGATTCTATTCTGGGTATTTTCAAAGACTCTCACGACTGTAACATCGATTTAAGACACCAAGGGTTTCTTTTCGTAACACCAAAGTTAAATGAATAAAGAATACGACAATACATTGGGAAGCGAAAGAACCGTGGAGACTGAGTTCATGCTTCAAATCCTCAAGGAAGAGTGTGACTCAACGACTAAGATTTTGGATGTCGGAGGAATCCCTAGCGACGTGGAGAACTTCGGAAAGATCAACGCCCACATTGCAGCAGAGAGTCTCAACTACGAAGTCTGCGATTTTCGAGGGGGAAAGTATCGCGGCGATTTTGTTGGTTACGATTTCAAGGACGACAAATTTAACTTGGTTGTGTTTCTGTCATCGCTGGAGCATTTTCCTCAATGCACAGAGGGAGACATGGCGTTCCGAGAAGGCGAAGACCGAAGAGGATTTCAAAAAGCTCTCGATATCCTTGAGGTTGGAGGAAGAATCTTGTTGACTGTTCCTTTTGGAAAGCACGTCTGGCAAGCATACCACCAAAATTACGACGCAGAAGGAATCCGCAAGCTGACCGAGGGATCAACCGTCATACAGTCTCACACTTACAGACTGAACGGATCGGAAAGTAACAAGCTTTCAGGCAAGTGGGTTTTAACTGACCCAGAAACAATGGACGACATTATTTACACAGACAGAGCTTATGGATGCGGGTGCTTCCTATTGCAGAAATAACCAAAATTAAAGAAAGTATAACAATAAAAATTAACTTTAAACATATACATCAATCTCCGTGGTTGGGTGATTATTTAAATAATTTGTCTATAGATGATAGTCAAAAATCATTTTTAGAAATAGGAGTAGGGATCGTTATCTCTTCTGATTGTTATAATTATCCTGAAAAATATCAAAATATACCGTGGAACCAATTACCTGTTTTAGGATCAAATACAATCGAACTTTTACAAAACGGATGGATAGGTTATTACATTGACCCAGTGCCTGAATTTGTCGAACAAGCTGTGTTATTAGCTCCAGACAAAAACAAAATTTTTACTAAAGCTGTTGGGTGTGGCCTCATAAATGAAACTAAAATATTAAATAAAGGCGAATCATTTTTATCAAATACTCCATCTGATGAACCGTGGATTGGAAAAGAATATATAATTCAAAATACAACGGAAGCTTTAGACTCTTTAATGGTTGATTCGTATATAGACTTTTTTAGTCTGGATGTAGAGGGGTTTGAAATTCAAGTATTGCAAGCGTTAGACTTTAGTAAATATAAATTTAACATTATATTTGTAGAATATATGCATTCCGATCCCGACCTCCGTGTAATAGACGAACTATTAGCCGACAAAGGCTACGTATTTATTAGGAGAGATAAGCTTAATGCCTTATATATTAACAAAGACAAATTAAAATGAAAAAAAACATAGTAGTATTAGGAGGAGGTGGCTTCATCGGAGGTTATCTAGTTAAGAACTTCCTCGAAAGCAGTCACTCCGTCAAGGTGGTAGACATCAAACCTTTCAACAAGTGGTTCCAGCGTTTTGAAGAAGCAGAGAATGTTTCTGCGGACATGGAACTGAAAGAGGAATGCTTCAAAGCGGTAGAAGGCGCAGATGAAGTTTACAATTTGGCCTGTAACATGGGAGGCATGGGGTTCATTGAGAACAACAAGGCTAAATGTATGCAGTCCGTGTTGATTAACACTCACCTTGTATCAGCCTGCAAAGAAGAGAACGTTTCAAAATATTTTTACTCTTCAAGCGCATGTGTCTACAACGCTTCTAAACAGAAGGCTACGGATCTAGTAGCCCTCAAGGAAGAAGATGCTTACCCTGCCGACGCAGAAGACGGTTACGGTTGGGAGAAATTATTCAGCGAGAGAATGTGTCGCCATTTCAGGGAGGACTTCGGACTCGATTCTCGTATCGCTCGTTTCCATAACGTATACGGACCTCTTGGAACCTACGACGGGGGAAGAGAGAAGGCTCCAGCAGCCATTTGTAGGAAGGTAATCGAAGCCAAGCTTTCCGGCAACCACGAAATTGAAATCTGGGGAGATGGGTTACAAACGAGAAGCTTCATGTATATCGACGACTGCGTGACTGGCATCAACAAGCTAATGGAAAGCGATTTTGTTGACCCAATTAATCTGGGACGAGACGATCTCATTTCTATTAATCAACTAGTGGACTTAGCGGAAGGATTCGCTGACATCAAGCTCAAAAGAAATTACAAATCCGACGCTCCTCTGGGCGTCAGGGGAAGAAACAGCGACAATGAATTAATTAGATCCGTTCTTGACTGGGAACCGAGCATCACGATGCAAGACGGATTGAAAGAGACTTACGACTGGATTTACTCCCAAATCACAAGTGTCTAAATTAATGATCACAGGTCATAGAAAGGCGAAGCTCGCAACGTATGACAATGTGAGAATTGAAGAGGTTATTAAAGAAGAATTAGCTAAGAGAGATTTTTTTGTAGGTTTATCTGGCATGGCTGACGGAGTTGATCTTTGGTTTGCGTCTGCTTGTATTGACTTAAAGATGCCGCTGCATTGTTACATCCCCTTTGATAGTCAAGACGAGTATATGTCAGATAAAGACAAGAAGTTCCGACAGTTATTGATGGCTAAATCATTTCAAGTTTACAAGAGAAGGAACTCGGTGATGGTAATGGACTGCGAGTCAGCTATCGTGGTATGGGACGGCAACAAAGGAGGAACGCACAACTGCTTCCAACAATTACTGGAATACAAGAAGCCCGTCACTTGGATCAATCCAATAACATGTAAGGTTTACGAAATATCATGAAAACAGAAATAGAACAACGCCGCAGACCTGTTAAAGCGGGCATCGTATCAGGTTATTTTAACCCTTTACACGAAGGACACCTTGAGTATTTTAAAGCAGCTGCTGAACTTGTGGACCATCTCTGTGTCATTGTAAACAATGATCGACAAGTAAAAATAAAAGGAGGGACCGAATTTCTTAATGAGAATACACGCTTCCTTATCGTCGACTCTTTGAGAGTTGTCGATTATACATTCCTGTCAGTTGACAAGGACGGTTCAGTCGCTAAGTCAATAAAAAAAGTCCAGTGCAATCTCACCCCACCAAAGAAATTCGTTGGTAGACATACCAACTGGTATTTTTTCAACAGCGGAGACAGGACAACTGGTGGAGTAACAGCAGAAGAGGTAATGTGTAAAAAGTTAGGAATCATTCCCGTCTCTTTGCATCTCCCAAAAATAAACTCATCGTCCCAAATCAAATCAAATGGCTAAAGTAATCGTAACAGGAATATTAGGACAGGATGGTGCGAACATGGCAGAGTATTTGCTTGATGCCACAGACCATGAGGTCGTTGGTGTAATGCGCCGCTCAGCCAACCCCAACTACAAGAATATCGAATCAATAAGAAGTCATCCGCGATTCGCTCTTGGCTTCCTTGAGCTGAACGACACGGTTTCCATCGACAATCTTGTGCAGCGAGAGAAGCCTGATTATTTTATCAATTTTGCAGCCAACAGTTTTGTAGGCATTAGCTGGGACATGCCAGAGAGCGTCATGGACACTAACGCACTAGGCGTATTACGTTGCTTGGAGGCTATTAAAAAGTTTCAACCCAAATGTCGTTTTTATTCAGCAGGATCTTCAGAAGAGTTCGGAGATGTGGATTACTCGCCACAGGACATAGCTCACCCGATCAAGCCTCGCTCTCCATACGGAGTATCGAAAGCCTCTGCAAGACACATGGTAAAGGTATACAGAGAGTCTCATAATATTTATGCTGTTCATGGTATTCTTTTTAATCATGAGGGGCCGAAGCGTGGAGAGGAGTTTGTCACGCGCAAGATCACGATGGGGGTGGCACGAATTAAAAATCAATTAAACAAGGGAGAAAAGGTTACCCCAATTGAACTAGGCAACCTCGACGCCAAGCGCGACTGGTCAGACTCAAGAGATTTCGTTAAAGGCGTATGGATTATGGTTAACCAAGATGAGTTCAGATTAGAGAAGACAGGGGAAATTAAAGATTACGTACTGGCGAGCGGAATGACTCATTCTGTAAGATATTTTGTTGAGCAGGCGTTCAAAGCAGCAGGGATCTTTACGAGGTGGACTGGGGAAGGACTAAAAGAAAAATGTCTTGTTTGCCACGATCCCAAAAAGTGGTATCAAGGAGACGGAGAGCATTTGAGGGGTTCTCTCGGTCCAGTTGGATTAAAAATTAACCCTAAATTCTTCCGACCAGCCGAAGTGGACCTCCTTCAAGGCGATTCTACCCCGATTAGAGAAGAACTTGGGTGGAAACCTGAGATTTCTCTTGACAAAATGATCAAAGACATGGTACAGTGGGATCTAGATGAGTACCGAAAGAAAACCTAGAGGCTATTGGAATAATAAGGAAAACTGTCTCATAGAGGCAAAGAAATATTCCACGAGAGGAGAATTCTCGAAGGCTTGCGGAGGTGCTTACGCTGCTGCTACCAGAAATGACTGGATCGACGAGATTTGCTCTCACATGATTAAAGTCAGGGACGCCTACGAGCCGATCCTGCAAAAGTTTCTGAAAGAGAACTTTCAATTCTTATCCGAATCCGATTTATCATCTCAATTCACCTTGTTGTCCTGCTTAATCAAGATTGATGGTCTTGAGTTTTGGGAGAAGCACATCGCCGCCCCACCCTTTAAATTAAATTCTCTGTTTTGGCTCAGAACGTATGACGGAAAAAAATATTTAGAAGACCAACGAAGACTTTTCAAAACCAATCAAAATTTAGCGAATATCTCAAAAGAAAAAGAGGTCAAAGAGATAACACTGGACGAAGCTCCTGAGCAAAACGAAGTTAATAAGAGAAAAACGAAGTCAATAATTGATTTTTTAGGTTAAAATATGGCAGCTAAAAAGAAAAAAACAGAAGTAGAAGAGACAGGAGACAAATCCTCCTCTCAATTGAATGCATTTTTAAAGAACAACCCAAAGGATCACTACAATTTTGTAGAAAACGTAGATTACAAGGTATCTTTCGGCAGTTTAAAATTGGATATTGAACTCGGAGGCATCGGTCCCGGCATTCATCGCTTCTGCGGCATCAAAGAGGGAGGCAAAACTTCAGAATCTCTTGAAGTCGCAAAGAATTTCTTGGAAGAACCAAACAGAAGAGCTATTTATTTAAAATGCGAAGGTCGTCTCTCTAAAGAGATGGAGCGCCGTTCTGGTGTGAAGTTCATTTATGGTGACCCGACAGAAGACTGGGTAGACGGGACATGTTACGTCCATGAGTCCAATAAATTTGAGTCGTGCTTGACAATGATCTCAGACATGGTTCATAATAATCCTGATAAAAAACAATACTTGTTCATCATCGACTCCGTTGATGCCATGATAAGAGCAGGGGACGTTGATAAAGGATACGGCGACTCACACATGGTAGCCGGTGGGGCCGTTCTGCTTTCTCACTTCTTCAAGCACATGGGTTTGCCAGTCGGCAAGCATGGTCACATGGTTATCATGATGAGCCAAAAAAGAATTGATATTCCAGCCTCCAAGAGATCAGCACCACGCGCAGAAAAGTATAGCGGGGGCAACGCAGCAATGCACCAAGCTGATCTCATTTTGGAATTCCTTCACAGAGGTTCAACTTACGGAGACGAGTATTATATGGAGGGAGCAAACGGCGTTGCTGATGCATCAAACAGGGTTATCGGTCACAACTGTAAAGTTAAGGTCGAAAAGTGCGCCAATGAAAAATCCCAACTCGTTCTTTCGTACCCAATCAGATATGGAAGACAAGGAGGGAGATCTATTTGGATTGAGAAAGAGATTTTCGATGTACTTTTGTCATTCGAAATGGTAATTTGCAAGGGGGCATGGTTTCGTTTCGACGCGACAGTCATCGAAGAAGCGGCGAAGGCTGGGATTGAATTACCTAGCGAGCAGATACAAGGAAGAGCTAAGATCGAAAGACTCGTTATTGAACGGGAGGAGGTTTGCTCGTATTTCTTCAATAAATTTAAAGACAATCTCAGAAAGGATATTTAATGAGATTAAAAGACGTCAGCGGGAGACTACGCACTCGTCAAGTCAATCGCTTCTTGATAGATTGGGATGGAAAATCCAGATCAAATCTTCAATTTAAAGTCAAGCAATTTTTAAAACCATTTTGGAAGTTCCATATCGTATACGAAGAATTCCCAGTTTATGGCTCGCAAATGAAGGTCGACATTTTAAATGCCACTTACAAATTTGCAGTAGAAGTCAATGGAGAGCAGCATTCAAAATACAATCCATTTTTTCATAACAAAAACAGACAAAATTTTTTAAACTCTCTCGGAAGGGATGAAAAGAAAAGAAAATGGGCCGAGTTAAATGAATTTAAATTTATTGAA
>Ga0209709_10001574_pt1 | contig 20886 bp, 15 predicted proteins | sample ArcticOcean_MG_C_2_FD_187435 | JGI IMG/M metagenome (GOLD analysis project Ga0209709, IMG submission 187435) | Marine microbial communities from western Arctic Ocean - ArcticOcean_MG_CB4_136 (SPAdes) (version 2) | ecosystem: Environmental > Aquatic > Marine > Oceanic | place: Arctic Ocean...
ATATGTTATACTTGGACTAGCAGTTAAATAATGAATATTACTTACATTAAAAATTCCACCCAAAGACTTTTGTTTCCATTCTACATCAATATCTTCCTTCGATGGACCAATAATATTACTATATAAAAAATCAATGTTTTTTTCCATTATCGAATTATATCCATTACTTAATAGAGAAATGTTTAAAAATTTGGGACATATTTTAATTATTGAAAATAAAAATGGAATAAATAATGAATATTTACAATTGTTAAATGTATCGCGAACACTATGTGAAAGTTTTTTTATATCTTTGTTATTATTTATAGTTAAAAATAATGGACACATATTATTTAAATATTTACCCTTTGATACATTTATAGGTGATGCTGATGTGAAATTTTTGAAATCATTTAAATACAAAGAATGACTGTAAATAATTAATGTATATAAAAAATCATTTACTTTGAGGTTATGTTTTTTACAATACTTTTTAACTTCATTTAACTTTAATGCAGGCAATTTTATAAAACCGGTATTCTCATTTTTTTCCTTCTTTTCTTCCTTTTCTTCTTTCTTGAAATATGAAAATATACATTTAAAAAAAAACTTAATGTATGATATTAATAATAGTATTGTTCCAATGATAATATAATATAGTCTATTTGGTTTTTTCTTTTGTAATTTTTTAGTATCATTTATATTACATAATATTTCTATTATTTTATAACCGTCCGCATATGCGTGGTCTATTTTAAAATATAATCTTCCTTTTTTATTTTTTATATCAAAACACCAAAACGAAAACCAGTTAGATTCACTGTTAAAATCCTCATTTATTTTTTCTATATATTTGTCAAACTTTTTATAATTTGTATATTTTATTTTATAATAGTCTTTCAAATCAAAATTATCTACATTTTTTATATAAGTTTTATTGTTTTTTAGTATTATTTTCTTTTTCAAAATGTCATTTTGGCTTACTATTTTTTCTAAATAATTTATTATAAACATCTTTATATTTTTTTTATTTAATTCAGTATTAAAGTCTAAATCTATATAGGTTAATATATCTTGAGATTTAGTAGTTGACAATGTTATAGATACAAAATTATTTAACTCTTTCATTTAATTATATTCTATTTTAATTTAATTATAAAAACGTAATTTCTACCTACGTTATAATTCATATAATGTTTTTAAAAATTATAAAACAATGTGTTGACAATTACATTCAAAAAGTTTATTTTTTTTATGATTTAAACAAATAAGTTAACAATCCACTTTAATTTTCTTTCTTAATAACAATGTCATTAAAAAAGAAAATCCGTATAAAATCTATTCACATGGGGGGCTCTACGCCTAAAAAGGAAAAGAGGAAAAAAAGAGAAAAAAAAGCATTGTCCAGTATTTTTAAGCCTAATAAAATTAAAAATGAACTTTTAGAGAAAATCAAAAGACATCAGCAAAAAAAGAAACAAGTTTCACAAACACCAGAAATTAATGACGATTCGTTCGCTGATTCTTTTCAGAATTCTTTACTTTATTTGGACAAGGTTTCCGAAAAACAAAAAAAGAAAAAAAGGAAAAGAACCATGAAAAAAGGTATATTAAAACCATCAAAGTATGGGAATTACCAAATCCCAAAAGAAATTTCTAAAGAAATATCACAAGAAATTATAAATCAAAATGCATATACTCCTCCACCGGATCCTCCATATGGAATTTTAAAAAATGGTAACAAGGAACTTTATTCAAGTTATAGAAAAAGAACAATAAAAAACAATCATCATGCGCCAAAAATAAAAATAAGAACGCCCGAACGTGAAATACCCAAACCGCTTTTTGTTTCAGAAAGACAAGATAAATTAAAAACATTAAAAGATAGTATTAATCCTGACCCTATTCCGAAAAAATATAAAAAAATGCGAACATTGAAGAAAAAACTGAGATTAGGAAAATATAATAACAAAGTATCAGTGCTTATTAAGAACAGAAGAACACGTAAAAAAATTAAAAATGAAACATTAAAACTAAAGAAGAAAAGTTTAGAAGAAATCAAACAATATTTAAGATTACATAATCTTATTAAAATTGGTACCAATGCACCTGAAGATTTACTTAGAGAAACCTTCGAAAATGCCTTTTTATCTGGCAACATCTACAATAAAAGTACTGAAAATTTACTACACAATTACATCAATAACGATTTAACATAATTTTTATATATAATTATTATATAGATTATGTCATCAATACCATCAACACCATCACCACCCATCGTTCAATCATCCGTTCAACATGACAGTGATGTACAAAATCTCGTAGGTAAATTTAATAAAGCACAAACAATAACTTGCGACTCAGCAATAACTTCTATTATAAAAGAACAAGCTAAAAATGCAGTAGATAAAAAAAAAATAAATGGAGAAGAAGAAGAAGAAGGAAATTTTAAATTACTTTATAAAGATACATTAGTAAAATACAGGTTATTAATATTAACTACAGAGACTAAAGAAGAAGAATCTCAAAGTTTTGTAATTCAAGTCCGTGAAACAGATGAAGGATTTGAATTTAATAAATATCAATATGAGGATGGAAAAATTGGGGAAGATTTAATGAGTACAATTGAATTAGTAGGTTCAAGTCTTAATGATTGGATTTATAAAGAAAGGTTGGTAGAATCATATGTGCCAGTACTATCTACAGAAATTAAATTTTCGAGTAGTTGTGCATTTATTGGTGGATATAAAGCAGAAGAAGACAAAAAAATTATGGATGAAAATATTGAAGAAGGAGAAGCAGTAACAATCAAATATGTTGAATCTACCGACGACTCCTCTGATACAGAAGCAGGTTCAACAGCAACATCGCAAGCAGAATTAGTAAGACTAAAAGAAGAAATAGAAGAAATACGAAAAGAACTAGTAGAACGAGAGCAGGCAGTGACAGCAGCGCAACAAGCAACGGAGGAAAGTGTGTCGTTGCGTGAGCGTGAGCGTACTCGATGGGAAGACGCACGCAAAATATTGTCTACGCAACTGGAGACGTACAAGAAGCAAAGTTTGGAAGTAGGGACAGAGAGAGATGCTCTAACCATGGCAATGGCCGCGTTAGAGCGACGGGCGGCCACGGCAGTGTCCGCGTTAGAGCGACGGGCGGCCACGGCAGAGACAAAATTGGTCAAGCTTGAACAGGAGTTGAGCAGTGCTAGGTTGACTTTCTATCAGTCAGAGGAGCAAGCGAAGAAACATGTCGAAGAGCTGGCTGCATGGAAGACAAAAGTTGAAAAGGTAGAGGAAGAAAAGGAGAAAAAAGTCAAAGATCTGATTGATTTACAGTCTGTCGTCGCAACGACGCAAAAGGAGCTGGATGCATTGAAGACAAAAGTTGAAAAGGCAGAGGAAAGACAACAGTCGTTGGAGACCGAGAATAAAAAGCTGAAACAGTTACTGGAAGAAGCACCGCAGACAGCAGAACATGCAGCCCAACAAGCAGCATCTAATAACATTGCCATTATGCAACAGTTGCGTGATGAGCTCGTCAAGACCAAAGCAGATTTGGAGCAGACCATCACAGCCAAAGAACTAATAATTGCGAACAACCAAGCCAACACGAAGGAAGCAATAGAGAACCAAGAGAATCAAGAGAAAGAGAACTTGCTGACTGCGACCACGTTGTCCAACATGACAAATGAGCGTGACGAACTGATGCAACAAGTGTCCACTTTGGAAGTACAGCTGCAAACGGTGTCGTCAGGGCATGTCGGTAAATTGAACGACGCGCAAGCAAAGCATGCTGGCCTGGTGTCAACACTGGAACTGAAAATTGCTGCGTTAGTTGGAGAAAAAGAAGAAATGGCCTTTCAATTGCAGTCTGCCAGAGACGCACTCGCGACTGTGGAAGAACAACTAGAAAGACAAAAACAAGAACTAGCAGCAGCACATGCAGAATATAAAGAAAAAGAAGAAAACATGAAGAATGAAGCTCTAGAAATATTTAGGGGAAATTTAGAAGAAAGTGAAAGACTAAGAAGGGAGGGAGGAGAAAATGCAGAAAAACAAGCAGCAGAAATACAACAACAACAAGCAGCAGCACTAGAAAAACTAAAAAATTGCAGAGATGAAAATAATAGACTAAGAGAAGAAAATAATAGACTAAGAGAAGAAACAAAAATAACAAAAAAAGGAAATTCAGAACAAAAAATAGAAGAACGTATTAATACACACAATCGACAAAACAAAAAAAAAAGTAAAAAAGGAAGGAAAGGCAAAAGGCCGGTGAGTGCGAGGGGAGCGGCCGCGGAGAGGCAACATGTTCATCGGAACAACCCGAAGAAAAGGACCTTACCCAAAGCAAAATCACAACCTATTTTCCCAAAAAAAAATGAAGGTCCAACGAAGACAGCGTGGCCACCGTGGGTGCCACCAGGGCCAGGGTCACCACCAGGGCCAAGGTCACCACCAGGGCCAAGGTCACCACCAGGGCCAAGGTCACCACCAGGGCCAAGGTCACCACCAATACAAATGATAGGTGGTCGAACAAGAAAAAAAAGAAAAAGACGCAGTAAGCTAAGGTCTAAAACTCTCAAAAAATAATTTAACAAATATACTTAAAAATGATGACCCATATTATATAATGACCATGATGAAACAATATTTTACAAATCTAAAAAAATACCAAGATAAATATGGTAGTAAAGTCCTGTTACTTTGGCAATGTGGTAGTTTTTTTGAAGTATATGCACTAAAAAATGCATCATCTGGAATTATTTTTAATTCAAATATAGAAACATTTGGTTCTATATGTGATTACTCAGTAAAGGATAAGAAAACCAATTCTACAAGTGGTAAAAAATCCCAAAGATTTACACATACAGACGGTAATTCATATATTGTAATGATGTCTGGAATGCCGACATTTGGTGCAGTTGAAAGTAAAATTAGCAAATTAAATGACCATGGATTTACGGTTGCTTTGTGGAAACAAGACGAAGTTATTAAAGACCAACGGGATGAATTTGCAATATTTTCACCAGGTACAAAATTTCAAGATAATAATAATTTAACCAATAATATAATGTGTATTTCATTGGAAATCTTTCCCAAAACACTTTTATGTAAGGAACCAAGAATTAGTTGTGGATTAAGTATAATTGATATTATATCTGGTGAAACAAAATTTTACGAATACCATACAAGTTATTTTAACGAGTCTATCAATTATGATGAAATAGAGAGATTTAACTCGATATACAATCCATCGGAAATTATAATTATACATAATTTTGAATCGGAATCTCAAATAAAAAACATGATAGAATTTAGTTCATTGCAATGTGATTTAAAACATATATTAAGTACGCATGATGAAAACTCTGTACATATAACAGAAATAAAAAATAGTAAAAAACAAACATATCAATTGGAAATTTTTCAAAATTTCTATAAAAACATGTGTAGTGACTTTTTTTACGCTCATTTTGCTCAATATCCATATGCAACGGAAAGTTTTTGTTTTCTACTTAACTTCGTCTACCAACATCAAAAAAATTTAGTTAAAAATATAAAGGTACCAGACTTTGATAATAACCCCAATACACTTATTTTAGCAAATCATTCTTTGAAACAATTAAACATTATAAATAATGGTGATTCAACCCGTAAATATAGTAGTGTATTAAAGTTTTTGAACAATTGTTCGACTGCAATGGGTAAAAGATTATTTAAGGGACAGTTATTACATCCTTCTTGTGATGTAAATTATTTAAACAGTGAGTATAATATTATTTCCCATTGTATAAATAGAGAAGATACATACTTTGGTATAATTGACAATCTTAAAAAAATAGGTGATCTAGATAAATTCTATAGAAAAATAATTCTAGAAAAGGTAACGCCAGCAAATATTTACAATTTTTACAATTATTTGAATGTTATAAATAAAATTTGGAAGGAAATCAAAAATGATGAAACAATGTTAAAATATTTATTAGAAAAAATAAACCCCAAAACGAAACGTAATTTGCAGATAAAAAAAACGTGTGATTCTTTGTTAAAAGAAATAAAAGCAACTTTGGAACTAGATATATGTAGTGAAATAGACAGTTCAAGTCCTGAGCAAAATATATTTAAAAGTGGTGTATATAGTGATGTGGATAATTCACTTTTAAATTATGATAAAGGTAATAGTGAAATGAATAGTACACTAAGTTTTTTGAATATGGCGTTAACAAAGTGTGAAAAGAAGAATAAAACCGGAATAAAGTTACATGTAAAGGAGACTATGAAACCGCATATAACAACCACAAATAGGAGGGCATTAATATTAAAGGATTTATTACCAAAATATGGGAAAACAAAAACATTAGAATGTAATTATGTTTTGAGGACAGATATAAAAGAAAATTTTGTATTAAATACAGAAGCAATCAACTTTGTAAGTTCAACAAAAAGTAATATGAAAATAACGAGTAACCAAATTGATAATTTGTGTGAAACAATTTATGATGGAAAAGAAACAATTAAAAAGGCAGTAAAAAGGTCGTATAAAAAATACATGGGAAAAATATTATCTTGGTCAGATAGTATAGAAACATTAAGTCATTTTGTAAAATTATTAGATATTGTAGTAACAAAAGCAAAATTGGCGGTAGATTATAAATATTGCAAACCGGAAATAAAAGAACATGAAAAATCATTTTTCGAAGCAAAAAACATGAGACATTTATTGATAGAACATATTCAAGAAGATGAAATTTATACACCAAATGATGTATGTTTGGGAAAATCAATGGACGGTGTATTATTATTTGGGACAAATGCCGTGGGAAAATCAAGCTTGATTAAATCAATAGGAATATGTACAATAATGGCGCAAGCAGGGATGTATGTACCATGTAGTAAGTATGTGTTTAATCCATATAAATCTTTGTATACAAGAATATTGGGAAACGATGATATTTTCAAGGGTTTAAGTAGTTTTGCGGTGGAGATGAGTGAATTAAAGAGTATTTTGAAAGCGGATGAAAATAGTTTAATATTGGGTGATGAGTTATGTAGGGGTACTGAATTTAATTCGGCGATAAGAATATTTGTATCGGGCTTAATGATGTTAAATAAGAAAAAGTGTTCACATATATTTGCGACACATTTCCATGAAATAACAAAAATGAGGGAAATAAGTAATTTAGAATCCCTATGTATGAAACATATGGAAGTGCAATTTAATAGGGAGCTGGGTACTTTAGTATACAATAGAAAGTTAAAAGACGGTCCTGGTACAAATAATTATGGTTTATTGGTGTGTAAATCTTTGGGATTACCGGAAGAATTTATTAAAACGGCCGAAAGTATAGAACTGGATGTAAAACTATTAAATGAAAATCTATTAATAAAAAAAAGCGCAAGTTATAATTCAAAAAAACTGAAAGGAAATTGTGAACTTTGTAATAAAGATGGCGTTGATATACATCATATGATGCCGCAAAAGATTGCAAATAAAAATGGAATGATCGAAACAGACAATTATGTATTTAATAAAAACCATCGGGCAAATTTAATGAATATTTGCAAAGAGTGTCATTTAATTGTAACGAAAGAAGATACAATTTATGTAAGAAAAAAAACAGAAAAAGGTTATGAATTATTTATACAATAAATAATCTGTATATATATTAAATGGCATTGGGTAATGAAATAGATAATGCAATAAAAATGCAAGAAGATATGATAAGTGATTCATTTAAATTTATAATAAAAAACATAGACCAAATATTAATGGTAATTATAATATTTTTTCTGACAATAGCTTGGACAATAATATTTGAATGGGAATTTCCAAAAAAGAAAAAGGTAATTTTCAAGAAAAACATATCATTGAATAATGTAAAAACTCGAGAAAACATGTTACATTCTATTAATGAAGACCATGTAAAATCAATAACATGTGGTGGAAGTAAATTGTGTAAATCAGGATTATTAACAAATATTTATCATTAGTAATTTTAGGAAAATAAAATTAAAAAATTGAAATATAAAAAATCATTAATATATTATTATATATAAAAATGATTATACCAGTAAAATGTTTTACGTGTGGAAAAGTTTTAGGAAACAAATATTTGTATTATTTAAGTAAAGTGCGTGAGGAAAAAAATAAAAAGGGTGTTGATGAGAATGATGTTGTATATTTGACTGAGGAAAATACAAAGAAAACACCAGAGGGAAAATGTTTAGATGAATTAGGATTAACAAAAATGTGTTGTAGAAGACATATGTTAACACATGTGGATATTGAATAAAAAAATCTAATAATTATATATAATGGGTAAAAAATCAAAAAAAAAACAAAATGGTGGTTCGCAGTGTTATTCAACAGAATGTGCAGACCATGCATTAAAAGTAATGAATGATAAAAATGCCTTGGTTCCATATAATAAAAATACTTCTTTGGAACATCCTTTATTAACGAGACAGATGAATATTATTAAAGGAGGTGGAAGTGTAAATGTGTGGAGAAAGATAGGATTATCAAAACCAAATGATATTGTAAATAATATGTTTGACGGAATTACAAATATAAAAAACACTTGGGTTGGGGATGAAAAAGGTTCCACAAATGACACATTGGAACATCCTATAGCCAATAATGAAATTTTATCGAATAAAGGAGATGCCGATAATACAATAGCTTCGTATTTGAAAAATAATTCTTCTTTCTCCGCCGATCAAAAAGAAATTTTACTGAGTTGGGGTGGTAAAAAGAGAAAATCTCGAAAAAATCCAAAAAAAGGAAGAACAAATAAACGAAGTCGAACAAATAAACGAAGTCGGACAAATAAACGAAGTCGGACAAATAAACGAAGTCGGACAAATAAACGAGGGAAACGAAAAACAGGTAAACGAGGTAAACGAAAAACAGGTAAACGAGGTAAACGAAAAACAAATAAGAAGTAATTTTTTCTTTTAATATATTATAATGAATAATATATTAAAATCTGTGAATAAATTGTGTTTACCAGCTCAATTATATTTAGCTATTTCAACAATAAGTGTTTTGGGTATATTTTTTCAAAACATAGGAATGCAAAACAAATATTGTATAGGAAATTTATCTACAGAATTACCTTGTAATAATATGGTAGTATTTGTGGGTAAGGTACTGTATGTTTTGGTGTGGACATGGCTCCTTCAAAAACTTTGTAAAAAGGGACATAAATCAATATCATGGTTAATAGTTTTGTTACCTTACGTATTAATGTTTTTGGTAATATTACTTATGATGATTGCAATATAAAAAAAATATATAACAAATATATATTTTTTTATAATTAAAAAATATGCTTTTAATATAATATATGGAAAAAAACAAAGTTATTTGGAGTATAATAGACACATATTTTAAAGACAATCCTGATTTTGTATCAAAACACCATATAAGTTCTTACAATGATTTTATGAAAAAGGGTATACCGCAGATTTTTAAAGAAAAAAATCCAATAAGAATTATCAAAGGTTTAGATAAATCAAAAAAATATAAATACACAATGGAATTATATTTGGGTGGAAAGAATGGGAAAAAAATATACTATGGAAAGCCTGTAATATATGATAATAATAATCAACATTTTATGTATCCAAATGAGGCACGATTAAGGAATTTAACATATGGTTTAACAATACATTATGATATAGATGTAGATTTTAAGATATTATTGGATAATGATGATGAGAATTCAAAAGATGAATATAAAACTCATGAAGAGACTATAACAATAGAAAAAATATATTTTGGAAAGTTTCCAATTATGATGCAATCAGATTTTTGTATATTGAAAGAAATGAGTCCGGAAGTGAGATATAATATGGGTGAATGTAGAAATGACCCAGGTGGGTATTTTATTATAGACGGTAAGGAAAAGGTAATAGTATCACAAGAAAAGTTTGCGGATAATATGCTGTATATAAAAAAAATGAAGGATGATAAACATACTTATTCTGCTGAAATAAGGTCAGTATCGGATGATGCATCAAAACCTATAAGAACTTTATCAGTGAGAATAATGGCTGATAGCGAAACATATAGAAAGGGTAATATAGTTGTAAATGTACCAAATGTGAGGAAACCGATACCATTATTTATATTAATGAGAGCATTGGGTGTAATATCCGATAAAGAAATAATGGAAACATGTTTATTGGATATTGAAAAGTATGAATATTTTTTGGAACAATTTACTCCAAGTGTATATGATGCTGGATTTATATTTACACAAGAAACAGCGTTAAAATATATTTCACCATTAACAAAAGGTAAAACAATAAGTCATGTAAAGGAAATATTGATGATATATTTCTTACCTCATATAGGTGAGTTAAATTTAAGGGATAAGGCATTATATTTGGGATATATTGTGAAAAAATTATTAAGTGTAAGTCTGGGTTTAGAAAAACCAACAGATAGGGATAGTTATAAATACAAAAGAATAGAAATGTCAGGGATGTTAATGCAACAATTATTTAGAGAATATTATATATTGGAGCAAAAAAACATAGCTAAAAAAATAGATGAAGAATTTACGTTTAAAGGGAATGATGCAAAATACAGTGACTTAAATTTTAAATCATTATTAACAAACAATGAGATGAAAATATTTAAGGAGAAAATGGTAGAAGAAGGTTTTAGAAAGGCTTTTAAAGGTAATTGGGGTTCAGAGGCACATACAAAACGAATGGGTGTTGTACAAGATCTAAATAGATTATCTTTTTTCGGTTTTCTGTGTCATTTAAGAAAGGTTAATTTATCAATGGACCGTAGTGCAAAGATACGAGAACCAAGAATGTTAAATTCCACACAATGGGGAATAATATGTCCATTGCATTCACCAGATGGTGGAAATTGTGGTTTGCACAAACATTTATCAATAGTAAACCATATAACTAGTGGTTGTAATAGTAAACCTTATATAAATTATTTAAGATATTTGGGTGTGATGATGTTAAATGAGTCAAGTTGTAATTATTTATCAAAAGTTACAAAGGTAATATTAAATGGAAATTGGTTAGGAACTACAAATAAACCATTGGAATTAACAACTTTGATGAGATATCATCGAAGAAACAATGTAATAGATACATACACCAGTATATTTTGGAATATTCAATTAAATGAAATAATAATTTGTACTGATGCTGGTAGACCTTGTAGACCAGTAGCAATATGTGAAAACAATCAAGAATTATATATGGATGATAAAATATTTGAAAATATAAAGAATGGTAATTTATCTTGGTTAGAATTAACACGTGGGTTTAGTACAAAAAAGGAAGAAAAGTGTAAAATAGTAGATATATTTGAAAAGGGAAAAGAATTTAAATTAAGTAAAATCCAAACATTAAAAAATACCGCAGCCCCTTTGGAATATTTGGATACACAAGAAACAGAAGGTATTGTATTAAAAATGGGAAATAACAAAGGTACACACGCTGATATACACCCATCGTTAATATTGGGAATTATGGCAAATCAGATTATATTTCCCGAAAATAATCCATATCCTAGAAATGCATTTTCTTGTGGACAGGCAAAGCAAGGTGTTTCACTATTTCATACTAATTTTACGAATAGAATAGATAAAACCTCATATATATTAAACTATGGACAAACACCTTTGGTAAAGAGTAGATACTTGAAATATGTAACAAAAGAAAAACATCCTTATGGAGAAAATGCTATAGTAGCAATTATGTGTTATTCTGGTTACAATGTCGAAGATGCTGTTATAATTAATAGAGCATCTTTGGAAAGGGGTTTATTTAGAACGACATATTTTAATATGTATGAGGCTCATGAAGAAAAACAAAATATAGGTAATGCGAAGGTAGATACTGTATTTATGGATATAATGAGAAATAATGTGATTGGATTGAAAGATGGTGCTGATTATAGTCAATTGGATAAAAAAACAGGTTTAATAAAAGAAAATACATATATAAATACCAAGACAGTTGTTATTGGTAAAGCAACGCGAAGTATTATAGAAAAAGATGTATATATAGATGCCTCAAAAACAACAAAAAAGGGACAAATAGGTTATGTAGACAAAGCATTTATTACAAACAATAGTGAAGGTGAAAGAATAGCAAAAATTAGAATGAGAGAGGAGAGAATTCCTGATATTGGTGATAAATTTTGTTCACGTGCTGGACAAAAGGGAACCATAGGAATTATATTGGATGAATGCGATATGCCGACAACAAAGGATGGTATAAGACCAGATATTATTGTTAATCCTCATGCTATGCCCAGTAGAATGACTATTGGTCATTTAATAGAAACTGTAATAGGAAAAGCTTGTGTAATGAAAGGTGGATTTGGAGATTGTACCGCATTTCTATCAAAAGGATCAAAAGAAAAAATATTTGGGGATTTATTAGTTGAAGAGGGATTTCATTCCTCCGGAAATGAAATATTATATAATGGTATGACAGGTGAACAATTAGAAACACAAATATATTTGGGACCAACATATTATTTAAGATTGAAACATATGCCGAAAGATAAAATAAATTACAGGGCAAAGGGTCCTCGTTCAAATTTAACACGCCAAACTGTTGGTGGGAGAGCGAATGATGGTGGTTTAAGAATAGGTGAAATGGACAGAGATTGTTTAATTGCACATGGTATGAGCGGATTTGTTAAAGAATCGATGATGGTTAGAGGTGACCAGTATTACATGGCCATATGTAACAAATCAGGTTGTATCGCAATATATAATGAAAGTAAAAATATATTTTTATCGCCTCATTCCGATGGTCCTTTAAAGTTTGCAGGTGATTTTGAAACAAATATAAACATAGTACCTATTTCTAAGTTCGGTAGAGATTTCAGTATTGTAAAAGTACCATATGCATTTAAACTATTATTACAAGAATTAAAAACTATGAATATTCAGATGAGAATAATAACTGAAGATAATATTGATCAATTACTATCATTGAAATCGAGCGATACATTATTTACAAAAACAGGAATAAAAACATACAATCAATTGGGTGACATTTTAAATAAAAAAATACAAGAGGAAAAGAATAAACCAAATATATTGGAAAGCGCTGTTGTTGTTGAAAAACCTATGGAACAACCAGAATGGGATGTTCCATATTGGCAACTAGAACCTACAAAACAAGGGGATGTTTTGACAGAAGATGATTTTGATATTGGAGATATTGTATATAGAATTAATGATGAAAAAGTAGGAACGCAATATACTATTGAACAATATAAAGATGGTTTATTTGTCATTAAAAACAAAGAAGGTTCTATAGATATGGTAGATTTAGATGAAATTACTAAAAAATCACCAATTAAATCTATGGAAAAACAAGAAACCTCACCATATACACCTATATCACCAACATATGGACCTATATCACCAACATATGGACCTATATCACCAACATATGGACCTATATCACCAACATATGGACCTATATCACCCGAATCTTTGCAAAGTCCAGTAAAATATAATCCAACAGAAATGAAATTAGAATCCGTCGGTACAATGGAAGAAATAGAACCACCAAAAATAGTAAAAAGCGAATTAATAAGAGAATACACACCAACCGGTAAAAATACAGATGATGAAGGAAAAAAATATAATTTAGTATCAAAGAAAGATTACAGTCGTAAAGGATTAGAAACCTTGGGTAATATAGAAGGAGATGATGAAATAGATGGAGAAGAAAGTGACGAAGATTCTAGTAATAAAAAACCAATTATAATTAAAGAATAAATTGATTTAAAAATTATTAAAACATAATATTTAAAAGTATATATATAATGAGTAACATTTCACTAATTACAAAAATATTTAAATCGAGAAAAATAATCTTAGAACAATTAGAAAATAGAGGATATGATGTCGATAAATATACAAACTTTAGCATACACGAGCTTCATGTATTAAATCAAAATAAACAATTGGATATGTACTTGGAAAGTGAAAATAAACCATCTTTGTATATTAAATATCATGTAAATAGTAAGTTGAAACCAAAAGATGTATATGATTTTTTGGAAGATTTAGAAAATAGTGATTTGGATGAAAACACTGAATTAATAGTTATTATGAAAGAAAAAATTAATGATACAATGAAAAATTTTATAAAAAATTTGTATCACAAAGATAAAAAGTTTGTAATAGTATTTAATATTCATAGATTATTATTTAATATTTTAGAACATACTTATGTTCCAAGACATGAAGTTTTAAAAGATGAAGAAAAGGAGACTTTAAAAAAAAAATTGAATATTATTGATGAAAGTCAATTTCCAGAAATTGATAGATTGGACCCCGTAGCACAAGCTATTGGGTTAAAACCAGGTCAAATTTGTAAAATTTACAGAAAAAGTCCAACAGCCGTACATTCTATATATTATAGAATGTGTTATTAAATAATTATATAATTTTATATATAATGAATAAAGTTGATTTTTTTGATGTAGATAAAAATCCAATAATTTATTTAAATAAACTTTCAACAACGTATAAAAGTGGTACTTGGACTAATTGTGATAATAATCCATCGAACAAAAATTGTCGTGATAGAAAAATTGACTCGATGGTAAAATTTAAAGAATATAAAACAATTGTTGAGAATAAACTAGTAGAAATTAACTTAGATTCGGAATCTTGTAAAAATTTAGACAACTCAAAAGCAAAGAAAAAAATCGAAGAGATGTGGTCCTTGGTGGATTCGTTAGAAGTGAATCATAGATTATTTAAAAAACAATACGATGAATTAATTTTTTCACCAAATGAAGTAATAAATGTAGACGAAAATATAAATAAATTCAGGTATTTAGAATTAGATAGAAAATTAGAAAAATATGATAAAAAAACATATGCTTTGTATAAAAATTTTTTTTACATAATGTTAATAACAAGTGGTATTTTTTTTATAAGAAAACAATTAAAAAAATAATATTATATTATATTAATGACTATTGAAATTGAAAAGGAAATGAACGCTAAAAAATTTTTATTATTTATAAGTAGAAAAGAGAAAAGAGAGAATCAAAGTGAATTCCAAGACTTAAAATTAAAAATAAGTTCCGAAAAAATAAAATATGTATTATGGTCAACATCCGCCTTAATTTTAATTTTATTTTTAGCAAAAAGAATAAAAATGATTAATTAATAATATTATATTATATTATGAATAAAAAACCATTACCAACACGTTTATCTTATACTCAATACGAAATAAAAGATTATATTACCAAACCTATAATTAATTATTATAAGGATGGATTAAAGGCCGATGAATTAAAAAGTCTAACAGATGCGGATAAATATTATTACGATGATAAAAATTTCAAAATCCATAAAAATAAAATAAAAAATACTATACTTGGTTGCAGAGATAGATGTTCCAAAATAACGGGAGAATATGATGTTTCATTTGATTTTGAGGCATGTAAAAAGGGGTGTCATATAGAAAGTCCTTATTATTGTTCCAAATGTCCAAATAATGATATGCATGGTAAAATGTTTTATTTTGATGATAAAAACAAGCCTTTTAAGGGTAATTGTAGTAAATCTGGTAATAAAAAAGATTGTGAAAAGGGTAAAGTATATTTTAGAGAACTTTGGACTGGTTCTGAATCATATTCAGAACAACCTATGTATGAAATGTCTAATAAAAAACTACACAGAAATGAATGTTTAGGTACTAATAAATTTTATAAAGACACCGCGTGTGACCAAGAAATATCATTAAAAGATAGATATAGTAAATTATTAATTTCATATAAAGATTACCAGACTGAAGATAAAGGGACTTATAATAATATTATACAAAATATTGTGAATTTAAGAAATAAAAATAATAAAAAAACATCTTCTAATAATATAAGAATGGACAGTCTAATTAAAAAATATAAAAAATTACAGGAAGGAATGGGAACTTTAAAAGATCTTTCAAGACAAGGTAGATTGGAAGATAATAAATTATTAGTAGAATCTGAAATGTATAAAAAAATTGGAATTAGTATTTTAGGAATAACATTATTATTAATAACAGCTAAAAAATTAAATAACTTATAAATATAAATGGGAACGACAGAAAATAAGATCAATGTTTTATTAAATACAAAAGTAAATGCCGCGATTACAACAATAATAAACAAAAGTGGAATTACAACAGAGCAAAAGGTCGGCCTGTTGGATGAATTGGAACTCGCGATAAAAACTAAATTGGATGACACATTTATAGAAGAGATATTAGACAGTGCTATACATGATTTAAATAATCAAGGTCAAATTATAAATAACCAGAAAAGAATGAATGAATTGGCAGACTATAAGTATAATAAAACTTTAGCATATAAAAATGTTATAAAGAGAATAGTGTTTTCTTGTATAATAATTATAGGATTAACATATGCAATGAATCTTCCATTTTTTCCAAGTTTGTTTGGAAAGGGTTTAATAATATTAATAATAGCATATAATATTTATTATTTAATAATGGATTTTGTATGGAATTTTAGAAGAGATAGTAAATATTGGGATAAATTTAACCAAATAACATCGGACGGATTAGATGCCGATGGTAATATAACATTATCTAAATGGGACCATAACAAAAGGTCTTTACAAAAATTGAGTGAAACCCCAACTTGTAATATTCAATATTAACAATATATTTTATTCTAATTAAAATATATTATGACTTTATCTTCACAATTAAAAAATAAATATAACGAAAAATGGAATGACAATAGTGGAAATATATGTAAATTTTTGACAGATGAAATTATAAAAAATAAAGTAAATTTTATATTGAATGATATGGAGGAAAAAGCTAATTATATATTTGCAAACAAGGATATAGTTTATGATAAATTTAGAATAAGGGGTGTAAATAATAGTTTAGCTGGAAAATATAATGAAATGGGGGATTATTGGAATTCGTTTCATGGATTTTTTTCGTTCATATATTATTTAATAATTGTGATAATTTTTGTTATAACAATATGGAAGAACCAATATAAAAATTATAAAATTTTTGTATATTTATTAGCTTTTTTTTTATTATCTTTTAGTATTTTTCCAATATATGAAAAAATAAACGGTTATTTTTACAATACAAACCGAATTGTACAATTAATTTTAGCGTATTCATTCCTTGCATTTATATTTTTATTATTAAATTCATTTACAAATTTCGTATTTGATATAGAAAATACGGAAGGAAAAAGAGATATGTATATTTTGTATAGTATATTTGGTGTAACAACAACGATAGTATTTTTCAGATATATGGTGTACAATTATGGAATTAAGGAATTTGTGTCTCCTTAATCATCATCACTATCGCTATCTGAATTTTTATTCATAACCATTTTAATATTTTTCCATCCTTTCTTCTTATTATAACGACCATATTTCTTTTCGAAAAATTCAAAAAGTTCTTTGTTTTTGGGGATATCATTCCCAAAATTTTCCAAATACCACTGTTTAAATTCTTCTTTAACGTCCATTTTTTGTAACCAACAATTTTTTGATTTAACGATGTATTCGTTGCAAAACTGTGTAAAGTAGTCTTGTTTTTCTCTGTATTGTTTACTGGCTTGTAAAACAATGGGTACATCTTTAACAACACCCTTTGTTCTATATATAATTTTAACAATCATTGACATGAAAATAGGTGCCCAATCTTCGAATCTTTCTTTAAGTTTATGATTTCTCTTAAAGATATAAGATTCATTTGCTAATTCAGGGTCATCTGGATTATCTACAAATGTGGACATAAAATTAACAACACGAATTCTCCTCCATGTACCATTATCGTTGGATTTAATTTCTGGTAAATGATTTGTCATTAATACCATTGAGAACTGTGGTTTATATGTAATCATTTCAGATCTATACAATCCTCTACCTGTAATAGAATCACAACCAGTATATTCTTTAAAAGGTCCTTCATTGATAACCGTTTTTTTCTTTGCTTCTTGTAAAACTGCTAATCGTTTACCTTTTAATCCAATAATTTCTGGAGTGGCTTGACCTTCTTTGGTTCTATTGCCTGTAATCATATTTAGAGGAGCATGTCCTTTGTAATCTCCCATACACATTTCCAAAAGTTCAATAAACAATGATTTACCATTACTACCGCAACCGAGATAAAAGTTAAATGTTTGATTTACATTATTACCCATCATAATAGAAGCCAAATGTTCCCACATATAATCTTTAAGTTCATCAACAGGAAAAAGTTTTTCCATAAAATCGTTAATTTCGGCAACAATTTTAGTATGTTCTGAATTATCCTCATCTATTTCAACATAAGCTATATTTGTACACATTGATATATAGTCAATTCCATATCCTTTGCGAAATTTACATTTTTCAACATCCACAACACCGTTTATAAATCCAATTAAGTCACCATTTGAATCTAATTTATTTAAAAATTCTTTGTCGTACATCAATTCGCCGGCTTCTTTAATTGCATTATTTTTTTTCTCTGTTTTTCTAAGATTTAATGCAATTTCGGCGTATTTGTGAGCCATTTTTTGCCATTGCATTTGTTGTTGTGAATCCATATCGTCATCATTATGAAATTTTTCCAAAATTTCTTGTTGTAATTTTAAATAAATTCTAGAAACAGTTTTGGAAATTTCAAGTCTTAATCCAGTACCTTTTTCTGATTTTTGCCATCGATTATTATAAAATTGGAACCATTCAAAATTACGAATACTAACACATTTCCAATCATCGTGGTAAAGTTGAAATAATACTTGGGCTATATCGCAATCATTATAATCACCTAATGATTTTTGAATATAATTTTGAACAGACGAATTTTTTATTTTATTATATTCATCACCATTAGATTCTTTTGCATAGAATCTAATGGTACCTTCTGTTAGTTCACCGTTATTCTCAAAATTATCCCACATATCTTTAAAATTTCCAATTTCTTCAAATGAAAATTTTTCACTTTGTTCTGAAAACATTATCCATGTCATAAACAAATCATTGTCTGTATTTTTTAAAGCAAAACCAACTTTTAACCAGTTATCATAATCATTATAATATTCGGAGGTCAATATCATTGTATAATCATGGACATCTTTGAATTTATATTCTTCTTTATGTTTTTGGTTGATTATTTTATCACATTCTTCCAAAAGTTGTTCTTTTGAAGAAATATTGTTTAGATTTGTTTTTTTGTAATTTTTAATTTTAATTGTTTTTTTGGTTTTTTTCTTTTTTGTATATTTTTCCAATAATGATTTTGTGTGTTCCTTGATTTCAAATCGAACATTATCTTTATTTCTAATTGAAATATTTGGTAAAAGTTCATAATAATTAGTATTATTTATTGAAGATGTATTAATTGTAAAATCTTGGTCTTCCTTTTCCAATGTATAAATTGTATCTAGTTGATATGCTTCATGGTGTGGTTTTTGGGACCCAAACACTTGCCAATTTGTTTCACCTCTCATAACTCCTTTGTCTAATACGGATTCCCAGGTGTTAATAATAGGTAACCCATCAACTCCACCCCAACAATCTTCCATCCTAGAAACTAGTTCATCCCATAATAAACATTTAAAACTAACCGGTATGTTTACCTGAAATATTATATGAATACCATCCTTTGTCACTTCTTCTAATTTATTTACACCGGATTTATGAAAAACATATACCTTAAATTGATCTCCATTTTTCATCTCCAAATATTTATCCAATAACTCACACACTTCACCGACAACATCAGTAATATGTTCCTCGGTATGTTGTCTTTCTGTAACTGTTGTATCATATCTAAAATCAAAATCAATTGCTAAGACGCTGTCACCTTTTAATTGTCTTTCTGTTAAATATTCTTTTTTTTTATCAATAAAAACCTTTTTATGATAATGATGCCAGAATTCATTTGTTAAATTATCTGGTATAAGGTATGAACCTCCATATATTTTTAGTTTTTTTGTTTTATCTGGTATCCTAGTATGAGTATGTCTTTTACCCTTTGGACATTTATTTGATATTAATAACGATTCCAAATTTGGATATTTCATGTCCATTTTATGATATATGGGATAGATAAATATATTTAAATCAATTTTTTATTTGATAAAAATTAAGTTTTTAAATTTTATTTAATACTTAAACAATATGATTAAAAAAAATATTTAAAAAAATAATGATTTATTTTATAAATGTCTAAAACAAATCAAAAAATACCCAAAAAAACTATGACCGTAAAATCACAAAAAAGACTCTTGAAAGATGTAGCTGATATTATGAAAAATAATTTATCCGACCAAGGTATTTGTTATGTTCATGACGAAACTAATTTTTTGAATGGTTATGCTGTAGTTTTTGGACCTGAAAAAACACCTTATGAACACGGTGTTTATTTTTTTACTTTTAAATTCCCACATGATTATCCTTTTTCACCACCAAAATTAACTTATTTAACTAATGATGGAAAAACCAGATTTAATCCTAATTTCTATAGAAATGGAAAGGTTTGTTTAAGTGTTTTAAATACTTGGAAAGGTGAACAATGGACTAGTTGTCAAACTATTCGTTCAGTATTATTAACTTTAGTTACCGTTCTTAATGAAAATCCACTTATTAATGAACCCGGTATATCTATTAAAAATCCCCAGGTTAGTATATATAACAAAATTATTAGGTATAAGAATTTTTCTATTGCCATTAACAACGTACTAAAACAGAAACTAATTCCTGTTACACATGTTATATTTTTCCCTATCATTAAAAACTTTATAAAAGAAAAAAAAGAGAACATAATTACTTTGCTTAGAAGTGAAATCGAAAATTGTGGAGATAATGAATTAAGTTGTGGAATATATAATATG
>Ga0209709_10001575_pt1 | contig 20881 bp, 19 predicted proteins | sample ArcticOcean_MG_C_2_FD_187435 | JGI IMG/M metagenome (GOLD analysis project Ga0209709, IMG submission 187435) | Marine microbial communities from western Arctic Ocean - ArcticOcean_MG_CB4_136 (SPAdes) (version 2) | ecosystem: Environmental > Aquatic > Marine > Oceanic | place: Arctic Ocean...
AAAAAAAGTTTGCTTCATTCATTGGTGTAAATTATGCAACAACTGTATCAAATGGTACTGCAGCTTTAGAAATAGCAATTAAAGCTTTAGATATAAAGAAGAATGATGAAGTTATCATCCCAAACTTTACTATAATTTCAAATGCCCTAGCAGTTATTAAACAAAATGCTAAGCCGATATTTGTTGATTGCGAAAAATATAATTGGAATATGAAAATTGAAGATATAGAAAAAAAAATAACAAAGAGAACAAAGGCAATAATTGCTACACATATTTACAATTATCCACTAGAGATTAAAAAAATCAAAAAACTATGTAAATCCAAAAAAATTTATTTAATTGAAGATGCTGCAGAATCATTGGGTAATAAGATTGATAATAAGTTATGCGGATCTTTTGGGGATATCAGCATATTTAGTTTTTATGCAAATAAACATATAACAACTGGTGAAGGTGGAATGATCACTACCAATAATTTAAAACTTTTAGATAGATGTAAAGCATTAAAAAATCTGTGCTTTGGTAAAAAAGATCGTTTTCACCATGAAGATATAGGTTGGAATTATCGTTTTACAAATTTACAGGCCTCCCTAGGTCTTTCACAGCTAAGTAGAATAAAAAAAATTATAAAAAAAAAAAAGTCAATAGGAAAATATTATTATGATTTATTAAAAAAAAATAAAAATATATTTATTCCCGCCCCAAAGTATAAAAAACTTATAAATATTTATTGGGTTGTGGGAATTTTAATAAAAGAAAATCTAAAGATAGATGCTAAAAATTTATCTAAACAACTTTTACTGCATAATATAGAAACAAGACCATTTTTTTGGCCAATGAACGAACAAAAAATATTAAAAAAATTGGGATACACAAATAAAAATGAAAAGTTTAAAAATTCTGACCATATAGCAAAATATGGACTTTATTTGCCATCTGGCTTAACGCTAGAAAAAAAACAAATTAGAGATATCTGTGAAGTAGTTAATTCGATCACTAATTAGTAATGTTTAAATGAAAAATATAAAAAGCCATTAATCTATAATATGAAATTTTCAAAAGAAATTTATAAAAAAATTGCTTAATGATTAATGTGAAAGATAAATTAGATTTATCAAAAGCAATGATTAAAATTCTAAGGAATAATTATTCAAATAAGATGAAATTAAATACAGAAAATTTCTTAAAATTAAAAAAAATTCAGAATGTTAAAAATATATTGAAACTAGAAACCTATATTGAGAAAATAAAATAATGAATTTTATATTATTTCTACTCAGCTAAATTTTATTTAGTATAATTATTTATAATTTTTTATTTAAATAGCTTAAATGATGAAAAACTATTGCTGCGCTATTTGATATATTTAAACTTTCAACTTCTTTGTTTATATCAATTCTCACTAAAAAATCTGTATACTTGGCGCTATGCTCTCTCATCCCAAACCCTTCTGATCCGAATAAAAGAATACTCTTTCCTCCCCATTTAATGTCTGTAAAAATTTTATCTCCCTTAGCATCAAAGCCATAAACCCAAAAATTTTTTTCCCTTAAGTTTTTAAGTGTTGAGTTAATATTTGAAACTTCAAATATATTTAAATGTTCCATACATCCACTTGCAGCCTTATACATTAATTTACTATCTGAGGGGAATTGTCTTCCCTTTACTATTAATCCATCAATATTAAAAGAAGCTGCACTTCTTATTAATGAACCAATATTTCTTGGATCGGTCACCTCATCAATACAAATAAACGTAAGGTTATTTTTTCCTTTTATAAATTCTTTTAATTCAGGTTGGTCTAAATGTTCTACTTCAGCAACATAACCTCCATGCAACATTTGATCTTTTGAGGTATATTTATCTAATTCCTTTTTTGATTTAAAATAAACTTTAACATCTTGAAGAACGTTTTTTTTTGGATTTTTTCTGTGTATATTTTTTTTACTTTCCTCGGTTAAAAAAACTTTTAAAACCTTTCTTTTAGGGTTTCTTAAGGCTTCAATAACGGCATGCTGACCTACAATCAAAAAAGATGCTTTATTCATAAATATTTGTCTGTTTTATACGTATTTTAACATGTTTTCCTAGTAAATCTCGTGTTGCAATTGCATAATAAAAATATATAAAACGCTTGTTGTTTGAAGCTTTATTGAGCAGGGGACACTTCCCCAATAAGGAGGGGTTCCAGAGCGGTCAAATGGGGCGGGCTGTAAACCCGTTGACTTCGGTCTTCGAAAGTTCGAATCTTTCCCCCTCCACCACTCAATAAAATTAAGAATAGCATGGAGTGATATTCTTGGTGTTGTGCGGGTGTAGTTCAATGGTAGAACGCTAGCCTTCCAAGCTGGATGTAAGAGTTCGATTCTCTTTACCCGCTCCAAGAAAAAGAAATTATTAATAAAAACTAAACTGAGGTAAAAAAGTAATGTCAAAAGAAAAATTTGTAAGAAATAAACCGCACTGTAACATCGGTACAATTGGTCACGTCGACCATGGAAAAACAACATTAACAGCAGCTATTACAAATGTTCTAGCACAAACTGGTGGAGCAAAAGCTGTAGCTTACGATCAAATTGATAAAGCTCCTGAAGAAAAAGAAAGAGGAATTACGATTTCAACTGCTCACGTCGAGTACGAAACTGAGAAAAGACATTATGCACATGTTGATTGTCCAGGTCACGCTGACTATGTTAAAAATATGATTACAGGTGCAGCGCAAATGGATGGAGCAATTTTAGTAGTTAATGCTGCTGATGGTCCTATGCCTCAAACTAGAGAACATATTCTTTTAGGAAGACAAGTTGGAATACCAGCTCTTGTTGTTTATTTGAATAAAGTTGATCAAGTAGATGATAAAGAAATGATAGAACTTGTTGAAGAAGAAATTAGAGAACTTTTAACTTCTTACAAATACCCAGGTGACAAAACTCCAATAGTTAAAGGCTCAGCATTAGCTGCTGTAGAGGGCAGAGATGATGAAATTGGAAAAAATTCTATCTTGGAATTAATGAAAGCAGTTGATGATTTTATTCCTCAACCTACTAGAGATAAAGACAAACCTTTCCTAATGCCTGTTGAGGATGTTTTTTCAATTTCAGGAAGAGGAACTGTAGCAACTGGTAGAATTGAATCTGGTGTTGTTAAAACTGGCGAAGAGGTTGAAATCGTTGGTGTTAAAGATACTAAGAAATCAGTTTGTACTGGTGTTGAAATGTTTAGAAAACTTTTAGACTCAGGTGAAGCTGGTGATAACGTGGGTATCTTATTAAGAGGTGTTGAGAGAGATGACATTGAAAGAGGACAAGTTCTTTGTAAGCCTGGTTCAGTTACGCCACACACTAAATTTGAAGCTCAAGCTTATGTATTAAAAAAAGAAGAAGGCGGAAGACACACTCCATTCTTTACTAAATATAGACCTCAGTTTTATTTTAGAACAACTGATGTTACTGGTGAAGTTGAATTACCAGCAGGCACAGAAATGGTTATGCCTGGTGATGATGCCAAGTTTACTGTTAAATTAATTACGCCAATCGCAATGAGTGAAAAATTAAATTTTGCTATTCGTGAAGGTGGTAGAACAGTTGGAGCCGGAGTAGTAACTAAAATTATAGAGTAAACTCTATAGGAGTGTAGCTCAATTGGTAGAGCGCCGGTCTCCAAAACCGGAGGCTGAGGGTTCGAGTCCCTCCGCTCCTGCCAATAAGCTAAAAAAAGTATTATGAAAAACCCAATAAAATTTATTCAAGAAGTTAAACAAGAGGCTTTCAAGGTTTCTTGGCCCACAGGGAAAGAGACAATGCAAGGTGCTTTAATGGTATTTGCAATGGCTGTTATAATGTCCATTTTCTTTTTGCTCCTTGATCAGGTTTTAAAATTTTTCCTAGAAGCTTTATTGAAAGTAAGTATTTAATGAAAAATTGGTATATAGTTCAATCTCACTCAAATTTTGAAAATAAGGTTGCTGGTTTAATCAAAGAAGAAGCTGAAAAAGCTAAGATTTCTGATAAAATAGAGGAGATTATAGTTCCAACACACGATGTAACAGAAGTTAAAAGAGGAAAGAGAATTCAAAGAAAAAAGAAATATTTCCCTGGTTATGTACTAATAAAGACTGAAATGGATAATGATCTTTACCATTTAATTAAAAATTTAAAGAGAGTAAGTGGATTTTTAGGTTCAAAAGGTATCCCTGTACCAGTTTCAGATAAAGAAATTGAAAAAATACTAGGACAAATAAAAGATGGTGTGGCACAGCCAAAATCTGGTATAGAATATAGCGTTGGTGAAAAAGTTCAAGTAGTTGATGGACCGTTTGCATCTTTTAGTGGGATGGTCGAAGAAATTGATGAAGAGAAATCTAGATTAAAAGTTTCTGTTTCAATATTTGGGAGACCAACACCTGTTGATTTAGAATATAACCAAGTTGAGAAAGTAAGTTAATGGCAGCAAAAAAAGAAATTAGTGGATATATAAAATTACAGATTAAAGGTGGTCAAGCTAATCCAGCACCACCAGTTGGCCCAGCTTTAGGTCAACGTGGAATTAACATTATGGAATTTTGTAAAGCATTTAATGATAAAACAAAAGCTTTTGCAGGAAAACCAATACCAGTAATTATTACTGTATATAAGGATAAAAAATTTGATTTTATAATTAAATCACCACCTGCATCATATTTTATTAAAGAAGCAGCTAAATTAAAAGGTGGGTCTAAAGAACCAGGAAGAGTAATTGCCGGTTCAATTACTAAAAAACAAGCAGAGGAAATTGCTACAAATAAAATGAAAGACCTTAATGCTCATGACTTAGAGCAAGCGGTAAAAATTATTACCGGTTCAGCTAGATCGATGGGAATAGAAGTTAAATAGAATATGTCCTCAAAAAGATTTAAAAAATTACCAGAAAAAACATCTAATTTAGAACCTGATGTTATAGATAAATTATTACCTTTAATTAAGAAAAATTGTACAACCAAATTTGATGAGTCTGTTGATTTAAACTTTCAGGTAAACAATAAACAAAAAAAAAATGAAATAAATATTAGAACTGTTGTTAATTTACCCGGTGGAACTGGAAAAAAAATAAAAGTTGCTGTTGTTTGTGAAGACACAAAAAGCCAAGAAGCAAAAGATGCGGGTGCAGACATAGTTGGGAGTGATGAATTTATTGAAAAAATAAAAGCGGGTGAATTGAATTTTGAAAAATTAATTTGCACTCCAGGAATGATGGTTAAACTTTCTAAACTTGGTAAAGTTTTAGGACCAAAAGGATTAATGCCAAATCCCAAGTTAGGATCAGTATCAGAAAATATAAAACAAGCTGTAACAGATGCTAAATCTGGGCAAGTTGAAATTAGAAATGATAAAGATGGAAATATTGGTGTAAGTATCGGTAAAAAATCTTTTCATGATGATCAATTATTGAAAAATTATCATGCCATTATAGATTCACTAGAAAAAGAAAAAGGAAATAATACCTTAAAAGGTGATTTAATTAAAAACACATTTATTACTTCTAGCATGGGAGTATCCTATAAAATTAAACTAGGAAAAAATATATAGTTATGATGAACAAAGAACAAAAAAAAACATATATAAGTGAGATGACATCTCAATTTGAAAATAATGAAGCAATCCTAGTAACACATTATCAAGGTCTAAACATGTTGCAGCTAGATGATTTAAGAAACCAAATGAGAGAACATGGAATAATATTTAAAATAACAAAAAATAAAATTACAAAATTAGCTATTGAAAAAACAAAGTGTAAAGATTTATCTAATTTATTTACTGGTCCTACTGCAGTGGCATTTTCAAGTGATGCAATTATATCAGCAAGAATTTTATCAAAGTTTGCTAAAGATAACAAAAATCTTAAACTTCTAGGCGGAATAATGGGTAATGAAGTTTTGGACGAAAAAGGAGTCCAAAATGTAGCAAGTTTACCAACACTAGATGAAGCCAGAGCTAAAATTGTTGGAATTTTAGCCACACCAGCTTCGAAATTTGTAAGAATTTTACTTGCACGTTCTGAAAAAATGAGTAGTTTGAGCCCAGAAATTTCTGAAAAAACAACCTAAAGAGTAAAAAAACATATGCCAGACCTAAACAAAATTATTGAAGATTTATCAAGTTTATCTGTAGTTGAAGCAGCTGAACTTTCAAAAAAACTTGAAGAAAAATGGGGTGTTACAGCAATGGCTGCAGCAGCACCAGTAGCAGCAGGAGCAGCCACTGAAGAAGCTAAAGATGATTTTACAATTATGCTAATTTCAGCTGGAGATAAAAAAATTAATGTTATTAAAGAAGTTAGAGCAGCAACATCTTTAGGACTTAAAGAGGCTAAAGATTTAGTTGAGGGAGCACCTAAGGAAGTTAAATCAGGTGTGAACAAAAAAGATGCTGATGAAATTAAAGCTAAGTTGGAAGCAGCTGGCGCAAAAGTAGAACTTAAATAAATTAATTAGAAAAATTTAATTACTGATTAATTTATTAATCAGTAACAGAATATAAATGCAATTATCTTTTACTGAAAAGAAAAATATAAGAAAAAGCTTTGGCAAACTTGCAGAAAGTTTATCTATACCAAACTTAATAGAAGTACAAAAAAATTCATATAAACAACTTACAGATTTTGATGAAGATGCTGGAGAATTAACAAAGGGCTTTGATAGGGTATTTAAAGGAATTTTTCCTATTGAAGATTTAAATGATAAAGCAACACTAGAATATGTTTCATATAAATTAGAAAAACCTAAATTTGACACAGAAGAATGTATACAAAGAGGTTTAACCTATTCATCAGCACTTAAGTGCACCTTAAGACTAGTTGTTTATGAAATAGACCAAGAAAATAATACTAAAGATATTTTATCAGCAAAAGAACAAGAAGTTTACATGGGAGAAGTTCCCATGATGACTGATAGTGGAACTTTTATTACAAATGGAGTTCAGAGAGTTGTAGTTAACCAAATGCACAGAAGCCCAGGTGTATTTTTTGATCATGATAAAGGAAAGTCACATGCTAGTGGTAAACTACTTTTTAATTGTAGGGTAATACCTAATAGAGGTTCGTGGTTAGATTTTGAGTTTGATGTTAAAGATTTTTTATATTTTAGAATTGATAGAAAAAAAAAGATTTTCGCTTCAACCTTGTTAATGGCCCTAGGTTTTACAAAAACTGAAATTGTAAATGAATTTTATGGGAAGGAAGAATTTAGTTATGATACAAAAACAGCTAAATGGAAAACCAAATTTAATGCAGAAAATTATAAAGCAAAAAATTTTTCTGAAGAAGTTATTGATTTCAAAACAGGTAAAGTTGTAATTAAACTAGGCGAAAAAATTAATTTTTTAAATGCAAAAAAATTAGCCTCCGATGGATTGAAAGATATTCTTGTCTCAAAAGAATCTCTTTTTGGAAAATTTTTACATAAAGATGTTAAAATTAATGAAGAAGAAGATGGAACATTCAAAATTGGAACAGAGATAAATGATACTGTTATTGATCAAATATTAGAAGCGAACACAAATTCTATAGAAATTTCAATGACCAATTCAATTAATAAAGGTCCATATTTATTAACAACAATTTTAAATGATAAAAATGAAAATAAGAATGATGCTATTACTGAAATTTATAAAGTTTTAAGGCCAGGAGAACCTCCTACAATAGAAATTGCAACGCAAATATTTAATAATCTCTTCTTTAGCTCTGATAGATACGACCTTTCAGACGTAGGTCGTGTCAAAATGAACTCCAGATTGAATCAAGACTGTTCTGATAAAATTACAATTCTTAGAAATGATGACATTATTGCAATAGTTCACAAAATGTTAGATTTAAGAGATGGCAAGGATGTAGTTGATGATATTGATCATTTAGGTAATAGAAGAGTTAGATCTGTTGGTGAATTAGTTGAAAACCAGGCTCGTATTGGTGTTTATAGAATGGAAAGAGCTATTAAAGAAAAAATGACAACCTTAGATGTTGAGTCAGCTATGCCTCAAGATTTGATCAACGCTAAACCGTTAACTGTTTCCTTAAAAGATTTTTTTGCAAGTTCTCAACTTTCTCAATTTATGGACCAAACAAATCCTTTGTCTGAAATTACTCATAAAAGAAGAGTTTCTGCGTTAGGACCTGGTGGTCTTACGAGAGAAAGAGCGGGCTTTGAGGTCCGAGACGTTCACCCAACACATTATGGTAGAATTTGTCCTATCGAAACTCCTGAAGGTCCAAACATTGGTTTAATAAATAGTTTGTCTACTTATGCAAAAATTAATAAATATGGTTTTATAGAAAGTCCATACAAAAGAGTAAAGAATGGAATTGTTGGAGATGATGTCGAGTATTTGTCTGCAATGGAAGAAACTAAATATACCATTGCTCAAGCAAATACTAAACTTGATAAAAATGGAAAAATTATTGAAGAATTAGTTTCATCAAGAGAAAACTTAAATTTTATTTTATCAAAACCTGATAATATTGATTATATTGATGTATCTCCAAAACAATTAGTTTCTGTTGCAGCCTCTTTGATTCCTTTTTTAGAAAATGATGATGCTAATAGAGCATTGATGGGATCAAATATGATGAGGCAAGCAGTCCCATTACTAAAACCAGAGTCTCCGTTAGTTGGAACTGGTATTGAAAGTGATGTTGCGTTAGATTCTGGTGTTACAATCGTTTCAAAACGTGATGGAGTTGTTGATAAAATTGATGGTAAAAGGATTGTAATTAAGGCAACAGAGGAAACTGATTTTACAAAATCTGGTGTTGATATTTATAATCTGCAAAAGTTTAAAAGATCAAATCAAAATACTTGTATAAATCAAAAACCACTAGTTAGAGTTGGTGATAAAGTTAGAACTGGAGATATTATTGCAGACGGCCCCTCAACTAAATTAGGAGAATTAGCTTTAGGAAAAAATGTGACCGTAGCATTTATGCCATGGCAGGGTTATAATTTTGAAGACTCAATTTTAATTTCTGAAAGATGTGTTACTGATGATGTGTTTACTTCAGTTCATATTGTTGAATATGAAGTTATGTCTAGAGACACTAAGCTAGGTGAAGAAGATATTACAAGAGACATTCCAAATGTTAATGAGGAAGCTTTAAAAAATTTAGATGAGTCAGGAATTGTTTATATTGGAGCAGAAGTGAAAGCAGGTGACATTTTAGTTGGCAAAGTAACACCAAAAGGTGACTCTGCCTCAGGTCCAGAAGAGAAATTATTAAGATCAATTTTTGGTGAAAAAGCTATTGATGTTACAGATACTTCATTGAGAATGTCTAGAGGTAGTAGTGGAACTGTAGTTGATGTTAGAGTGTTTAATAGACATGGAATTGAAAAAGATGAAAGATCTATCACAATTGAGAGAGCGGAAATTGAAATAGTTCAACAAGATAAGATTGTTGAAGAAGAAATCTTAGAGAGAAGTATTAAACAAAGAGCTACACAAATATTTTCTGGTTCAAAATTAGATAAAAAAATTAAAGATTTAGATAAGGGGGCAGAATTAAGTTTTGAAAATGTAAATAAATTAAATATTAATGAGATATTTAAGATTTCAATTGGAAATGTTAATGATCAAGCCACGCTAACTCAGCTAAAGGACCAATACAACAAGGCCAAGCAAGATATTCTTGAAAGATTTGAAGATAAAGTTTTAAAAATTAGAAGTGGTGACGATTTACTACCCAGTGTTATGAAAATGGTAAAAGTCTTTGTTGCAATTAAAAGAAGATTAAGACCTGGTGATAAAATGTCAGGTAGACATGGAAACAAAGGTGTTGTTAGTAAAATAGTTCCAGTTGAAGATATGCCTTATAGAGAAGATGGTAGAGCTGTTGATATAGTTTTAAATCCATTAGGTGTTCCAAGTCGGATGAATGTAGGACAAATTTTAGAAACACACTTAGGATGGGCATGTAAAGAATTTGGTGAAGAAGTTAAAAGATTGATTAACGATAACAATAAGAAGATTGAAAAAACTGAAAAAATTGCAACCTTTTTAAAATCGGTCTATGGTAAAGAAATTTATGATAGTGGTTTAGATAAATTAAGTAAAACAGAGTTTGTTGATTTGTGTGAAAATTTACAAAATGGAATAGCAATTTCAACCCCTGTTTTTGATGGTGCAAAAGAAAAAGATGTATCTGAAATGTTAAAGTTAGCAAAATTACCTACATCAGGACAAACAAATTTATGGGACGGTAGAACAGGTGAAATGTTTGATAGACCTGTAACTGTTGGAATTATCTATATGTTAAAACTACATCACCTTGTAGAAGACAAAATTCATGCAAGATCTACAGGACCTTATAGTTTAGTTACACAACAACCATTAGGTGGTAAAGCACAGCTAGGTGGTCAAAGATTTGGAGAAATGGAAGTTTGGGCTTTAGAAGCATATGGTGCATCATATACATTGCAAGAAATTCTAACTGTTAAATCAGATGATGTTGCTGGAAGAGTTAAGGTTTATGAAACTATAGTTAAGGGTGAGGAGAATTTTGAATCAGGTATACCTGAGTCATTTAATGTATTAGTTAAAGAGATTAAGTCATTAGCATTAAATATAGAATTAAATTAAATATGAAAAAAGAACTAACTGATTTATTTAAAAATAGCGAAATTGCAGAAGCTCAAAACTTTAGTAGTATTAAGATTAGTTTAGCAAGTCCTGAAAAAATTAAATCGTGGACTTATGGTGAGATAAAAAAACCAGAAACAATTAATTATAGAACATTTAGACCTGAAAAAGATGGTTTATTTTGTGCAAGAATTTTCGGACCTATAAAGGATTATGAATGCTTGTGTGGAAAATACAAGAGAATGAAGTTCAGGGGAATTATTTGCGAAAAGTGTGGTGTTGAAGTAACGAAATCAAATGTCCGTAGAGATCGTATGGGACACATTAATTTAGCAACTCCAGTTGCTCATATATGGTTTTTAAAATCTTTACCAAGCAGAATATCGCTTACCGTTGATATGAAACTTAAAGAAGTTGAAAGAGTTTTATATTTTGAAAATTTTATCGTTATAGAACCTGGTATGACGCCTTTACAAAAAAACCAATTATTAAATGAAGAGGAGCTTGCTAAATACCAAGATGAATTTGGTGAGGAAGCTTTTACAGCTGGTATTGGAGCTGAGGCTATTTTAGAAATTTTAAAATCTCTAGATTTAGAACAAGAAAGGAAAAATTTAGTAAATATTATTAAAGAAACTAAATCTAAAGTTAATGAGGAAAGATCAATTAAAAGATTAAAGTTGATAGAGTCTTTTATTGAAACTGGACAAAAACCAGAGTGGATGATTTTAACAATCGTACCAGTAATACCACCTGAGTTAAGACCATTGGTCCCTCTTGATGGAGGAAGATTTGCTACATCAGATCTAAATGATCTTTATAGAAGAGTAATAAATAGAAATAATCGTTTAAAAAGACTTATGGACCTAAAAGCCCCAGATATTATCGTTAGAAACGAAAAAAGAATGCTTCAAGAATCTGTCGACGCTTTATTTGATAATGGTAGAAGAGGAAGGGTAATTACTGGCACTGGTAAGCGTCCTCTTAAATCTTTAGCAGAAATGTTAAAAGGTAAACAAGGAAGATTCAGACAAAATTTACTTGGAAAAAGAGTCGATTATTCTGGTAGGTCAGTGATAGTCGTAGGCCCTGATCTTAAATTACATCAGTGTGGATTACCTAAAAAAATGGCATTAGAATTATTTAAACCTTTTTTATACGCTAGACTAAATAAACTTGGTTTAGCATCAACAATAAAACAAGCAAAAAAACTTGTCGAAAAAGAAACAAACGCTGTCTGGGATGCGCTGGAGTTAATTGTTAGAGAGCATCCTGTTATTCTTAATAGAGCGCCTACTTTACATAGATTGGGTGTGCAAGCATTTGAGCCAAAACTTATTGAAGGTGATGCTATTGAATTGCATCCCTTATGTTGTGCAGCTTTTAACGCCGACTTTGATGGTGACCAAATGGCTGTTCATATTCCGTTAAGTTTAGAAGCACAACTTGAGGCAAGAATTTTAATGCTTTCAACAAACAATATTTTAAGTCCGTCCAATGGTAAGCCCATTATAGTTCCAAGTCAGGATATGATTTTAGGGCTTTATTATTTATCGCAAGCTCCGTTTCAAACAGATAAGCCAGAGGGGTACTTTGTTAATGCTAATGAAATTGAACATGCTTTATCAACAAATCAAATTAAGGTTCATACAACAATTGTTTCCAGATTTGAGACTGTTGATGAAAATGGAAATAAGAAGCTGGAAAAATATATAACTACTGCAGGTAGATTTTTATTAGCAAATTTACTACCAAAAAATAAAGATATTAAATTTTCTTTAATAGATCGACTGTTACCTAAAAAAACTGTTTCAGAAATTATTGATGCAGTATTTAGGTTTTGTGGACAAAAAACAACAGTTATATTCTGTGATAATTTGAAAGATTTAGGATTTAAACATGCGTTTCAAGCTGGAATATCATTCGGAAAAGATGATTTGGTAATTCCTCAAAATAAAAGTCAACTAATTGAAGATACTAAAAAACTTATAAGTGATTATGAAAACCAATATTCTGAAGGGTTAATTACCAGAGGGGAAAAATACAATAAAGTGGTAGATGCATGGTCAAAATGTACAGATAAAGTTGCTGGTGAGATGATGAAGGGAATTTCGGCTACAGAAACAACTAAAGATGGTATGAAAATCAATTCTGTTTTCATGATGGCTGATAGTGGCGCAAGAGGATCTGCCGCACAAATGAAACAGTTGGCCGGTATGAGAGGTTTAATTGCAAAACCATCTGGTGAAATTATCGAAACACCTATTATTTCAAACTTTAAAGAAGGCTTAACTGCATTAGAATATTTTAATTCAACTCACGGAGCAAGGAAAGGACTAGCAGACACAGCATTAAAAACTGCAAGCTCAGGTTACTTAACAAGAAGACTCTGTGATGTTGCTCAAGATTTGACTATCTCCAAGATTAAATGTGACAATCCAGGCTTTATTGAACTTGGTGAGATTTTAGAAGGTGGAAATGTTGTTGTTAGTTTATCAGAAAGAGCCCTTGGCCGAGTAACAGCCATGGACGTTAAAAATCCTATTACTGGAGAAGTTGTAATTAAGAAAAACGTTATGATTGATGAAGCAGGCTGTGATAAAATTGATGCTGCAGGTGTTAAATTTATAAAAGCTTATTCTGTGATGACATGTAGTTCTAAAAAAGGTGTATGTGCTACTTGTTACGGTCGTGATTTATCAAGAGGTAAAATGGTTCATGTTGGTGAAGCTATTGGTATGATTTCAGCACAATCAATTGGTGAGCCTGGTACTCAGCTAACTATGAGAACCTTCCACGTTGGTGGTACAGCTTCTGTTAAACAGGAATCTCAAATTGTAACAAAATCTGCTGGTACACTTAAGATTATTAATTCCAATCTGTTAGAAGACTCTAAAAAAAATTTAATTGTAATGGGTAGAAATACTCAATTATCTATTGAAGATAACAATGGACTGCAAGTAGCAGTTTACAAGGTTGCATATGGGTCAAAACTATTTTTTCAAAATGGAGATAAGGTTAAAACTAACGAAAAAATTTGTGAGTGGGATCCTTACACAACCCCAGTTATTGCTGAAAAAAATGGTATTGCTGGATTTGTTGATTTAATAGATGGTGTTTCTATTCAAGAAACAACTGACGACGCAACTGGTATTTCCTCTAAATCAGTAGTTGATTGGAGAGCTCAATCAAAAAATACAGATTTAAAACCAAGAATAACCCTAAGAGACGATAAAGGAAACGTTATCAAAAAAGCTGATGATAATGAAGCTAGGTATTATTTAGTTCCAGATTCAATTTTGTCAGTTAAAGATGGGCAAAAAATTTTTGCTGGCGATGTTATTGCAAGACTTCCTAAAGAAACAACAAAAACTAAAGATATTACAGGTGGACTACCGCGTGTTGCTGAGCTTTTTGAGGCAAGAAAAGCAAAAGATAGCGCAATTATTGCAGAAAATGATGGCCAAGTTTTATTTGGAAAAGAAGTAAGAGGAAAACAAAGAATTTCAATCCAACCTGAAAATGGAGATCCATCTAATTATCTGATACCTAAGGGTAAGCACATTAACTTTAACCAAGGTGAAAAGATTAAAAAAGGTGAATACTTATTAGACGGTCAACCATTGCCTCATGACATTCTAAGAATTTTAGGAATTAAAGATCTTACAGAATACTTTGTTAACCAGGTTCAAGAAGTTTATAGACTTCAGGGTGTGGTAATTAATGACAAACATATTGAAACAATTTTAAGACAAATGCTTAAGAAAGTTGAAGTTAAAGTCTCTGGAGATTCGTCTTACTTACCAGGGGAGATTATAGATAGAATAAAATTTGATATAACTAATGAAAAACTTACTGCCGAAGGTAAAAACCCTGCGGTTGGTGAAAGAGTTTTAATGGGTATAACAAAGGCATCACTTCAAACAGAATCATTTATTTCTGCTGCTTCATTCCAAGAAACAACAAGAGTTTTAACTGATGCTGCCATAAAAGGTAAGGTTGACCCTTTAAATGGCTTAAAAGAAAACGTAATTGTAGGAAGATTAGTTCCTGCAGGAACGGGCCACATTAAAAATAATTGGAATAAAAAAGCCCTTGAAGCGGATAAAAATTTTCTAGCTGAACAAGATAAAATCGAGCCTGTGGAAGTTCAAGAAACTCCAGTAAATCAGTAAAAAAACCCGTTAAAATTGTAGTTTTAGTTTGACAAAGTGGAATTAAATAGTATTTTGGCGGTGTTTTTGGTTGGAATGTAGTACCTACTTAATGGAACTAAACGCTGCCACAAAATAACCTGTCAGTTATTTTCATCAAAAATATATTAACTTATTAAATAAATTTTATGCCAACTATTAATCAGTTGTTAAGAAAAAAAAGAATTAAACCTGTTGCAAGAAATAAAGTTCCTGCTTTGCAAAAACAACCTCTTAAACGAGGTGTTTGTGTAAAAGTTTATACGACCACTCCAAAAAAACCCAACTCTGCCTTGAGAAAAGTTGCAAGAGTTAGACTTTCTAATGGTTTTGAAGTAACTGCTTACATAGGTGGTGAAGGTCATAACCTACAAGAACATTCTGTAGTATTAATTAGAGGCGGTCGTGTTAAAGATTTACCAGGAGTTCGATATCATATTCTCAGAGGAAACCTTGATACACAAGGTGTTGCTGGAAGAAAAAAACGTAGATCATTATATGGAACTAAAAAAGGTAAATAGTTATGTCTAGAAAAAAAACGCAACCAAAAAAACTAGTTGTTCCTGATCCAAAGTTTAATTCTACTGTAATTCCAAAATTAATTAATAACATAATGTATGATGGAAAAAGAGGAGTTGCTGCAAAAATAATTTATGAAGCAATTGAAAAAATTAAAACTAAAACTAAAGAAGAACCAATTAATATCTTTAATGAAGCTATAAATAATATTAAACCAACGGTAGAAGTTAGATCAAGAAGAGTTGGTGGCGCAACATATCAAGTTCCCGTTGAAGTTAAATCTAAGAGAGCTCAAGCTTTAGCAATAAGATGGCTAGTTGATGCCTCAAGAAAAAGAAAAGATAAACATATGTCAGATAAAATTTTTAATGAACTTTATGATGCGTATGAAAAAAAAGGATCAGCAGTTAAAAAAAAAGAGGATGTACATAAAATGGCAGAGTCAAATAAAGCTTTTGCACATTTTAGGTGGTAATAAATCATGGCTAGAACACATACATTAGATAAATATAGAAACATCGGTATTATGGCTCATATTGATGCGGGTAAAACCACTACAACAGAAAGAATTTTATATTACACGGGAAAAAGTCATAAAATTGGTGAAGTTCATGATGGAGCTGCAACAATGGATTGGATGGAGCAAGAGCAAGAGAGAGGTATTACGATTACTTCTGCTGCAACAACTTGTTTTTGGAATGACCATAGAATTAATATTATTGATACTCCTGGTCACGTAGATTTTACAATTGAGGTAGAGAGATCATTAAAGGTTTTAGATGGTGCCGTTTGTGTCTTTGATGGAGTCGCTGGTGTGGAGCCTCAATCGGAAACCGTATGGAGACAAGCTGACAAATATAAAGTTCCAAGAATTTGTTTTGTTAATAAATTAGATAGAACTGGTGCTGATTTTTATAGATGTGTTGAAATGATCAAGGAAAGGTTAGGTTGTAAGCCACTTCCAGTTCAAATTCCAATCGGAATTGAAGCTGATTTATCTGGTGTTATTGACCTAGTTAAAATGAAAGCACAAGTTTGGAAAAATGAAGCTCTAGGCGCTGATTGGGATTACAAAGAAATTCCTGATGATTTAAAAGAAATTTCTCAAAAATACAGAACGGAATTAGTAGAGATGGCTGTAGAACAAGATGAAAAATTAATGGAAGCATACCTAAATGGTGATGAAATAAAAGAAGAAGATTTGGTAAAATGCATAAGAAAAGGAACTTTAAATTTTAGTTTTGTTCCAATAACAACCGGTTCAGCTTTTAAAAACAAAGGTGTTCAACCTTTACTTGATGCAGTAATTAACTATTTACCAAGTCCAATCGATATAGGATCTATAAATGGAACAAAACCAGGAAGTGAAGAAGTTGTTGAAATGAAGTTTGAAGATAGTACAGGATTTTCTGCATTAGCATTTAAAGTCGCTAATGACCCATTCGTGGGTTCTTTAACTTTTATTAGAATTTATTCAGGAACAATTAAAACTGGTACAGGTATTTACAATTCATCAAAAGAAAAAGAAGAAAGAGTTGGCAGAATGCTTTTAATGCACGCAAACTCAAGAGAAGATATTAAAGAAGCGAATACTGGAGATATTGTTGCTTTGGCTGGTTTAAAATACACAATAACAGGTCACACTCTTTGTGACGAAGAAAATCCTGTTTTATTAGAGCCAATGGAATTTCCAGAACCTGTAATTGAAATTGCTGTTGAGCCCAAAACTAAAGCTGACCAAGAAAAAATGGGTGAAGCTTTAGGGCGATTAGCTAAAGAAGACCCTTCATTTAGAGTCACATCTGATGAAGAATCTGGTCAAACAATTATTAAAGGGATGGGAGAGTTACATTTGGATATCATAGTTGACAGAATGAAAAGAGAATTCAAAGTTGAAGCAAATGTTGGAGCTCCACAAGTCGCTTATAGAGAAACTTTACAAAATCCTTCAGAATTTGAATACACACATAAAAAACAGAGTGGTGGTGCAGGCCAATTTGCAAAAGTTAAACTTTTAGTTGAACCACAAGAACCTGGCGCCGGTAGATCTGTTGAAAGTAAAATTAAAGGTGGTGCAATACCTAAAGAATTTTTACCTGGCGTTGAAAAAGGGATTGAGACAATTTCTGATGGTGGAATATTAGCAGGGTTCCCTATGATAGACTTCAAAGTTACAATTTTAGATGGTCTACATCACGATGTTGACTCAAGTGTACTTGCTTTTGAGTTAGCTGGAAGAGCTTGTTTTAAAGAGGCTTGCACAAGAGGAACTTTAAAATTACTAGAACCAGTGATGAGAGTTGAAGTTGTAACACCTGAGGATTATATGGGTGATGTTATTGGAGATTTAAATAGTCGAAGAGGTCAAATAAGCACTCAAGAGCAAAGAGGAAATGCAACAGTAATTACTGCGATGGTTCCCTTAGCGAATATGTTCGGATATATAAATAGCTTAAGATCAATGTCACAAGGAAGAGCTCAATACTCAATGTTTTTTGATCACTATTCAAAAGTACCACAAAATGTTCAAGATGAAGTAACCAAGAAAATTGCAGGTTAATTATGGATAAGCAAAATATTAGAATTAAACTTAGAGCATATGATAATAAAATCTTAGATGCTTCTACAGAAGAAATTGTTAATACTGTAAAAAGAACTGGAGCTACAGTTAAAGGCCCAATTCCACTTCCAACTAAAATTGAAAAATACACAGTTTTAAGATCACCACATATAGATAAAAAAAGTAGAGATCAATTTGAAACAAGAACTCATAAACGATTGATAGATATAATTGAACCAACACCACAAACAGTGGAGGCTTTGATGAAATTAGATTTAGCTTCTGGTGTTGATGTGGAGATAAAAATATAATCATGACTGAAATAGCCTTAATTGGAAAAAAAATAGGTATGACTAGGGAGTTCTATAAAACTGGAAAACTAGTGCCTGTAACTGTAGTTAAAATGGAAAAAGCAAGAGTAATAAACGTTATAGAAGAAGAAAAACGTGGATATAAAGCTATTCAACTTGGTTTTGGTAAAGTTAAAAACTCAAAACTAACAAAAGCAATGAAGGGCTTTTATACAAAAAAAAACACTGAGGCTAAAAAAAAATTAAAAGAATTTAGAGTAACAGATACATCTTTATACAAAGAAGGTAATGAATTTGGTTTAGAAATATTTAATGAAGTTAAATTTGTAGACACAACATCAAAAACAATTGGTAAAGGATTTGCGGGTGCGATGAAAAGACATAACTTTGGAGGCTTAAGAGCCACACACGGTGTGTCAGTTTCACATAGGTCGCATGGTTCAACTGGACAAAGACAAGATCCTGGAAAAGTGTTTAAAGGGAAAAAAATGGCTGGTCACATGGGAGATAAATTAAGAACCATGCAAAATATAGAAATTATAAAAGCTGATATAGAAAATGAATTATTATATTTAAAGGGGTCAATTCCTGGCTCTAAAAATACAGAAATACTTGTCAAAAAAGCAGTTAAAAACATTAATAAACTTACGATTAAAGAAAAAATTGCTGTTGCTGAAGAAGCGAAAAAAACACCAGATAAAAAGAAAAAATAATGAAAATAAATAAATTAAACTTAGATGGTAAAAAAGATTTGATAGAAGTTCTAGATAAAATATTTTCTGCTAAAATCAATAAAAAACTGGTTGATAATGTTTTATATAAAACAAATGCAAATTATAAAGGTAGACATGCTAAGACCAAGCAACAAAATGAAATTACCGGTTCGACTTCAAAAATTTATGCACAAAAAGGAACTGGTGGCGCTCGTCATGCAAGTAGAAAAGCACCTATATTTGTAGGTGGTGGTGTTGCACATGGTCCTAAAGGTGAACTAGCTTATAAAAAGAGAAAATTAAACAAAAGCGAAAAAAAATTAAGTATAGCATCTTTAATTACAGAAAAAAATAAACTCAATAATTTAATAATTTTTAGTGATTTTGGAGGTGAAATTAAAAAAACAAAAGAAATGCAGATAATAATTAAAAAATTTGAAATTACAAATTCATTAATTATTTTAGATAAAATTTCAAAAGATAAGATTGAAAAATCAGCAAGGAATATTCCAAATGTTAAAGTTACAGATATTAATCATTTTAGTGCTTTTGATATAATTAAATTTAAAAAAGTTGTATTTACCGAAAGTTCAGTAAAAGAACTAGAGAAAAGATATTCATAAAATGCATAAAATACATTTATACGATAAAATTATATCACCAATAGTAACGGAAAAATCTACAACTCTTTCTGAGCAAAATAAAATTGTTTTTAAAGTACCAAGAGACGCAAATAAGATAAACTTGAAAAAAAATATAGAAAAAATTTTTAAAGTAAATGTAACTAAAATAAATATAGTTAACAAACAAAATAGAACCAAAGTTGCAAGAGGGAAAAAAGTAATGGTTCAAGGATATAAGAAAGCAATCATAACACTTAAAAAAGGTCAAAGCATAGATCTAACAACAGGTATTTAAAAAAAATGGCATTAAAAACTTTTAAACCCTATACAAAATCAACGAGAGGAACAATCCTCGTCGATAGAACTGGTTTATGGAAAGGCAAGCCATTTAAATTATTAGTTGAACCCAAAAATTCAATGAAAGGTAGAAATAATAATGGTCATATAACATCACGAAATAGAGCTGGTGGTCATAAGAAGATGTACAGACTAGTTGATTTCTATAGAAAAAAATTTGATATGCCTGGCACGGTAGAAAGAATTGAGTATGATCCAAATAGATCTTGTTACATCATGTTAATTAAATTTGAAGATGGACAACACTTTTATTATTTAGCTCCACAAAAGATTAAAATAGGTGACACTATTGAAAATGGATCAAAAAAAGAGATTAAAATTGGTAATTGTATGCCTCTTCAGGATATACCGGTTGGAATTGATATTCATAATGTTGAACTTCAACCAGGGGCAGGTGGAAAGATTGCTAGATCAGCTGGAACATCAGTTACAATAAGTGGTTTAGATGGAAATTATTCACTAATTAAAATGACCTCAGGTGAGGTGAGAAAAATCGACTCAAGATCAATGGCTACAATTGGTGTATTATCAAATCCAGATCAAAAAAATATTAAAATTGGTAAAGCAGGAAGATCAAGATGGTTAGGTAGAAGACCCCATACCAGAGGTGTTGTAATGAACCCAGTTGATCACCCCCATGGTGGTGGAGAAGGTAAAACTGCTGGCGGAAGACATCCAGTTTCACCCACTGGTCAATCTGCAAAAGGATTAAAAACTAGATCTAATGCTAGAACAGATAAATTTATAGTTAGAAGAAGAAACAAAAGAAAGGATTCTAAAAAATAATGGCTAGATCAGTGTGGAAAGGACCTTTTGTTGAAGAAAGCTTAATCAAAAAGGTAGAAAAACAAAAATTGGATCCAAAAAAAATGCCTATTAAAACATGGTCAAGAAAATCAACAATAATTCCTGAATTTATTGGTGTTAGCTTCTTGATCTATAATGGAAAAAAATTTATACCGGTTACAATATCTGAAGACATGGTTGGACACAAACTTGGA
>Ga0209709_10001578_pt1 | contig 20847 bp, 21 predicted proteins | sample ArcticOcean_MG_C_2_FD_187435 | JGI IMG/M metagenome (GOLD analysis project Ga0209709, IMG submission 187435) | Marine microbial communities from western Arctic Ocean - ArcticOcean_MG_CB4_136 (SPAdes) (version 2) | ecosystem: Environmental > Aquatic > Marine > Oceanic | place: Arctic Ocean...
ATATAAGCTAACACACTATCTATGTCTTTATCAGATAAATTATCTTCATAGCCCATCATTTTTCCTTCATAACCTTCTACTAATTTTGCTAAGCCATATTTAATTATACTATGTAAAGTTTTATCATTATGATGCCAAGTATGACCTGTTCCATTTAATGGCGGCGCTTTTTGGTGACCATCATCATCTACACCTTTCCAATTTTCAGCTCCATTTAAATTAATCATATGACAAGAAACACAATTATTTTCATAAGCAATTTTACCTCTAGTAATCATTAATACTGAATCTATCGTTATTGGAAAATGATTATGTGCACTGCTATTTCCAATTAATGATATCGAAAAAATTATAAAAAATATAAATTTCATTTAACATCCGTTTTTAGACATATTTTTGGTTTTTGCAACAAACTCAATTCTTAAATCTTGGATACACTACTGGATAGAGTTGGAGGTGGTCTTATTTCATCTGTTATAAATTTTTTTATGATGTGGATTGTGTGAGGTTCGAACCCACGACCTAACGATTAAGTGTCGTCCACTCTACCAACTGAGCTAGGGCGCTTAGCTATATGTCTCAACATTTATTTAACATTTACAGCTAAGTTGTACAAATCAAAAATTAACTATTTGTTAAATAAAGAAATGAAAAAATTTTCTAAAAATTCTACACTACAAGTATCATTAAAAATAATTTTTTTATTTTCTTTAATTTTTGAAGAAATCGAATCTCTGTAATTGCTGTTTTTGGATAATTTAATAGCCAAGTTTATATACTCTTCTTTGGTGGAACAGATTAGTTCTTCGAGTTTTAAATTTTGTAAAAGTGCACACGTATGTTTTCCTCTCATAAATTTCGAAGGAGAAGTAATTAAAGGTTTGTTTAAATTTAAAGCATCAATGGATGTATTAAGACCAGACCAATCAAAACTATCCAATATAATGTCAGCTTTATATATTAAATTTAAATAATCTTGGTAAGAAGCTTGAGGATAAAAAACTAAATGATCTTCAGGCAAGAAATTACTTTTTTTACATGCTAAAGATAACCTATCTTCAAACTTTTTAGAAACAAAGTCGTTTTTTGAAGTTAAAAACCAAATTTTACAATTTCTATTTTGATTAATTATATCTATGTAAACATGATCATGTTGAGGTAAAAGTTTATAATTAGATTGTAAAACTAAAAAAATTGTCTTTTCTTTATTACTTTTATCACTTAAATCTTTTAACTTTATGTTTTCAGGAACGTCATAATCTACTCCTAGTTTTGGTAGTTTAATTAACTTTTCAGAATAATGATCTTGAGCAAACTCTTCTTCCATATTTTCGCTACTTAAAAAATAATCAATATTTTTTAAACCAGTAGTCACTGGCACGCCGTAAGCACAACACTGAATTTTAGCTAATCTTAAAGATGCTAAAATTTGCATCTTAGGTACCATCCCTATATCTAAATAAATTAGAACATCTAATTTATCAGAAAAGATTTTGTCAATTAATTTGTCTAAATTAGCTTCTTGTAAAAAATTATTAGAATTATTTTTAATTTCATCAGTAACACTATCAACGTTAAAACCTAGATTATAAACAAAAGTATTAAATTTATTTTTATTAATTTTAGTTATCCAATTTTTAAATAATTTTGTCACAACATGTTCACAAAAAAAAGATGAGACGAAACCAATTTTTATAGGTTTATGGGAATTAGTAGTTTCAATGTTAAGATGATATTTGGGATAAATACTTTTAGTAAACGAAGTTAAAATATTACCATATCTTTTTTGTAAATCTGTAATATCTTTTCCATTATAATGAAGATAAAAATTTGTACTTGCACATAGTGCATTTAAAACTTTATCTTTATTAAAAACTTTATCTTTTTTTAAAATGTTTTCTATTAAAAGAAGATTTTTTTCAAAATGACTTTCAGAAATTTTTATTTCATTCTCATCTTTATAAATTACTGGAAATGTATTCATCATTAACCATAATGACCTAAGATTATCAGGTTCGTACATTAATGCTTTTTTATAATAATAAATTGATAATTTTTCATCACCAATTTCTTGATTATATTCACCTAAATTATTTAATGCTTGAGTATTTTTAGGATCTTTTTTTAAAATATTTTCACATAAAATTATTGCTTCTTTAAGCTTACCTGTTTTATTTAATGATATACTTAAGTTAATTGAAGCGTCGATAGAGTTAGGATTAATTGCTATTGCTTTTTTATAATAATCTATTGATTTTTCATAATCTTCTTGTTCTCTAAAAATATTACCTAAATTAAATAAAGGTTTGTCTTTATTTGAACCTTCGTTTTTTAAAATTGCAATTTCATAATTTTCAATAGCTTTATTTATATAATTTTTTTTTTGATAAACGTTTCCTATATTATTAAAAGCATCAGAGAAATTTGATTTAATTTTAATTGCTTCCTCAAAAGATTTGAGCGCTTTTTCTAAATCATTTAACTCATAAAAAACAATACCAAGATTATTATATGCCTCAGCAAATTTTGGATTTACTTTTATTGTATTATTAAAGGTTTCAATTGCTTTATTAAACTCCTTTAATTGCGAATATATAATTCCAATATTACTCAAAGATAGAAAATGATCTGGTTTTGCTACTAAAATTTTTTCATAAATTTTCTTTGCTTCATCTAATTTACCTTGGGTGTGTAATTTTAAAGCTAACTTGAATGCTTCGTTTAATGAAATACTTTTTTCCATTATAAGCGTGAAGCTATATATTCTTTAATCATAGAATTATAATATTGAAAACAAAGCCCTTGGTTCATTTCGTGACCTCCATTTTTTCTAGTTGAAAGAGATTCTTCCCAATTATCTCCTTTTACTACACAAGACTTTCCATTGATTTTAAAATTTTCAGAAATGACAATTCTTTTAACTCCCGGAACCTCTTCTAACCAATCAGATAGCAGTCCTTCATATTTATCCTTAGGATGTGTAAAAGCTAAAACGGGAACATTATTTGATTGTTTAATATTATTAATTTGTCTTTCTCTAAGTTCAGCGGGACCTGGTCTTTTCTTAGCAAATTTAGCTAGGGCCTCCTCAGGACCAACTTTTTTTACTTTATATTTTGAAGAGAGCTTACCAAAACAGGCTTGCATATATGATATGCCTCCACCTACTTTTTCAGGGTAAGCAGATAATAACATTAAGGTTAATAGACCTCCACACGAATGACCTGATATAATAATTTGTTTCCTGGGTACTCCTATATCTATAAATTTTTCAACTAACTCTAAATTTTTCTCAACTCTTTTATCTAGTTTATGTTTACCTACATAAGGAGTTTTAGAATTCCACCAATTTTTTTTCAGCGACATGTCTCCAGCAAAGTCATTTGTACAAAAATTATAAACCATAATTTTTTTACCATTAATTTCCTCATTTACTAGTGAAGCTTGGTTTCTTATTTGGTTTACCCAAATACATTCTTTCGTTTTCACACTATCATTGGTATTTTGTCCATGATTATAAATAATTATAATTTTGTTTTTAGGGTCTTTAATATCCATACCTTCTTTTACTGAAGATGATTTGGTAATAAAGCCACTTTTTAAAATTTTTCCATTAGCATAAACGTTATTAGAGACTGCTAAAAATATTATAATTAATAATAATTTTTTCATTTAAATAATCCTTTCAATCCTTTTTCTGATGCTTCGCAGACACCTTTTTCTGTGATTAAACCTGTTACATATTTAGCAGGTGTTACGTCAAAAGCTAAGTTCATTGCTTTACTTTTTATTGGATAAATTAATACTTTTTGAATTTTATTATCTTTATCTAATCCTTCTATATGCGTTAGTTCTTCTGCATTTCTTTCTTCAATTGGAATTTCTTTATAATCTTTTATTTTCCAGTCAATAGTTGAGCTAGGCAAAGCGACGTAAAAGGGGATATTGTTATCATGTGCAGCTAAAGCTTTTAAATAAGTTCCAATTTTATTACAAACATCTCCGGTTGATAAAGTTCTGTCAGTTCCAACAATACACAAATCAACTTCTCCACTTTGCATGAGTATACCGCCTGTATTGTCAGCAATAATTGTATTTGGAACTTTTTCTTCATTCAACTCATATGAAGTTAAATTAGCTCCTTGATTTCTCGGTCTTGTTTCGTCTACCCAAACATGAATTGGAATTCCTTTATTATGCGCATGGTAAATTGGAGATGTTGCGGTACCCCAGTTAATAGTTGCAAGCCATCCAGCGTTACAGTGTGTTAAAATGTTTACTGTATCTTTTTTTTTATTATAAATTTCTTCAATAATTTTTAATCCATAAAAACCAATATTCTCACAAAACTTAACATCTTCATCACATATTAATTTTGCCTGATTTAAAGCAATCTTTATTAATTCGTTATTATTGATTCCTTTTAATTTTTGGATCATTCTGTCTACTGCCCATTTTAAATTAATGGCAGTAGGTCTAGATTGAATTAAAGCTTCAGAACTTTGTTTAATAAAATCAGGATCATTTTTTTCCATAATAGCTAAAACAATCCCATAGGCTGCTGTGCCACCTATTAATGGGGCTCCCCTAACCTCCATAATTTTTATAGCATTAATTGCATCTTTAACTGTTTTAAGATCTTTAATTATAAATTGATGCGGAAGTTTTGTTTGATCAATTATTTTCACTGTTTGACTTTTTTCATCAAACCAAATTGTGCGATACTCTTTTCCTTCTATTTTCATGTCAAAAAATTTCTTCTAAGTATTTAACTGTACTTTTGTATTATATTTCTTATTCATTTATTTAAAACCCTCCCTGCAACTGTTTTTAATTTATCAATTGTTTTTTTTGTTCTTTTTTCTGGAGCAGTGATAATAGCTACATCTAAACATTTATTGGTTGGATCTTTTGAATCTATATGACTTTCGAAATTTTCAATAACATTTTTAATCATACTTTTTGCTTTGGCAGCGTTTCCTAATAAAACTTTAATAACAGTTTGAACATCAACATTTTCATGATCTGGATGCCAGCAATCATAATCAGTAACCATAGAGACAGATGCATATCTGATTTCAGCTTCTCTGGCTAATTTAGCTTCTGGCATATTAGTCATTCCAATAACATCAGCTTTCCAAGATCTGTATAGATTAGATTCAGCTAATGTTGAAAATTGAGGTCCTTCCATCGCTACATAGGTACCGCCTCTTTGATAGTCTATTTTTTCTTTCTTTATTGCTTCTTCACAGGCATTCATTAAACCATTTGATGTTGGGTGTGCCATCGAAACATGAGCCACAATATCTTCATCAAAAAAAGTTTTTATTCTTGCAAAAGTTCTATCTATAAATTGATCAATAATTACAAACTTTCCTGGTGGCAAATTTTCCTTTAAGGACCCCACCGCAGATACAGAAATAATGTCTGTAACACCTAATTGTTTTAAAGCATCAATATTAGCTCTAAAGTTTATATTTGAGGGTGAAATTTTATGCCCTCTGGCATGACGTGGTAAAAAACAAACTTCTTTTCCTTTATACCCAAAATTTAATACTTCATCAGATGGTTTTCCCCAAGGAGTTGTTATTAAATTCCATTTTTGATTTTCTAATCCTTCAATATCATAAAGTCCGCTTCCTCCTATAATTGCTAGTTTGTTTTTTGTCATAATTTATTATAATTAATATGATCTTTTTTATTAACTTTGAAGCAAAAAATGGATTTAAAAAAATACATTCGATCGATTCAGGATTACCCTAAAAAAGGTATTTTATTTAGAGATATAACTACGTTAATAAAAGATAAAAATGCTTTTAAAGAAAGTGTAAATCAAATGGCTAAAATAATAAGTGTTTTAAACTGTGATAAAATAGCTGGTATAGAATCTAGGGGTTTTATCTTTTCCTCTCCTCTTGCTTATAATTTATCAAAACCAAACATTTTAATGCGTAAAAAAAATAAACTTCCTGCCGAAAGATATTCAGTAGATTTTGAGCTTGAATACGGTAAGGGAACACTCGAAGTACATAAAGACTCAATATCAACTGGGGAAAAAGTAATTATTATTGATGATCTGATAGCTACCGGTGGAACAGCAGAGGCCTCTGCCAAACTTGTTGAAAAATGTGGTGGAAAAGTTTTAGGTTTTGTATTTGCTATAAACTTATTTGATTTAGGTGGAAAAAAATTACTGGAGAACAAGGGTTATAAAACTTATAGTTTAATGGATTTTCCTGGTCACTAAATTTCTCTTTTAGTCCAAGTGGTTGGGGTAAGATCATTATTTATTTCTATATCAATATTATAGTCAAAAGGTCTTGTTCCTCTTTTTTTAATATAATTATATGTTTTTTCAATACCTTCTTTTAAATTAATAGTAGTTTTGTAATTTAAAAGTTTTCTAGCTTTGTCGGCAGAACAAGTGGCATACTTTACTTCTCTTGGTCTATCTTTCGCATATATAGGTTTTAAATTACTCCCTGTTATATTTGAACAAATTTCAGCAACTTTATTAATAGAGACAAATTCTTCATCTGGACCGATATTAATAATTTGTTTATTAAGATTTTTTTGATCTAACATAGGAAGTAAACAGGTAATACAATCTTCTATATAAGAAAAACATCTTTTTTGTTCACCGTTACCATAAATAATTGGAGCTTTATTTTGAAGCATTCTATTAATCATTATTGAAACTACATTTCTAAAAGGATCATCATATTTTTGTCTTGGTCCAATAATATTATGAGGAACTGCTATAACCCACTCTATATTATTTAATTCGCAAAGATTAATTAAAACATTTTCAGCGGCTACTTTTGATATAGCATATGGATCAACAGGTTTAGGATTCATATCTTCTAAAAAAGGAGTTTTTTGATTTCCATATCTGGCCATAGACGAACAATATATAATTCTTTTAACTTTATTAGAAACAGCAGATGTGAAGACAGAAACTGAAGCTAAATAATTATTTTTTGTAATTTCAACGGGAGAGAATACTGATAATCCTTCATGTGCTGTAGCAGCACAATGATAAACAACATTTACATCTTTCATAATACTGTTCATTTTTTGAAGATCACAACAATCGTAATTAAAAAAATTTATACTTTTAGGTACATTGTCTTCATATCCACCAATCATATTATCTACACCTATTACCTCGTGTTTCATCATGGATAATCTCTCTGCTAAATGTGAGCCTAAAAAACCTGCTACACCTGTGACTAAAATTTTTTGTGGGACAAAACTCATTTATAGTTTTGTATATTTTTAATTTCTATAAATCAATGTTTAATATTTAAATTTTTGGTCGATACCAAGAGCTTCTACCTATTATTGCATTTAATAAACCTGAAAATCTTTGATAATAAATTCTCTTTTTAGTTTTATTAAGTACTAAAGTAAAAAATATAACTTTAATTAGTGTGCTTAAAAGTTTTGGTAAAATTATTAAAAAAGAAATAAAAAAACCTTTATATTTTTTATTATAATAAAATGTTGACCACATCCAATGCCAATTACGTGATAACTCGACTTCGTTAAAGTATTTTGGATTAACCGTACTAGCTCCTAAATGTTTAATTTTCGCATTTGGTAATATATATATTGAACCACCATTGTTTATAACTCTTTTGCATAAATCGTTATTTTCAAGATACATAAAAAAACTTTCATCAAAATAATTATTATTTGGAAATTTTTTCCTATTTAATAATATAGAATATCCATCTATATATTTAACTTTAAAAGCTTTTTCAGATTTTATGTTTGTATATTTTGAGTTTAATAATTCATAATTAGGGAAGTTCATATCAGATGATATGGGTGACAACAGGGTAAAATCTTCAATTTCTTTTTCTTTTGAGGTTACGAATATCTTATCTAAAGTATTTTTCTCAATAGTTGTATCTGGATTAATTATATAAACATAATCAGTATTTGAAGCTTTTATTCCAATATTATTTCCGGCTCCCATGCCTAAATTTTTATTTGTTAATATACAGTTTACGTTTTGATACTTTTCTTCAAGATATTTTTTAAAAGATAGATTATCAGAGTTTTCAACTACTATAATAGGTAAGTTTGAATTAATAGACTGTACACATTTATCAATAACTTTCTCACTTCTTAAAGTTACAATTATTATTGATAAATTTTGCCCAGATATTGACATAGTATAATGAATACTAATAATAACGTTCTTTAGATAAAAAGTATACTAAGAGTCTTTAGTTTATTGATAAAATATGAAAAAATTTATAGTAACAGGTGGGTCGGGTTTTATTGGTTGTAATCTAGTGAAGTATTTACTCAAAAAACGATATGTAGTTATTAATATTGATAAGTTAAGTTATTCAGGTAATAAAAATAATCTTAAGAATATAACTAATAATAAAAATTACTTTTTTTATAAAGTGGATATAAATAATCAAGTAAAAATTAATAAAATTTTTAACAAGCACAAACCTAATGGAATTTTTAATCTTGCTGCAGAAACACACGTTGATAGATCAATAGATAGCCCTAAAAAATTTATTAATAGTAACTATTTAGGCGTTTATAATTTATTAGAATCAATTTTGTATTATGAAAAAAAAAATAAAAAAAAGTTAAGACTAATTCATATTTCTACAGATGAGGTATATGGTGATATTTTAAAAGGTAAGACTGATGAAAATTATCCTTACAAACCAAGTTCACCTTATTCTGCTACAAAGGCAGGAGCTGATCATTTAATTAAAGCATATATAAGAACTTATAAATTAAATGCATCAATTTCTAATTGTTGTAATAATTACGGTCCAAATCAATTTCCTGAAAAATTAATACCAAAATTAATTTTTAATATTCTTAATAACAAAGATCTTCCAATATACGGGCAAGGTAAAAATTCAAGAGAATGGATGCATGTAAATGATCATTGTGAAGCTTTACTTTCAATTTTTCTAAAAGGAAAAATTGGAGAAAGTTACAACATAGGATCTGGAATAATTCTAAAAAATATTGAAATAGCAAAGAAACTAATAAAAATAGTAGTGAATAAAAATAGTAATTATAGATCAAAGGTTAAAATAAAATTTGTAAAAGATCGTCCAGGTCATGATTTCAGATATGCTTTAAATAGTTCAAAAATTCTAAAAAAACTTAAATGGAAATCAAAAATACCTTTAAAATTAGGTTTATCAAAAACATTTGAATGGTACTTTAAAAATCATAACTTTTTTTCTAAGACATCAAAAAAACAATTTGATAAAAGATTAGGTCTAAAGACATGATAAAAAAAGGTATTATTTTAGCAGGCGGTGTTGGGACAAGAATGAGTCCTTTGACAAAAGCGGTTAACAAACAACTCTTACCAATATACGACAAACCTTTAATTTTTTACCCTCTGTCGGTTTTAATGTTGTCGGGTATAAGAGATATTTTAATTATTGTAAATAAAGGTCAATTAAATCAGTTTAAAAAAATTATCCCTAATGGAGATAATATTGGTATTAAAATTTCTTATATAGAACAGAAATATCCTAGCGGGTTGCCTGATGCTTTTCGCATTGGTAAAAATTTTATTAAAAATGATAACGTTGCTTTAATATTAGGAGATAATTTTTTTTACGGACAAAGCTTAACTGAGAAATTAAAAAAGTGTGTTAAATTAAAGAAAGGTGCTACTGTAATTTTACATCCAGTAGCAAATCCATCTTCTTATGGAATAGCAAGTATTAATAATAAAAAAAAAATTATAAAGATTGTAGAAAAACCCAAAAAAACGTTTTCAAATTTAGCTGTAACAGGACTTTACTTTTTTGATAATAATGCAGTTAAGTATAGCTTCAAATTAAAACCTTCAATGAGAAATGAGCTTGAAATTGTAGATCTTTTGAACAAATACAGAAAAGAAAATAAACTATCGGCAGAATTTCTTGGTCGTGGTGGAGCGTGGCTTGACACTGGTTCTATAGAAGATTTTTATAACACTTCCTCATTCGTGTCGGCTCTAGAAAATCGACAGGGCCTTAAAATCGCATGCCTCGAAGAAATTGCATTTAAAAACAAATGGATAAATAAAAATAATATTGAAAAATCAATAAAGTTCTACGGTAAATGTGGATACTCACAGTATTTATCAAATTTAATTAAAAAAAAGAAAAATTAATTATCTAGATCATTTCTTATATCGTGAAATATAATAGGTAATGTTGAATATTTAGTATTCTTTTGGAACCAATAAGACATAAATCTTTCAGCAAGAAAACCATAAATTCTAATTTTTCCAAAACCTTTCAAATCATTAAAACCAAATAAGCTTTCACATTTTTCTAACCAAGGAAATACATCTTCATAATAATTTTTAAGTATTTCTTTAGATTTACATATAAACATATTATGAGGATTGAACGATACTTCGGTATTCACATACTTTCTAAAATCATTTTTGTTTGATAAATCTAGTAGATCAATAGCATCATTTAGATTATTTTTTCCATGCATTAAATCAAAATGAAAATTTAAATTCCTTTTATTTTTATTTAAAAGTAAAAGTGGATTTTTTAAAATAGTTGTAAAGCCTAACTTAAAAAACTTCATTAATTTTCTTTTGTTTATAAACATAGGTTCACCTAAAATAGCTTCGTAATTGTTTAAACTTTTTGGAATTTGCTTTAAAACTTGCGTGTTCAAACTATCAATATTTATATTAGATTGCTTAAAATTGTATAAGCTCCAAAATTTTCTATACTGACAAAAACCAATCCATTGATTATCAATTTTATTTAAATAATTTTTCCAAAGCCAATAATGGAACGTATATTCGCCATAGTTTTTATTTTTCTTTGAAATATTGTCTCCTGTTTTGTCATCAAACCACTCTTTACTAAATTTTTTTTCTCCTAAACCAACAGGTGTATATTCTAGTTCTTTAATAAAGTTATAATGGTTTGGCTCTAAAGATAAACAAAACATTTTAAAACTATTCATTATTAATTTTCTATTTTTTCTTTTAAAGTTTCAACTGGTATCTCAAAACTACCATGTTGATTGGGAAAATTAAAATTATCTATTTTTTTAGAATTAACAATTATAGGTTTATATATTAAGTTATTTTTTTTACATATATTTTTAATTGAATTACCAGAAATTGAGCTTCTAAGTTCTATTATTTTTGTACCTGGGTCTGAAAATACCAAATTAGCAAATCCAGCACCATGAAGACCTACGATGCATTCTGCATTATAAAATAAATTAGCCTGTTGGAGAAAATTCATTTTATGCAATTTTACCACAATAAAATTTTCTTTCATCAAATACTTTTTAACTTCATTATTATTAGATACAGCTCTTTGTGCAGATCGATTACTATCATCATCCCTATCTATATAAAAATTTTTTTTCTTTTTTTCTTTTGTAAGAATTTTTTTTTCTTCGAAAAAATTTCTATACCATTTAGAAATCCAAGCTGGTTGATTATTATTATCATTTGATGCGTTGCCAGTGACTAACACTGGATGATCTGTTAAAATGATATTTTCTGATTTTATATGTCTATATTCGACACTAGAAATTCTCTTTTGTTTGGGAATCTCAAGTAAATCTAAAGTATCTGTTTGAAAATTTTTTTCTAAATTTGGGAATAAAAAATAATCTATTTTTTCTAAATTATAAAAATCACTGCACAATGAAATTCGTGGCAATACATCAAACATCCAATGCCAATAGTTATCATTACCTCCACCTCCAGTAAGTAAAGATAAAACAGTACCATCTAACTTTTTCATTTTTCTTGGTGTTCCTTTTGTAAAAGCTATATTTTCATCAATTTTGGAATTATAAATAATTGAATCGTTGGTACGTCTGAATTGAAAAGAAGGTCCCTCTATTATTTTATTATCAATTATAACAGCAGTATCATGAATGCGGTCTGTGTATAATCTGCCATTCTCGATTTTATAAACTTTATAATTTATATCTTCTTCTTTAGTTGTAACATTAGTTTTAATTTTATCATGATCATTTGGTTTTATAGAATTATCTATTTTTCCATGAAATATAATGAAAATGTTATACGCAAATTTTTTAAATATATTTTGTAAATTTTTTTTTATCACTATTATAACTATTTGGTAGCGGGAAGTGGAATCGAACCACTGACCTCAGGCTTATGAGTCCTGCGCTCTAACCGACTGAGCTACCCCGCCATTTAATATTGTTCGCTTTATAATAGATTTTTATCTTAGTGCAATCAAGTATTTGAAAATATTCACTTTAGTGCGTCAGTTACTGTTTAGTTTTTGATCTTAAAAGCAACTATCGCATCACCCTGTTTTACTAATTTTGGTCTATCAGCTTGTAAACTAATACCACCTGAAGCTGGAACAACAACGTATTGTTCCCCATTTACTTCATACACTGATGGTGGGGCAGATCCAATGAAAGGTAACTCAAATGACCACAATTCTTTTCCTGTCGATGAATCAAATGCTCTAATTAATTTATCAATAGTTCCAGCTGCAAAAACTAAATTACCTGAAGTTGCTGTAGCTCCTCCAAAATTTTCTGTACCAGTATTTTTATTACTAGATTTTAATGATTGATAATATCCTAAAGGAACTTGCCAAATAATTTTACCACTATTTAAATTAAGAGCGGTAAGTGTACCCCAAGGTGGTTTTGTGCCAGGATAATCGTCTAAATCACGTAGAGGTTTCCCCAAATCGATTTTGTACTCAAAATTTTTGCTTATATCGTATGAAGCTAAAACTTTTAACGTATATGCAATTTGATTAGCAGTAACGTAAAGAATATTTTTATAAGGATCAATTGAGGCACCAGTCCATTGAGCTCCTCCACCTAAATTATATACAATTGTATCTTTATTTAATTCATGTGTAGGGAAAAAACCATAATTTGATTTCTCTACGATCGAAGTAATATGATCTCTACTAGCTTTATTCAAGTTAGTAATATCATTTTTTGTAAAAATATTTCTTGAAAAAGGTTCAGGTAATTTAAATGATGGTTGGTATGGACATGTTTTTTCACCAGGAAATTTAGATACTGGAGCTATTTTTTTTTCATAATCAAATATTGGTTCACCAGTAAATCTATCTAAAATAATAGTATTACCTAACTTTGTAACTGCTATCGCTACATCAATTCGTGCCCCGTATTTGTTAATAGTAGTTAAAATAGGTGGGGCCGCAATATCAAAATTCCATATATCGTGACATGTTTCTTGAAAATACCAGAGCATTTTTTTATTTCTCACATCAAAAGCTATTAAACTATTTGCAAATAGATTTTTTCCGGGTCTTTTTACACCGACAGAATATGGAAGAGGATTACCAGTAGTTAGAAAAACTAGTCCATTTTTATTATCTGAAGAAATACCTCCCCACGGGTTTCCTGACTTAAAATCTCTACTGTTAAAGATTTTTTTATCAATTTGTCTTAAATAATATTTCCAATATAATTTACCAGTATAAAGATCGTAAACTTCAATAGCAGGTCTGGTTGTGCCTATAACTAACTGCTCGTCAATTATCGTAGGTGTGATAGCGCTCGATCCAATTTTTATTATTCCATTTTTTCCAAATGAGTCTATGGATTTTCCAGTTTTGCCATCAAGAACTATAAGCTGATCATCGTTTGTGAATATTAATCTTAAAATATTATTTTTTTTATCTTGCCACAAAAGCAAGCCTCTTTTAGCAGCGTGATACCCTTTCTTAACTTTATACTTCCAAACTTCTTTTCCAGTGACACCATCTAAACACACAATATTATTTCCAGGAGTAGGCATATAAATTAAACCTTCATAAATAACTGGGTTGGCTTGTATACCTCTTTTCCCATCTTTCGAATTATAAATCCAAGCCAGATCTAAATTTTTTACATTATTTGAATTTATTTTATCAAGGCTTGAAAATCTCATTGAATTAAATCCACCATGACTCCTAGGCCAGTCTGCAAAGTTTTTTTCAATGTCGTCAATTTTAGTTCCAACTAAAAAATTATCCTTTTTACCTATCACTTTAATTATTTTTGGTAATTGATCTCTGGTTAGAGAATTTTCAGGGGTCCAAAAATCTTGGTGTTTTTTTGAAAACTTATAAGCTAGTTTATAATATAATTTGTCGTAATATATAAATAGCTTTTTTATTTTTTTACTATTTAAGTTGTTGACACTAAATGTAATTGCATTTCTGTTTAGGTAAGACGGATCATAGTAAGCAAGATCATAAATTAGCACTGTAGTTATTAAAATGAATAATAATAACAAAAATGAAGTTAAAAATTTGAGTATACGCATTATTTAATTTAAAATAGTATTTTAATTTACTTAAAATTTAGTTTTAGTTTAACGGCAGTAAAAAGTCTACTTATTATTAATTAAAATAAACACTAGTATATTAATTTTAAAATTTGTAAAGTTGCCACATGACAAATTTGATATTTGGTTCATCCGGTTCATTAGGTACATCAATTATAAAAATAATTTCAACAAAATATAAAAATAAAAAATTTATATATATCTCAAGAACTAGACCTGAAAACGTTAAAAAAAACTGGATAAAATTAAATCTAAATAACAATCTAAATAATTTTAAATACCGAAAAGTTAAATTATGTATATTTTTAGCTAGCCCTAAATATATTAAAAAAAATATGAATATTAATATATTTAATAATGAATATAATTGGATAAAAAAATTAACTAAAAATTTAAAAATTGAAAATCTAGTATATTTATCATCTCCAACTATATATTTAAAAAAACACTATGTTGGAGTTATTAAAATTAAAATTGAAAAATTCTTAAAATTAAATAAAAAAAAATTTAAATCACTTCAGGTATGGAGACCTTTTAATTTAATTAATATTAACCACAAACAATATACAGATCATTTTCATAGTTTGTTATTTAAAATTATGTTTGTTCAAAAAAAAAAATCTTATATATTTAAAGGTAACAAAAAAGATACTAGAGGTTATGCTAATATTAATGAATTTTCCAAGGTACTGTTGAAAAATGCTTTTTTAAATAAATCATTTGTTAAAGATTTTGGTAATCCAGACAAAATAACTATTGATGAAATCATTAAAATATATAATAGGTATTTGTACTCAAACTTTAAAAAGAAATTTACTGCTTACTATATGTCAAAAAAAATAAACTCAAATATTATTAAAAAAAATTCCAAAAACTCAGTTTACTCAAAGGAACCTTCTAAAAAAGTTATTAAAAAATATCTATTGGCTAAATTAAATGAAAAAAATACATAATTGTTCCATTTGCAAAAAAAAATTTATTAAAATAATTGATCTTGGTAAACAACCTTGCGCAGATACCTTTTTAAATTCGAAAAAAAAAGCGCAATCTTTACCAAAATTTCCTTTACAAGTTGGTTATTGTAAATGTTTTCATTTTACTTCAATAAATAAAATTTCTGGTTATCAAAGATATCAAAAATTTAAATATTCCTACACAGCAGATAATTCTCCTGTGTCTCGAAAACATTTTGCAACTATTGCAAAAAAATTATCAAACTATTGTGATCTAAATAATAAAAGTTTTGTTATAGAAGCCGGTAGTAATGATGGAACATTTTTAAATGAAATTAAAAAAATATCAAATTCAAAAGTTTTAGGGGTAGATCCATCTAAAAATGTTTCGATGTTAGCTAAAAAGAAAGGTTTAAACACATTTAATGATTTTTTTAATTTTAGTACATCAAAAAAAATAACTAAAAAATACGGAAAGACAGATTTATTTTTTGGCGCTAATGTTTTTAATCACGTTGATGATTTAGTTAATTTTTTGAAAGGTATAAAAGAAGTTCTTAACAATAATGGATTAATAGTAATCGAAGTGCCTGATTTAGAATCTCTTATAAATAAAGCTGGGTTTGATACAATTTATCATGAGCATAGAAACTACTTTTCTGAAAATTCACTACACAAACTTTTTAATTCACAAAACATTAAAATAATTAAAATAGAAAAAATAAATTATATGTCAGGTTCATTGCGCGTTTATGCTAAAAAAAGTTCAAAAAATATAAAATTTAGAAAAAAAAAAGTATTAGGTTTTAATAAAATTATTCAATTCGAAAAAAATATGTTTATTATTAAAAAAAAAATAAGAGAATTTGTTTTTAAAATGAAAAAAAAGAAAAAAATTATTGTTGGAATTGGTGCTGCAACAAAAGGAAATACTCTACTAAATTTTTGTGGCTTAACAACAAACGAAGTAAGTTTTATCCTTGATAAATCTAAACTCAAAATAGGTAAATATACGCCAGGAAGTTGTATAAAAATTTTAGATGAAAATCACTATAAAGATTTTCAAGCTTTAATAATTTTACCATGGAATATAAGCAGTTATCTTATTAAAAAATTTGTAAAAAAAACTAAAAGACCTTATATCTCAGTTCAAAACATTGTTGCAAAATTAAAAAAATAATTATTTGAATAAAATATATATGCCTAAAATTAAATTATTAAAAAAAAGTTTCAAAGATAAAAGAGGTGAAATTCTAGATGTTTTTGTAAATTCTCCAAAAGATCATTGTCTTATTGTAACTTTCAAAAAAGGTTCTATAAGAGGGAATCATTATCATAAAAAATCTACACAATTTTCTTTTTTATTAAATGGTGAATTAGTTTTGTACTATGCAAAAATTAATAAAAAAAACGGTAATTTTAAAAAAATTAGTAAAAGAGTTATTAAAAAAAATACTTATATAACTCATAAACCTTACGAAGCTCATGCCTTTAAATCGAAAAAGAATTCAACTTTAATAACTTTTGCTTGTGGTTTAAGAGGTGGTAGTAATTATGAAAAAGACACTTTCAGACTGAAGTCTAAATTAGTTTAGAGTGTCTTCTCAAGAATGATTTAATTTAGTAAAAAAATTCGCAAAATGATTTTGATGATAAGCGTCATATGAATTTTTTCCTACAGGAAACACAACGGGAAAATCTGGTGATGCTTCTAAAAGTCTAGGTGTCTTTAGTCCTTCTGCGATTATATATTGGAATGACATATTTCCTATATAAAATTTACTTCCTTTAATTATTTGCGCCATTTCTAAAAAGTTTTTACAATCATGGAATTCTAAATTATTTATTTCATTTTTAAGATTTTTGTATTCTTGTTCAAGACCAATACATAATAAATTTTTTTGATTATTTAAAAATTTATAGTTTATATAAGCATTCCTATAACGTGGAGATCTATGAATTATAATTTTATCTTTTATATGTGCATGAGCTTTTGTAGATAGAAATGTATCTGCTACATCTATATTGATGCCCGCTACATGTGCAAACCATCTTGTAGAATAGAAACTTAAGTTAATTGGTATTTTTCTAAATAAATCAAAATTAATATCAATGCTTTCGCCTGTGTAATAATTAACTGAGTTTAGAAAATCTTGTTCTTTTAATAATGGGAATATTAATTTGCACGATCTATCACTTAATAATACCTGTTTTGCAGAATCTTTGTAATCAAATTGCATAAATTTGTTCACTTGAATATATAAATTACATTTATGACTTTTTGCTAATTCCTTAATTGTTGCAAGTGAATAAATTAAATCTCCTAACTGACCTGAGTGCAAAAAAGAGAGTTCGCTTTTTTTTTTAATTCTCTGTTCAATCTCAACAATCTCATTATAAACATGAGAATTATAGAATTTTACGTTTTCTAGCGTCCTTTTTTCATTTTTGAGATCTTGATATGTTCTATTATTGAATGTTTTATGCCACAGTCTTGAAAGAAAATTATTATACATTTTAGAAATTCTATAGTTTGATTACCATTAAAAGCTATTAATTCATATTTTACATTTTTTGATGCAAAATTGTAATTGTAATATCTATATATTTTTTATACAAAACGTTTAATTATGTCAAAAGTTGCTCTCATAACAGGTATAACTGGACAAGATGGTTCATATCTAGCTGAATTATTATTATCTAAAGGTTACGAAGTGCATGGTATTGTTAGAAGAGTCGCTTTAGAAGATGAAAATCACAGACTTTGGAGAATTAGAAATATATTAAAAGACGTGACCTTGCATGCGGGGTCGCTGGAAAGTTACGCAAGAGTATTTAATGTTATTATGAAAATTAAGCCTGATGAAGTTTATCACTTGGGTGCGCAGAGCTATGTTGCGTATTCATTTGAAGATGAATTTTCAACCTTTAATATGAATATCAATGGGACACATTATATACTTTCCGCTTTAAAAGAATTTGCAAACAAAAAAGTAAAATTTTATTTTGCTGCTTCGTCAGAGATGTTTGGAAAAGTAAAGGAAACACCCCAAAATGAAAAAACCCCATTTCACCCAAGATCGGCATATGGAATATCAAAAGTTACAGGGTTTCATTTGGTACAGAATTATAGAGAAGCGTATAATTTACACGCTTCTAATGGAATTTTATTTAATCACGAATCTCCAAGAAGAGGTTTTGAATTTGTTACAAGAAAAATCTCATACGGGGCAGCTAGAATTAAAAAAGGGTTACAAAGCAAAATAAAATTAGGAAATATTCAATCAATGAGAGACTGGGGTCATGCAAAGGACTATGTTGAAATGATGTGGAAAATGCTACAGCAAGAAAAAGCTGATGATTTTGTTGTTGGCACCGGTATTCAGCATTCAGTTGAAGAATTTGCTCAAAAAGCATTTTCACATCTTGGGTTAAACTATAAAGACCATATTGAAATTGATAAAAACTTAATAAGACCTGCTGAAGTCGATACTCTTTTGGCTGATTATTCTAAAGCAAAAAAAATTTTAAATTGGAAACCTAAAATAACATTTGATGAACTAGTTATAAACATGGTTGAAGAAGATCTGAGGTTATTAAGTTAAAAAAATCTTAAACCCATCCTTAAAGCTACAAATATAACTAAACCTGCAGTAACTAAAGCTAACATCCGTGTGGGAAATATTTTTAAGTTCAAAAAGTTTCCAATTTGACCACCTATAAATACTGTTATAAAAAGTAACCAATAATTCATTACTTCACTTAATACCTCGTTTTTTGTTAATTGACCTAATGCTCCTGATATAGAGTTGATTAATATAAATAATGAAGCTGCTGTCACTATATATTTTGGTTTGGCGGCACGCATTAAGAACAGTATTGGACTTAAAAATATGCCACCACCTATTCCAACAGCGCCGGAAATCATTCCAAGAAATCCTCCAATAAGAATTGAAATTAATACAGGGTTTTTTTTATAAGTTTTGTCACTATCATCATAAGATTTAAAATTAATTAATAATAAAATTCCAGCGATTCCTAAAACAAAAAATAATAATATTTCAAATATTTCTTTAGATATAATTAATGATCCACCTAAAAAAGATAGTGGAATAGACCCAATTAAATAAGGAGTTATAAGTTTTGTATTTAAATTTCCGGCACGAATGTAATTAAATGAATTTCCTAAAACCACTAATATATTACATGCTAATGCTACGACTGGAAAAATATAATATGGTATGTCCCAAATTAGAAGCAAAGCAAGGTAAGTAGATCCTCCTCCAAACCCAACGCTTGCGTATAAAATGGCTGTGACTAAGAATAATATTGATAACAAAACCATAAATAACTATCTTATAATATAATATGGAAGTAAATATAGCATTATTAACAGTTACTGACACCAGAACATTTGAAAATGATAAGTCTGGAAAAATATTAGTTGAAAAAATTAAAGAGCAAAATCATAAACTTATTGATAGAAAAATTGTTAAAGACGAAAAAAAAGAAATCAAAAAAATTTTGCTAGATTGGATAAAGAAAGATGATTTGGATGTTATTATTACAACTGGTGGAACAGGATTAACAGGTAGAGATATTACGCCGGAAGCGATTAAAGAGATTGCCGATAAAGAAATTCCTGGTTTTGGTGAACTGTTTAGAGAATTAAGTTATAAAATTATTGGTACATCAGCGATGCAATCTAGGGCTTGTGCTGTTCTGGCAAATGGAAAATATATATTTTCTCTTCCTGGTTCATCTGGTGGTGTTACAGACGCATGGGATGGGATACTAAAATATCAACTTGATATTAATCATAAACCTTGTAATTTTGTGGAGTTATTTCCAAGATTAAAAGAAAAATAATTTATATGAAGATAAATGCAGTTAGGGCAATGTTAATAGTTTCGCTTGTTATTATTCTACTATATATTTTGGGATTATTTCTTCCAATAATAAAAAATACAAAAAATTCAAAAACTGATAATAAAGATCTGGTTAAATTTACAAGATTATTATTATGAAAATAATATCCAGTAAAATTTATTATTTTTGATATTTTTCTTTCCAATCAGAATAAGGCATTCCGTAAACATGTTTTCTCGCTTCTGGATCGGTAATTTCAATTCCTTTTTTTTGAGCTTCTTCTCTATACCATTTAGATAAACAGTTGCGACAAAATCCAGCTAAATTCATTAAATCAAGATTTTGAACATCTTTTCTTTCACGTAAATGTTGTAATAATCTTTCAAATGCTGCGGATTGTAATTCTTTTTTTATACTGTCATTCATTATAAAATTTATTATATACTATTTTGTGAATTATGAAACTTTCTGGTTCTTACAATTTAAATATAAAAAAAGAAGTAGTGTGGAAAGCGCTTAATAATCCCGAAATGTTAAAAAAATGTATACCTGGGTGTGAATCATTTGATAAAAAAGATTCTACAACATTTAGCACAACAGCAACTAACCAAATTGGACCAATGAATTCAACATTTTCTGGTACAGTTAAACTGAATAATATTAAAGAAAACGAAAGTTATACTCTTACAG